>AACY020424629.1_pt1 | contig 10753 bp, 11 predicted proteins | sample 267378 | NCBI WGS metagenome assembly AACY02 (sample SAMN02954345, study PRJNA13694) | marine metagenome | biome: aquatic; feature: ocean; material: water; isolation source: isolated as part of a large dataset composed predominantly from surface... | reverse complement strand
TTGTGGATACACACTAAAAGAAAGCTCAAATGCGTTAACTCAGAAAAATATAATAGTTTTAGCAAATAACTCCAATCTTAATCTGGAGTTAATTTCTCAATTAAGGGCTAAAGGGAATAAAATTTCTAGAATTGAAGATATAAGTGAAAAGCATGACTTGAAGATTCAAATTAAAGAACATCAGATCAATAAATTCTCGGGAGCAACGGGCTCCGGAGCTAGAACTACTCAAGCAAGATTAGACTATATGAATTCTTATGAGATTGTTACCAAAGACAATAAAGTTATTGAAAATACTTTTAATTCTACAAGCTACTTAAATTTTAATCAGTCTGACCTTCTGGCCATGGAAAAAGAAGAAATGGTAATAGTGAAAAGCTTTATTAATGACAGTATCAAAAATATAGAATTTCTTTTGTCGTTAAACAAAAATGAAAATTAACTCTAAAGAACTTAAAAATAAGATTCAAAAAAATCTAGATTCTATTTATATTTTTTTTGCTGAAGAATCTGTACAACTGTCTTCCTTGATAGATCAGCTAGTATTAGCTGCAAAAAATTCTAAGTTTGAAGAAAAAAATACCTATGTAGTTTCGAAAGACATGGATTGGTCTTTTCTAGATTCTAATAATGAAAATTTAGATTTGTTTGGATCAAAAAAAATAATTGAAATTAAGTTACTTGGTACTGGCCCAGGCAACAAAGGATCAAAAGCTCTTAAAGATTACTCTTTAAAACCAGATCCTAATAAATTGCTTATCGTCTCTGCTGAAGGTTTAGACAAAAAATCACAATCCTCTCAATGGGCAAAATCTCTAGAGGCAGGTGGAGTGATGATCGTCGAATATCCTATTGCTCTAAGTTCAATGCCTGAATGGATTCAAAATAAAGCAAATGAAAATAATGTCAGAATTAAAGAAGAAGCAGCTCAGTTACTAGCAGAAAAGACTGAAGGCAACCTTTTAGCGGCCACTCAAGAGATTACAAAAATTTCTTTACTCTATACTGATTCAGAAATTGGCATAAAAGAAATGGAGGCATCTATATCTAACGCTTCAAAATATGGGATCTTTGACTTATCTAATGCATTTGTTTCAGGTAATAAAAATAGAACCTACAAAATTATTGAATCTCTTAAATCCGAAGGCATGCAACCAACACTTATTCTCTGGGCACTAACAAAAGAGATTAATAATCTCTATAAGGTCATGGAAGAGAAATCAACTAAAAATATATGGGGGCCTAGACACTATCTAGAGGCTTTAAACAAAAGGGTGAATCAGTTAACAAAAAGTAAGGTGAAGCAATCTTTACTTGAAGTGGCGGAAATAGATGCTTCTATTAAGGGGCTCTCATCTAAAAACCCATGGCAAGCAATAAGAGATTTAGCTATTAACTTTTAGATCTTCTTCTAATATTTTTAAAGCTTTATGCCAGTAATAGTCTTTTAATTCCTTTTTTGGTAAAGCAATATTTTCGACTTTATTCACTGGCTGTACTTCTTTAGTAGAACTTGTCACCCAAATCTCATCAGCTTTCTCTAAATCATCAATCTTGACTGTTTTTTCAATTACATTAAAACCTTCTTCAGATAATTTCCTGAAAAAATAATTTCTAGTTACTCCTTCTAATATGTTCTGCTTTTTAGGAGGGGTAACAATCAAATCATCAAATACAAAGAAAAAATTTGATTTAGATCCTTCATTTATTATTCGTCCATCATGAAATAGAACTTCATCGGCATCAAATTTAGCCTCTCGATGGAATGGAATTATATTAGCAAGCAATGTAGTTGCCTTAACATCACATCTTTTCCATCTGATATCTTCTTCTAGTTGAACATCAAGTCCCTTCCTATAAGGATCTTCTCTATAAGGATTAACTTCTAATTCAGTAGAGGACATAAATACAGTGGGCAAAGTATTATGATTTGATACATGCGATCTTTCGGCATCCACTCCTCTTGTTATTTGTATATAGATAGCCTGATTTGAAAATTCATTCTTTTTTTGCAATTCCATGATGGATAGATATATATCTTCTAGAGAGTCAGGAAAGGGAATATTTGTAATTGATAAAGAATTTTTTAACCTTTTAAAATGATCATCAAATAAGAAAAGCTTATTATTATAGGAAGGTATAACCTCGTAAACACTATCGCCAAACAAAAAACCTCTATCGAAAGGAGAGATACTTACTTCATTCTTTGGAATAAATTCTCCATTTAGATAAGTCCACATAAAAATGCTAACTACTCTTCGATCAAAAATCTGTAGGTTAAAAGTTTAATGTTAGACCAGGCTCTACCAAAAAAACCTAATGAGTTCACCTTCTTCATTGCTATTGCGTCTACTGTAGCCAAAGACTCTCCGTCTAGAAGAAGATCAATCTGTCCAACGACTTGGCCCTTACTTATAGGTGCTTGTAAATAATCATCTAAAGTAATTTTCGGTTCAACTCTCTGAAAGTCTCTTGGCGAAAGGGTCAAATATAAATCATCTGCAGAAGAAAGATCTACCCATTCATCTTCACCACCCCATACCTGTTCTGTCAATAATGAGAAATCTGTCTTAAGAATTTTTTTAGTCCTAAAATACCTAAACCCGTAATCTAGAAGTCTTCTATTATCAGTAAGCCTTGATTTTTCAGAAGAACTTCTAATTGTTACTGCGATTAGTCTAGTGTCATTTCTTACTCCGGATGAAACTAAACAGTATCCTGCGCTTTGGGTATGGCCAGTTTTGATTCCATCGATAGAATCGTCTTGCCACAAGAGGCTATTCCTATTCCTTTGTTTAATATCATTAAAAGTAAAATACTTTTCTTTATATAAAGCATAATGATCTGGGAATTCTTGAATTAGACGTGATGAAAGAATGGCTAAATCTCTGGCAGAAGAATAATGTTCAGGATCTGGCCACCCACTCTCATTCCTGAATTGTGTATTCTTTAAACCCATTTCACGAGCATATAAATTCATTAATTGAACAAAACCTTCTTCGGAAGCAGCTACGTGTTCCGCTATGGCGCAGCTAGCATCATTTCCTGACTGAATAACCATGCCCTTCATCAAATCCGAGAATAAAACTTTAGTTCCTTCTCTTATGAACATCTTAGAGCCTTCTTTTCTCCAGCAATTTTCACTTATGAGGACTTCATCATTTAGACTCACATAACCTTTATCAACTTGATCAACAGCAACGTATCCTGTCATTATCTTAGTAATACTAGCAGGCTCTATTCGCTCATCAGCACCTTTCTCTGCCAAAATCCTTCCAGATATAGAATCCATTAAGATGTAATTTGTTGAATTTAAGGACGGAGGGTCAGGAATGAAACTTTCCTCGGCCAATACAGAGAAAGTTAAGAAAGATAACAATCCAAATTTAATAAACTTATAAGACATAAACATATTAATATCCCGCTATAAATAGATAGATAAAGAACGACTCAACTCAAATACTGCCATGACGTACAACTTGCTTCTATTGTATCTTGATAGCGCATGGTAATTATCAAAACCTAACCAATGCTCATAACCCTCACCCTCATCTAGCTCAAGGGATATTGGTACAATTTTTTGATTCCCAGATATATTATCCTTTGGTTCAAGACCTAGTTCATCTAATTCAATGAGTGTCAAATAAGGTTTAAATTTCGATTTGAATATTTTTTGGTTAGAGGAACTCTCAGCTTCAATAGCTACAGGGGTGTTGGGCTTCCATTTGCCTTTCTTGCTTAAGAAGTTTGCAACACTCCCTATGGCATCAACTGGATTGGTTAAAATGTCTCTCACCCCATCTGAATCAAAATCGACTGCGTAGTTTCTATAGCTATCAGGCATAAATTGACCGTATCCCATCGCACCCGCTATTGAGCCTTCTAATGATTCAGGATTTAATCCTTCTTCTCTGCTTAAAAGTAGAAATTCTTCCAATTGGATCTTAAAAAACTTTGATCTTCTTGGGTAATTGAAAGAAAGTGTCATTAAAGAATCCAGTACTCTTATATTACCTGTTATTCTTCCGTAGCGAGTTTCTATACCTATAATAGAAGCAATTATTTCAGCAGGCACTCCATATAAATCTTCTGCTCTCATTAAATCTTCTTTATAAAGGTTTATAAATTCCTTACCTCCAGAAATTCTTGAATCTGAAACCATCATTTTCTTGTACCTAGACCATGTCATTGTCCCTTCAGGTTGCCTATTCATTATTCTAACTACCTTTTCCTGGTAAACAGCACTCGTTAATAACGCAGAAAGCTCATCAATATCAAAGTCATGTTTGGCTGATAATTCTTTTACATATTCTCGAACATCTTCTCTCGAAGAATAATCAAAGCTTTCTTCAGCATAAATCTGCAAACAAAATACGCATAAAAAAGTGATTAAAATCTTTCCTTTCATTCTCTTATGACTAAATTTTTCATTGATAAAATAACTCCAAAAGCAAGTAAATGAACAACAATAGATGTTCCTCCTTGGCTTATCAAAGGCAAGGGTACACCTACTACTGGGATTATACCTATAACCATTAATACATTAATTAAAATAAATAAAAGAAATATGAAGCCCAATGAACTACATGTAATTCTCTCAAAATTCGTTTCAGATCTATAACTGATTCTAAAAACTCTCCAAGCAATAAACCCATACAAAAATAGCATAGCTATTATTCCAATTAAACCTAACTCTTCAGCTATTACAGAGAAGATAAAATCGGAATGACTTTCAGGCAGGAAGTCCAATTGGCTTTGTGTTCCAGATAAGTAGCCTTTTCCAGTTAAACCGCCTGACCCAATAGCAGTTTGAGATTGATTGATATTCCAGCCTGTACCTAATGGATCAGCTTCAGGGTTAAGAAGAGTTAAAATTCTTTGTCTTTGATATTCCAATAAGAGATTAGACCAAATATAAGGCGTAATGATTGCTAGTCCAATTAAATAACCTATTATTATTTTATAAGGTAGTCCTGCTAAAAATATAGGTATCATCCCAGAAATAAAGACTATGAGACCGGTTCCTAAGTCTGGCTGTTTATACACTAAATAAAAACAAATAAAAGCGGCTATAGTTGTAATAAACCAGTCTGATAAAATGGGCCTAGTCTCTTTCCTACATAAGTAAGCTACAAGAGACAATGGCAGGAGCAATCTAATGATTTCTGAGGGCTGAAAATTAAAAAAACCTAAACTAATCCATCTACTTGTTGCGTAACCATCTGCCGGGTTTATTAATACGTAAATTAATAAAATTAATCCTAGCCAGTAAGAATTCATCAAAATATTTTTATAAGATTCCGGTTTAAGCTGAGCTACCAGCAACATTAGAATCAAACCAAACATAATATAAATTAGTTGCCTAGATACCATAGCTATAGATTGGCCGCTGGCGCTGTAAAGCATAAATAGACCAAACCCTAGTATGATTACAAGAGCTATAAATAAAGGCAGATCCTTAAAGATTCTTGAAAAGGAATATGAATCATTTTGTAAAGGATTGTTTATTGAGTAATCAAGAGGGGCTCTTCTAGACATCTTTCAATTCTTCTTTTTGATATTGCTCGATTAGTTTCATAGCTATTGGTGCAGCTACAGAACTACCTGACTCTCCATTCTCTACAATAACAACAACTGCCAAATTTGGTTCAGGCAAAGGTCCGTAACCAACAAAAAGCGCATGATCCCTATTCTTTTCTATTTCACGGACACCCTCATACTCTTCTTTAACAGTTAAGTCTTGGTCTATTAAGCTTTTAATTTGTGCTGTACCTGTCTTTCCAGCTATAGAAATCCCACCTTGCTTATAAAGATTATGTGCTGTCCCATTCCAGGACCTTATTACAGAAATCATTGATCTTTCTATATTTTCCCAATGTTGTTCTTTATTCAGTTCTATAGAAAATAAAAGTTCAGGACTAATGGATTGATCTCCTAGACGTTGAACTAATTGAGGTTTAAAAATCTTACCCCTAGTTGCAATAGCAGAAATAGATGAAGCTAGTTGGAGTGGTGTGACAGTAATATATCCCTGCCCAATTCCTATATTAACAGTATCGCCTATAAACCAGGACTCTCCTATGTTTCCAAGTTTCCAGTTTCTGTCTGGAAGTACACTTGGAGATTCATTCATTAAATCAATACCGGTATTTTTTCCGAAATAAAACAGACTCAAAAAATTAGAGATTTTATCTATGGTCAGCTTTGAAGCTAATTCATAAAAATAGACATCAGATGACTCAACTATTGCTTTGTGGAGATCTACTTCACCATGACCATCTTCTTTCCAGCCTCTGTATTTTCTGCCTTCACCGTTAATTTGAAAAACTCCCTCATCGACAATTATTGTAGTTGCATCAATAGCACCCTCTTCTAATCCCAATAAACCTAAAAAAGGTTTAATAGTTGAAGCAGGTGGATAGGAACCTGATATTGCTCTATTAAATAAAGGAGCATCCTTATGCTTATCTTTAGGATAAGAAATACCCTCCTCTGATTTATTTATTATGTTTGGATTGTAGTCAGGAGAACTTACTAAAGCTTTAATGAAGCCAGTGTTTGGATCAATTGCAATTATTGCTCCTTTTTGACCAGAAAGTTCTTGTCTAGCTAGTAATTGTAAATCCAAATTAAGAGATAGTAATAAGTCCGAAGGTTTATTAGGCGGAGTTCTACTTAATTCCCTGACTTGCTTCCCAAACACATCAACTTCAATAGTTTTAAATCCTGTATTGCCTCGCATCTCTGATTCGTACTTTTTCTCTAGGCCTACTTTTCCTATATACGCTCCTAATTGATAGTTTATATTTTGATATTCTCTGACTTCCTCTTTTGTAACTTCCCCTAAATGTCCAACAATATGAGAGAAGGTATTCTTATGAGGCAAGAACCTTCTAAGCTGACTTTTTAGCGTTATAGAAGGCCACTTCTCTTCATTTATTTGAAATTTAGCAAGTTGTTGTGGATTGAGAGAAGAGACTAGAATGATTTCATCTGATCCAGTGCCGGATTTTAATGAGTCTATATCGACACTATAGCTTTGTTCTGAGATTTCATTGAGTAAATCATTAATTTCAGCTGAAGAAGAATCTATTAAAGATTTTTTTATTGTCAATTCATGTGTCACTATATTCTCAGCAACTACTTCCCCATTTGATAGCTTAATCAATCCTCTTGCAGGATATATTGGCACATTGATAATTCTATTTTTTTCTGACTCACTAAAATATTCTTGCCTGTCTATTACTGTAAGTTCAATGATTTTAAATAAGCCAACAATCATCAATAAGAATATAAAAAAGAATAGAAAACTTGATCTTTGCTTTAATGCCCGCAAATCTTTTTCATTACTTCTAAGGTCTTGATCTATTCTCATATTCATCGGTGATAGGGATGATTTTGGGTTATAGACCATGCTCTATAAACTTGCTCAATAATTATTACGGGCACTATTGAGTGAGGAAAAGTGAGGCTTGATAAGGACCATGAAAAATGGCTTCGTCTGATACATTCACTACTTAATCCATCAGGTCCACCTACTAGAAACGAGATATTTTTAGAGGAAGAAAGCCAGCTCTCAAAATTATCTTTTAATTTAAGAGTATCTATATTTTTACCACGTCTATCTAAACTTACAATAATGTCACCCTGTTGCACATTAGATAATAGGAGTTCACTTTCATTCTTTACAGTCTTTTCTACATCATAATTTTTATTTCTTTGAATTGGCTTACATCCTTTCCAGTTAATGTGAATAGATTTGTTAAATTTAGATTGATAAGACTCAAAGGCCTGCCTAGTCCAGTCAGGCCTGCTGGACTCTATACAGACAATATTAATAAGCATTATAAATCAGGATCCCATAGACTCTCTAAATCATAAAATTCTCTAGCTTCAGCAGACATCAAATGAACGATCACATCTCCAGCATCAACAAGAACCCAGTCGTCACCACCTTGGCCTTCAACCTTTATCCCGTCGACTTTATTTTGTTTTAAACCTTCAATCACTTTTTCACTAATAGCCGTAATGTGCCTCATAGAGGTTCCTGAAGCTACAATCATAAAGTCAGTTAAGGTGCTCAATTTCTTAACGTTTATAGCTACTGGGTTTACAGCTTTTATGTCTTCTAAACTCTCAAGTATTTTATTCTTTAGAGATATAGTCATTATTTATTGATATAAGTTCCCTCTACTAATGAGTTCATTGACTTCTTCAAACAAAAATTCTGAAACATCCTTCCCCTCCAATATCTTATTTCTTATCTCAGTTGAAGTAATTTCAATTGGCCTAATCTTTAACAAATAAATTTTTCCTCTTCCGACACGTAAAGATTCTTTGTCGATTGTATGCCTTGTACTCATTATATTAAAAGCCTCACTATCCATGCTTATTTCATGTTTAGGTCTGACCATAACAATAATATTCACCATTTCTACAAAATCTTGCCATTGGTGCCAACTATCTATTTCTGAAAAAGCATCTGAACCCATAATCCAAACTAGAGAATTATCTTCATTTTCTTCTATCAACTCCTTTAAAGTAGAAATTGCATAAGATGGATCATTCTTATTAATTTCTCTATCATCAATAACAACCTTATCAATGTCGTGAAAAGCTGACGAAACCATTTTTAATCTCTCTTTAGAGTTGACAGATACTTGCTTATGAGGTGCTTTACCATTTGGAATAACTATTACTTTATCTAATGGAATCAATTCAAATAAATTCTTAATGATTTCAGTATGGCCTTTATGAATAGGATCAAAGGTGCCTCCGAAGATGCCAATAAATTGAGACTTAGACTTACTCAAGATCCTCTTAGCTGAGAATTGCCTTTTACTATGAATTTTTGGGAAGTTAGCCCCTCCAATCCAACTGGTCCTCTTGCATGAATTTTGTCAGTAGATATTCCAACCTCTGCTCCTAAACCATACTCAAAACCATCTGCCCAACAAGTAGGTAAATTGTGCATTACGGAACTGGAATCGACTTGATCGAAAAAAATCTTAACTTTTTTATCATTTTCAGTAACTATAGAATCAGTGTGATTAGAGCCATAGTAATTGATATGTTCTATGGCCTCTTCTAAGTCATCTACAACCTTTACTGATAGAACAGGGGCCAAATACTCTGTTGACCAATCTTCTGTCAAAGCTGCTTTTACCTCTACAACTTCTTGAGTTGCCCTACAACCTCTAAGCTCTACATTCTCAGAAGCATACTTCTCCAATAACTTAGGGAGAATTCCGACTGCTAATTGTTTATGAATAAGTAAAGTTTCCATAGCTCCACATATACCGTATCTATAAGTCTTTGCATTAAAAGCTATATCTATAGCTTTTTCTATGTCTGCATCTTCATCTATATATACATGACATATGCCATCTAAATGCTTAATAACTGGAACTCTAGACTCTTCAGAAATTAATTTAACTAAGCCCTTTCCTCCTCTTGGAATAATCACGTCAATCCATTTATCCATGTGAAGTAAATTTTTCACAGCTTCTCTGTCTATAGTTTCTACTAACTGAACACATTCTTTAGGAAGCCCTGACTCCTCAAGCCCCTTTTGAAGGCATTCCCAAATAATCTTATTCGATAGAATAGCTTCTGAACCGCCTCTGAGAATGCATGAATTTCCTGATTTCAAGCATAGAGCAGCTGCATCTGCTGTAACATTAGGTCTTGATTCATAAATGATCCCTACTACCCCAAGAGGAACTCTCATTTTACTAACATTAATCCCAGAAGGAGTTGGGTCTAAATTAGTAATTTCTCCTACAGGATCAGGTAACTGAGAAACTACTTCTAAACCTGAAACCATCGAATTTATTCGCTCTTCAGTTAACTCAAGCCTGTCAACCAAAGCATCTCCTATTTGCTTGTTTTTTGCATCTTCTAGATCTTTTACATTTTGATCAAGGATATCATTTCGTTTTAAATCAATTATCTTTGCAATATTTAACAATGCATCATTCTTTTGTTTCTCAGGTGCTTGAGCAAGAATACTTGAAGCTTTCTTAGCAGAAGCTCCTAAAGAATCTATGTAAATATTTATATCTTTAGTATCTAACATGATGCAATATTCTAATAAAAAGACAGTTAAAATAAAGATTATAAAGTGTTTGAGTTCAATGAAGTAATTTTGTGGTTAAAGGATAATCCTGAATGGATTGCTTTTGGTGTTTTTGGGGCAGCCTTTATAGAATCTTTTGCCTTAATTGGTGTCATTATACCTGGAGTTGTTTTGCTGGCAGTGATTTCCGGCATGGCCGCATCTACTCTAACTATTTTTGAGCTTGTTTTAATTGCCTATATTGCAAGTTTCATAGCAGATATCTTAAGTTTCCTTATTGGTAGTGGAATCAGTAAATCGATCGATAATTTATGGCCTTTTAATAAATATCCTAATTTATTAATACAAGGAAGAAGTTTTATTAAACGTTTTGGTATCTTAGGTGTATTTGTCGGAAAGTTTATAGGTCCAATTAGACCCTTGCTTCCAATAACGGCAGGTTCATTAGGAATGAACTTTAAATATTTTGTCATCGTCGAGATATTCTCTTCATTTTTGTGGGCTATTCTTTACACCGTTCCTGGCTATTATGCTGGGAAATCAATTTTCGATAGCCAATTTGATGTTAACTGGATAATAGCAATAATAATTGCAATTATTGTATTGATAATAATAGTAAGGTACTTTAATAGTAAATATATAGAGGAATAACCATGACAGAAGTTTATCCTGATC
>AACY020520699.1_pt1 | contig 10755 bp, 12 predicted proteins | sample 267378 | NCBI WGS metagenome assembly AACY02 (sample SAMN02954345, study PRJNA13694) | marine metagenome | biome: aquatic; feature: ocean; material: water; isolation source: isolated as part of a large dataset composed predominantly from surface... | reverse complement strand
CCACCAAGCGATATGGACGTTTTGCTGATGAGGCAACAAACTTCAAGGGATTGCTGCTGAACTGGCAAGAGAACGGTATGGACCTGACTCAGTTCAGTTCCAAAGTGATCGAGTTGTTAGCCGTAATGTTTGAAAGTGAAGATCTAGAGACTGATGGATACTGGGCCTTCATTGAACAGGATGAGTCTGAACTGCACGAACTTTGGATTGCTCAGCTTAAACAGTCCGATGGATGGTGTTTTGATCAGAGCAATGAGCTGGTTGAATCAGAGCAGATCGAGTTTTCTAAAATGGGGCTCTGCTGCTGCATCGACCTCAAGCGCCTGTTTGACCCAACCGCCAGTCGCTACCTAACTCTAGGGTTCGGTTTTGGTGACCGTTCTGCTACTCGCGCATTAGGTGAGTTTATTGGCTTCTTCGATACCGTGGATACACAAGCTGACACAGAGCGCTTCATGGAGGTAGTTCGCGACTACAGCGCCAATATGCCCGACGAGGAAGGCAAACGCTATCAGAAAGAGGTGGCAGAGTTCTGTATCGAGCAGTCCAAAGCTGGAGAGTCTGTAAGTTATCGGGATCTGACCGCATCGGTTGAGACCGACCAAGAGATCGGTTTTGATCAGTACATCGCCTCTGAAGCTCCCGAACTCAAGGAACAGTTCATCCCTGATCGCGCCAGCCTGAAAAAGTATGTTCGTTACACCGGCAGAACACGTGAGGTATCAATCAGTTTCAGTAATGAATCGCTGGGAAAATCGATCTCTTTTGATCCAAGCAGTGAAACTTTGACATTAAAAGATCTGCCTTCGAACCTAATCAAGCAGCTTAAAGAGCAACTTGATCCTGAGAATAAGGAGTAATCAGTGCACTTTTTTATCATTATTGCTGGGGTCGCGTTCTTCATCTACTGGAAGTTTTTTAGACCCCGTCAGTTAGAGGTGTTTATCGTCTCTGTCATTGCCACCATGATTACCATGACACTGGTGGCCATTGTGTTTGACGATGTTAAATTAGGCTTTCTCTTCTCAGTATCGATACTGGGGTGGAGTAAACTGTTTGATCAGCTGATCAGCGATCAAAATGCCTCAAAAATGTCGAAGCATCTCAGACGCTTTCTTGGAAGAAAATAGCTCAATAAGAGAGATCTATTGAGCAGTCGGTAGAGTCCAACCACGATCTTGAGCCGTTGCTAGGCTCTGCTGGTACTGTCGCGAACGCACATTTGAACCCTCAGGTAGGGTCAAGTAATAGAGCAATTTACAGGCTTCAGCCTCGTCAATCTGATGGGCTTTGGCAAACTCGAGCATAGTGGTTGCATGCGTCACTTCGCTCTTGTCTTCTATGGCAACAGGCACCGGTTGATCGATCGTCTCACCCGCTCGCACACGCTTTGAAATCATATCGTAGTTGTATCGAAAACGAGGGTAGATGTTCGCTTCAGCTTCGCCTCGAATCTCATACCAGCCCGTCTGCTTAGCCGCCTCATAAACAGCCGGGTGTGACCAATTGTGATTGTGATCACCCGCGTATCGACAAGCCTCTTGGTAAGCCTCATAACTGCTTGGCAAACCAAAATCTGCTCCAACCTCTTTTAACAAACTGAGAAACTCAGAGATCGATGGCATCCACGCTAGAGTCTCTTTACAGCGGTTAATGGCAGCGACAAGTTCTGTCTCACCGAAACCGGAAATACTCATAGCCCACTCGCGTTTGGCAATCATAATCTCTTGCTCGGTTTCAAACGCACTTTTGAATTTATGGCCATAGATCGCCATAAAACGGGCAAACACCATGTTGACCATCGCTTTGGTCTCTTGGCTGATCAACTCGCGCTGTGGCGCCTCTGGTTCCGGCGTGCTAAGTGAACGATTACCAGTCGAGGTTTTTGAGGTCCATGACGGCTGCGGTAACCCGTTTTCGGTTTTCCCGAGTATCTCGTCGACTTTTTTCATGCTGCCCACCGGCTTGTGAAGATTCATTAAAACGTTCAGCTTTAGCGGAACGACTCTCTTGATCACGAACGGCACGTTTGACCCAAGCTAAGAATTTCTGGTTCCAAACACTTTGGTGATCAAGTTTATCTAAATAGTAGAGAATAAATTCGTCAAGATGCGACTCTGCAAACTGAGCTTCAATACCATGCTGCTGCAACAACTGATAGAAACTCTCATCCGGCTTCCATGAGACATCCATGCGAATTTGAAGTTTGCGTTTCTGTTCAGCAGCTTCAAATATTTCATCCAACTCATTAGCCGAGCGACGCCAGCCACCACCAAAACTTGGGGGTACATTCTGCCTAGAATTTGGCAAACGGTGAGTTTGTGGACGAGTAGGTGCTGCCTGTTTTGCTACAGAAGCTTTAGGAGTTTGAGTCGCTTCAGTAGTCGATGAAGCCAAACCTGCTTGAGGCGCTCTGTTTTCAAAACCGATCAGCAACTGATCACCCGAAACTTGCAAACCAAACAGTGATTCAGCCGCCAGTGTGTAAAGATGTTCCATTAACTGTGAATCACTCCAGAAGGGGCAGCGCGCCATCAAAGCGGACAGTGAGATTGTTAACTCATCTTTTTGAGCCAGCAGACGATACTGCTCAATCAGACCCAACAGCAACGCACCATCCACACCGTACTTAGATGCTAGAGATGGGGAGACAAAAAGTGGCTGTTCAGGTAGATCGCTCATCAATACACTCTCAAAATTGTTCTACCATTTTAACAGCGCCGTTTGATCCATGACAGTAGAAACGTCTTTCGATTTAGAACTCTTGGAAATAGGCTCTATAGTGAATGGAAAGCGTCTCAATTTTAAGTACACTAAATTTAATCTTTTGCTAAGAGTGGCTTATGTTTCCAGAGAAAATGAATCCTTTAAGAGCACGTCGCCTAGGGATTGATACACACCATGAACCCAACATCTACCTTCGCTCAGATAGCTCGGTCTGCAAATCTGAAGGGTTTAATAGCTTAACTCGGGTTCTGGTCTCTACCGAACAGAGTCATATGATCGCCACACTGAACATCGTGACGGGAGACCTGATCGACGAAGGTGAAATCGGCCTCTCTGAATCGGCATGGGAAAAGCTCAAACTGATAGGACACGAATCTATATGGCTATCTCACCCAAGGCCGGTTCACTCATTGTCACACGTTCGATCAAAGGTCTATGGTCACAAATTAAGTGAGGAGCAGTTCAGCGAAATTATTAATGACATCGTTGATGAGCGCTACGCCGATGTCTACCTAGCCGCTTTTATTACGGCATGTGGTGATGACAAGTTAGATGATGAAGAGATCACCTCGCTCACTCGCGCCATGATCAATGCGGGCAGCACCATAGATTGGGGATTGGATCAGGTTCTGGACAAACACTGTGTCGGGGGGTTACCCGGCAACCGCACCACCCCAATTGTTGTCTCTATTTTAACCGCAGCAGGCCTAACCATTCCTAAAACATCCTCAAGAGCCATTACATCTCCGGCCGGCACAGCCGATACGATGGAGACACTCACGGATGTCAGTCTGACTTTAGAACAGATGCGTGAAGTGGTTCATTCAGAAGGTGGCTGCTTAGCCTGGGGAGGATCGGTAAGACTTAGCCCAGCCGACGACCTACTCATTCAAGTCGAGCGTGCTCTGGATATTGACAGTGAAGGACAACTAATCGCCTCTGTTTTATCGAAAAAAGTCGCGGCAGGTGCGACTCATGTGTTAATTGATATTCCAGTTGGGCCAACGGCAAAAGTACGTGACAACGCCGCTGCCGATAAGCTAGCAAGCAGCTTCAAGCGGGTTGCTGATAACTTAGGTGTCACGCTAGCCATTGTTAAAACAGACGGCACACAACCCGTAGGTGAAGGGATAGGACCGGCTCTTGAAGCACGCGATATTGTGAGAGTCTTAAACAATGATGAGCAAGCACCTCAGGACCTATTAAATCGAGCAGTCTACCTAGCCGGTGCCATGCTGGATTTAAGCGGCAAAGTCACACCAGGCGATGGTGAAGAGCTGGCTAGAGAGCTGGTAATTACTGGGAAAGCATGGAAGAAGTTTGTTGCCATCTGTGAAGCACAAGGCGGCTTGAAGGAACCTCCCATCGCGCACTATCGCTATGAGATGCTAGCTGAGAAAGATGGAACGTTAGCGACCGTTGATAATCGCATCCTAGCCAAAGTAGCCAAGTTAGCAGGTGCGCCAGCCGATGCTGCAGCCGGTGTTGATCTACATGTCAAAGTAGGTGATCAGATTAAACGCGGGCAGCCCATGTTAACGATTCATGCAGAACACATCGGCGAACTCAACTACGCGGTCGATTACCTGCAAGCACATTTGCAGATTTTAACCTTTGGTGAATAGGTGACTTATGAACTGTAGTCTTCTTTTTAATCTCTCTCCAAACCACCCTATTCCAGAAAAACTGGCTGAAGCGACCGGTATCACACTGGGCCAATTTGAGATTCGACATTTCCCCGATGGGGAGACCTTTCTTAGGGTCGATACTGACGTCGACCAAGCCAACGTAATTATTTTTTGCGACCTATACCAACCCAATGAGAAGCTTTTTCCGCTTCTGAGTTTTGCTGAGAATGTGCGAGAACTTGGAGCCACCAACATCTGCCTGATCACCCCCTACCTTCCCTACATGCGGCAAGATAAACGTTTTCATAGCGGTGAGTCGATTACCTCAAAACACTTTGCCAAACACCTTTCACTCGCCTTTGATGCACTGATCACTGTCGACCCTCACCTACACCGCTACCCAACATTGGATGCGGTATACACCCTAAACGGGATGGTCTGCACCGCACAATCGGTGATAACTGAGTTTCTAAAAACTCAAACAGACAATTTACTGTTAATAGGCCCTGATGAGGAGAGTGAGCAGTGGGTGGCTGCCATTGCTAACGCGTCGAATCGCCCCTACCAGATTCTTCTAAAGGAGCGCTCGGGGGATTATGATGTTTCAATTACAGAGCCTGAACTGGCCCAATACAGAGGCTACCGTCCTGTTTTGGTCGACGACATTATCTCTAGCGGCAGAACCATGCTTGCGACCATCGAACATCTGGAGTCCGCCGAAATGGGTAAACCTCTCATCATTGGCGTGCATGGCATTTTTGCCAAAGATGCTTTTGCGCTACTCAGGGATATAGCTGATATACATACCTGCAACAGCATTGTGCATGAGACAAATTCACTGGATCTGACACCGATCATTGCCGATCAACTGACGAACTATCTTGAACAACTGAAATGAGTCGTGCGTTAAACGTTGATCTGATTGAAGATTTTCTGAGTGAGAAGGAGGCGGATCAACTGCTTGTGGATCTCACCCACTCCCTAGAGTGGCGCCAAGATAGCATTACACTCTATGGCAACAGCCACCCTATTCCACGACTGCAGTGCTTCATTGCCGAGAGCGGTATTCAGTATCGCTACTCCAATCTCACGCTCGAAGGCTCAGGCTTTCCCAAGACGCTCCAGTCACTGAAAGCAAAGATTGAGTCAACAACCCACCAGCGGTTTAATGCCGTTCTCTGTAATCTCTACCGAGACGGTCATGACAGCATGGGGTGGCACAGTGACAATGAACCAGAATTGGGCGAACAACCCGTGATCGCGTCTCTATCACTGGGAAGCACACGTACCTTCCGATTTAGACATTTAAAGAGACAAACAGAGACCATCGACTTTGAACTGAGCCATGGCTCACTTCTAATTATGAGAGCCGGAGTACAAGAGGAATGGCAACACTCGGTACCAAAACGTTTGCGCGTTAAACAGCCGAGGATCAATCTAACCTTTCGATTAATCGACCCAACTCGCTAACCAACGCATGACCGGTTCTGCCGGCTCAGGATCTTCATTCGCATCGACATAGAGCGGTTCTACAATCGGTTGAGCATTGAGATTAGAAAACACTTCAAATAGTCGTTTTGCCGCGCCATTGAAATAGTCATAGCTTGAATCACCCAACCCCACCAACGCAAAGTGCTGATGCGTTAAATCGGGCTCCTCATCCAGTAGATCACAGTAGAGTGGCATCAGACCATCGGGAATATCACCCATACCGGTCGATGCGGTCATGACAATGAGAGTGGCTGAAGGATCAAGATCAGAAAGTTCCGGCGCCTCGAGACATTCACACTGGTGCCCTTGAGCGATTAAAAACGCCTGACTCTCCTCTGCCAACTCAATGGTAGAGCCGTAGACTGTACCGACTAGAATTTGAAATTTAGACATCCAGTTACCTTGTTGTGAATCAGCTTATATTAGCAAAGTTAATAAATAACCAAGCGATCTATAACCTAAACGGTTAAGAAAAACTTAAGCTAAACAGCATCTATTTTTAACAATAACTTATAGCCTATTATTAGGAACCGTTAATATAAAAACAATAGAGGATCACTGATGAGAAACCCACTGTTTCATCCCATGAGCTATGACATGGTTAACGATAATGTTGTCAGAACTCGAGCCGCTTTTCTGTTCTTAGTACCCGTCTCTATATTAGTTATCTTCTACAACACCATAAATGGCTCGGCTTTCATTGTTGATCCCAGCACACTGGAAGACACCTGGGACACCAACATGGCTGGCCAAATCATCTACTCTGCAGAGGTGGTTCGACAGGTCTACGATTGGACTCCACAAACCTATCTGTTGCTCTATGTTCTTTGGGAGATGGTGCTAAGCCAAAGCAAACGAACCGCTTGGCTCTGCCCTCTGTTCTGGATTTCCGCTGCCATGAACCGTCACCACAAGCCGGTCTACCGCCCCTACCAGCCTAAAAAGTTTGCATGGAAAATCGGTACTGCACTGGTCGCAGCCTGCCTTCTATTCTTTAACCCTGTACCGGTTGCCGAGTTTGTAAACAGCCTAACCGGCAGTGAGCTACTGACCACCACTCAGAACTGGATGCCTCGCTGGACACCTCTAGTCACCATTCCTCTCTGTCTAACCTTCATGTGGTTAGAGGCTGCAGCGGGTTGGTGTGCCGGCTGTTGGTTCCACTCGGTGCTGGTAAAAGCGGGAATCTTTAAAGAGCACTGTGACACCTGTGTGGATAGCAGCAACGACTAAAAGACGATAGCTAGATTCATTAAAACCTTATAAATTGTGAGGATCTTATACGGTCTATACGGTCCTCACTGATATGCCACATCGATCTCGCTTTAATTCGGTACTCCCCTTCACGGCACTCCGTGAAGTCTTAAAGGAGGGGTATCGTTTAGATCACTTCATAAAAGACCTACTGGCCGGCTTAACGGTTGGGATCATCGCTATCCCCCTCTCAATGGCACTCGCCATTGCCAGTGGTGTTCCACCACAATACGGTCTTTATACCGCTATTATTGCGGGTATCTTGATACCTCTAACGGGAGGTTCTAGATACAGTGTTTCAGGTCCTACGGCGGCCTTCGTGGTTATACTCTACCCGGTTGCACAAAGTTATGGCCTGAACGGACTGCTATTGGCAACACTACTTGCCGGTTTGATCATGCTGACGCTGGCCTTTGCCAGGTTGGGGCGGTTGATTGAGTACATACCAGAACCGGTCACGCTTGGCTTCACCAGCGGTATTGCGGTCGTTATCGCAGTACTGCAACTGAATGATTTCTTAGGGCTTCATATTGCTGAAATGCCTGAGTTCTTCTTTGCTAAGCTAGCCACCCTGTTTAATCACCTTCCCGCCATTCACACTGGGGAACTCACAGTGGGGTTGGTGACATTGGCGTCTTTAATACTCTGGCCAAAGTTTAAAACCCCCATCCCAACCTACCTTCCAGCAGCCATAGTCGGGACCTTAACAGCTTTTCTCTGGGGCTTTAATGAGATAGATACGATTGGCACCCGTTTCCACTATCTATTACCGGATGGCACCTCTGGAGCCGGCATACCTCCGGCTCTGCCTAGCTTAACCTGGCCGTGGCAGCAGCCTGGCCCACAAGGCGTCCCTTTAGAGTGGAATTTATCACTGGTCATCGAGCTACTGCCTGCTGCATTCTCTATTGCCATGTTAGGCGCCATTGAATCACTGCTCTGTGCTGTTGTATTGGATGGTATGAGTCAAAAGCGACACCACTCTAACGGTGAATTGCTAGGCCAGGGCATAGGGAACTTAGTAACGCCATGGTTTGGCGGTATCACAGCAACCGCGGCATTAGCTCGATCCACCACCAACTATCGAGTCGGAGCGGTCTCCCCAATTGCGGCCATTATCCACGCGTTGGTTGTATTAGCAGCGATTCTTCTACTCGCTCCTTGGTTGGCGAAGATTCCAATGGCCACCATGGCCGCTATGCTACTAATAGTCGCTTGGAATATGAGTGAAGCGTCCAAAGCGATCAAGTTAATACGGCAAGCCAACCTGGGCGATGCCTTGGTTCTGCTAAGCTGTTTCTCACTCACCGTCATCTTTGACATGGTCATCGCCATCTGTACGGGGGTCGTTTTAGCCGCCCTGCTCTTCATGCGAGATATTGCGCAGATGACCCAAGTAAAAGATATCAGTAGTGTCCGTAAACACGTGCCAGAGCCGCTTCCTGATGGGACGGCGGTCTACAAAATTAATGGCCCACTCTTCTTTGCCGCCGCTGACCGAGTGTTTGACCAACTGGAACATCTAAGCCAAGCAAAACAAAAAATCATTCTTTACTTAGATGGTGTATCGATACTGGACGCCGGCGGTCTGTCAGCACTTGAGCGCTTTATTGAACGGCGAATGCAGGATGGCTGTGAAATCGTTTTGGCTGATCTGCAGTTCCAACCACTCAAAACTGTCTCTCGATCTGACCTGACGCCTCGACCTAATCAATTAAGTTTCACAGCCACGTTGGCAGAAGCGTTAGAGTAGATCTGTTAACATGATCGGATTAACCATTTGAGAGAGACTATGACCACCGCATCTGCTGTACATATTTTGGTAAAGACCAAAGAGGAAGCTTTGGCAGTTTTGGCCGAGCTTAAAAAGGGCAAGAAATTCGATCAGCTCGCAAAAAAACACTCCATCTGCCCGTCAGGCAAAAAGGGTGGCAGCTTAGGTGAGTTTCATCGTGGCGATATGGTCAAAGCGTTCGATGATGTCGTCTTTAAGCGACCTATCTTAAAGGTACACGGTCCTATCAAAACTCGTTTCGGCTATCACCTAATCAAAACGCTCTACCGCAATTAATTTCATAGCGTCTCTAGCCAGTCGCTAACAGCATCAACCAATTCTGGTTTATGCGATTTGAAGTAGTGTTCTGCACCGTCAACAACAACCTGTGCCGACTTTGGATTAGCTGCTTTTTTCAGCATAGCCAAACGTTCAGGCGCTTTTCTGATGACGGCTGGGAAGTCCTCACCACCATAAAGATCTAAGACCGGCATTGGCATTTTATCGAGCTGAAAAGGTTCTACCATCGGTTGTTTGTAATCGGTGGCTCCCATTCCGATTCCGACATAGGCATCAAAAGAATCCAAACTCGACTCTGTTTGGTTCTTAATCCAGCGTTGCGCCATATGTGAACCACAACTATGTGCAAGTAAAACAACTGTACCTCCCTGATCTTTAGCAAAGGCTGTAGCTGCCTCAAAGCGGGGTGCGGCAGCATCAAACACATCAACGTAGTCAAAATATTTAGCACTTTTTTCCAGAACGGGAAGTTGAATACTTAGGGTATTCCAGCCCTCCTCAACCAACCCCACTCGGAGAGGGTTCACTACGCTCTCCCAATCAGCGTGATAACCACGTCCATGTGCGATGATCACAGTCCCTTTTGGCTCGTCAGCCTCCATAAAGATAGCAAGAAATTCCCGATCACCATCACTCAGTTCTATAGGATCTCCATCAAAGATGACATCCACAATTTCATCGACCATCCGTTGCTCACGATCAAGATCAGGAACTCGTTGGGCATGAGCAACAGTAGCCAACATTGAAAACGACAATGTAAAGGCTAACGAAAAAGTAGATAAGCGCATAAAAACTCCTCAGATGGATCAGGTGCATTGACTCTATTAAAGCAGAATACGAAAGGGTGTAAATATTGAGTCACTTTTAAATAAATTAAACACTTAGGGAACTTTTCAGGAAAACTTATCTCTATATGAATAAGTGTCACAATTTTCGTTAATGGTACAAAAGCAAAATTCAATGAGAATCATCGCAACCTCTTTAATCGGCTCAACTCTGCTACTAAGCGGATGTTCCAGCGTAAGTTACGACACAGCTCATAAGCTACGTATCAACGGCGAGGTGGTGACTGCCCAGTGTGAATCTTCAATGTCGACGGTCGCTGAGCATGAGAAGTTAAAATGGGGGCGTAACATTGCGACGCCTATTTTGACAGTAGCAACCGTAGGGTTGGCACCCATCATTATCGGCGCTAATGCAGCCCTGGATTATGTTGATCGAAAAAATGCATCCAACATGTTGGAGAGTTGTGGCAAGAATCCACTTAATGAAGAGCAGATACTTGCCGATGTCGGCACCAACGCTATGGTAAATGTCGCATTAGGTGCCGTCGATGTGGGGGGTGTGCTGTCACCGGTTAGCTCAAACGCCGCGAACTAAACCTGATTTAAACTCTATTCTACACCCAATCGATACGCGTCATGGCAAGCAACACACTGCGATGTTAGATCGGCCATTTTAAAGAAGATTTCCTGACTATCTTCCGTAATCTCAGCATCCCTGAGTGTTGTCGCCAAAGCATTGGCTTTGGTATGCATACCGTGCCCCAACATCTGCATACCCGGCGGCATATACTCACGA
>AACY020308034.1_pt1 | contig 10759 bp, 2 predicted proteins | sample 267378 | NCBI WGS metagenome assembly AACY02 (sample SAMN02954345, study PRJNA13694) | marine metagenome | biome: aquatic; feature: ocean; material: water; isolation source: isolated as part of a large dataset composed predominantly from surface... | reverse complement strand
TGTCCCTGAGTTCCTGCTTCTGCGGGATCACCATCTGGCGGACGCTGGAAGCGATGAGATCCTGCCAATCGCACTCGCTGTTCCCCGCGTGCCAAAGCCGGAAGTCCGAAATGGCCTTGTCGAGGTAGAGCCGAATCGAAATCCGGACGCCCACCTCGCGGCACTGCCCAATGAGGAACTGGGCCACCATCCAAGCTTCCTTGGCAGGGACTCCGCGGGGTTCCTGCCCGGCGATCTCGTAGATTGCCGCTTCCAATTCTTCGTCGGCAGGTTCGTATGCCATGACATGCACTCGATCCTGCAGAGCGTCAAGCACTGCGTTGGCATGCCCCGTCAGCTGGAGGTTGCTGATGGCGATGATGCTGCCAGCGAAGGGAATGATCCGATCGCCAGCAGCCGTCTTGTACCGGACATGCCGAACGCGGGAGCCGTCGGGGCTGGTGGCAAGGGCCGCCAGCAGGATCTGAAGCGACTGCGGAGCGTTGAAAATGGACGAGACATCGTCGAGCACGATGACGGAGTCGTGATTTTCCGCCAGCAGATCGAACAGGCCCAGTGGAGTGAGATGGCCGTTGGAGTAGCCGTACCGGACACCGAGGTTTTCAAGCGTCTTACGAATCAAATAGGTCTTGGAAGACCCGGGGCGACCGTGAAGGTAGACCCCGTTGGCTTCCTGGTGGACCACCGCCCGAATCCGGTCCTTGATGAGGGACTGGCGGTGATGGAGACGTTCGAGGGCAGTTTTTTCAACGTTCTCTTTCATGAAAAATGTCCTTGTGAGATTCCCACTTCGCATGAAATGGGAACCGGGAACTTGGGTGATGCCAACAAGTTTCCCGCTTGGCAGGACCGGTGATCTCCAGGTGGTTGGGACAGACCGGTTGCGTTCCGGAATCGTCGCTCCGGCAGGGGACCGTTCTGATCCGTTCGAAAGGAAAGATCCAGGGCCGCTCTCGCGGGACGTGGCATCGGGTGAAATAAAGGCAGCAACCGTCGTCCCTGACGCCGGAAAGGCTCTTTTCGCGAGCCCGCCGCCCGATGATCGGCAAACAGATTTTGTATTTTCAGGCGGAGAAAGCCATGCAAACCTCCAGCCATCGCTCGAAGTATACCGATGCGTCAATAGTCCCCCACAAGAACTGCCCCGGATTTTGGCGAATAGCGGATCAACCGGTGCCATCGACACTGGTGCTGTGAGAAGTTTCTGAGCGGAAACGCCGAAATCACCAACTGGACACTTTGGCAATTTTTGGTGGCGACCGAAGCAATCTGCTGCAATTCATCGGCTATCAAGCTCCGGCACGGATTCTCATGAAAAAGCCCACGAACCTGAAGAAGCCTCAGCCCAGCCCGGATGCGGTGTTTCGCTTCAAGCTCACCAGCAGGCAGGTGGAAGACATCGAGACCGAAATCTGCTTCGACCCCGGACTGCTGCCAAAGGGTATCGAGCAGGATGATGGCTCAGTCCGGTACGAATGGTCGCTGGATGAAGTCGAGGACATGCTGGAGTTTCTCGCCGCCAGCTGCAATCACGCCGAAGATGCCAAGAAAGAAGCCCGGCTCGACACGATCTATCGAAAACTCGAAAAGCTGGTCGGGTAGGGGGGGCGGCTGGCAGGACGTGCGGTGGCTCCAGTGGATAGCCCAGATGCGCCTGAATCTGGTTTCACGCGGTCGAAGCCATCCTGGCCTTCTTCCGCTTGCGAAATGAGCTACGTCCCCTTTTCCTGGCTGGGGGAAAGCGTTCGATAGCTGATGACCCCGCCGCAGCGACCGCCGAGGTACGGCGTTCTGCAGTAGTCGGGAATCACGCCGAGCACCGTGAAGCCCAACAGCTGGAGGAGCCGCACGGCGGGCCGATTCGCCTCGGGGGTGACGCCGAGCAGCTGCTGCACCAGCGGCCGGCCCTCAACATCGGTGAGACCGGCCCAGTGCTCGAGCACCGCCCGGCCGACGTCACGGCGAAACCCGCCGAGGGTGACATAGTGAGCGAATGCCGAGCCATCCGTGATGTTTGTCAGCCAGGCTGCCGCCCGGAGCCGCCCAGATGGCTGCTCGACCGCCAGCGACACAAGGCGTGAGGCGTCAGCAAGAAACTCATGAAAGTCTTCCGGTGTCACCACGCCCCCGGCATAGAACGTCGTCTCGACCTTTCCCTCACGGACGATCACTCGCCACAGATCTCTCAGCAGCTCGTCGCTGAGTTGTCGCTGCCCCCGCCGATTCCGGAGCGGCACAATCTGGATGGACACGTCCCGCATGTCAGCGATTGGCCGGGTCAAGGACGCGATCGGCCATGCCGGCGGCCGCGAACAGCGGCGTCGGGTCGTTTGTAGACGGCGGGGTGACACCGCCGCTGGCCAGGGTGGCGAAAGCTTGCGCGACCGCGGCCTGCGACCGGGCAGCGGCCGTGTCAACGACGAGATCCTCCGTCGGCTGAGGAGCCCACCCCCGAATCTCGAGCGCCTTGCCGTTACTCCCCGACTCGGATCCAGGCAGCCAGCGGAGCAGGTCGCCGGGCTGCACCAGACGTCCTCTGAGCTGCTCCAGCAGATACCTGGGATGGCTCAGCCGCGGGGCGTTGTCGACGTTGATCCACCGCTGTAGCTGGGCGTCCCATTTTTCCACCCGGCCGCTGGCGATCGTCGTGACGATGAACCCGGTCCCATCGAGCAACTCGGACGGCTTGATCTCCAGCGGCTCGGGGCCTCCTGAGCGACCGTCGAGATAGATCGTGGTGGTCTGACGAAGCCCGCCGCGGGTGATTGTTTCCGGCGGCGATACGGGAGCTTCCGCCCGGAGATTCAGCAGTGGCCCGCTCTCAACTCCCGATGGGCTCCCCAGCAGGGGCCGCGGCCGATCAGCCGAAACCGTATAGACCTCTCCCAAGGGTGCTTCGGCCTGGAGCCGCCCGCTGACGAGTATCGGCGTGGCCGGCGTCCCGATGTCGCCGCTGGCCGAGCGGAGCTGAACGGCCGCTGCCTCGCCAGGAGCAGCCTCGGCGGAAATCCCGCCGGTATCGAAGAAGCGGAAGTCGCTGATGATCTGCTCGGCAGCCGAACCACCGGTTCCCGAGGTAATGCCCATCACTGCCGAGGGACCGAGCAGCCCAGCCAGATCGACATCGTCCCAGGAAGTCTGGAAGACGTTGGTTGAGCCGATCGCAGTCACCGTGGCAGCGAGCCGTCTGGCGGCGGCGTCGTAGCGGACCGCAATGCGGCAAGGCTGCGTTCGCAGCCAATCCAGCTCACGGGATTCGCGGACACCTGCCTGATCAAAGCTGATGCCAGGTCGGCCGTAAATGTCGATCAGCAGCCCAGCCTTGGGTCCGGCAATCCCCTCGTAGCCGAGCCCAGCTCCCGCGTCGCCGATGCGATTGAGCCCGGCGGTTCCCGGCAGGAAGGTGAGGGCGATCCCGTCGGCGAGACCCTGGCCGCGATCACGGGCCTCGTACCGGAACGAAACCTCAAAGTCCCCCGTCGTCACCGGTTCTGAGTACCAGGTGGCTGTCGCAGTGTCCTGCACGGCAGGAATTGCCAGCCGGCCGCTTTGCAGCGTCTGGATACCACCAACCAGATTCCAGACCCCGCTCGTATTGCCGCCGACCGCGGGAGAGACGAACGCATAATCGCTGACCTCCTGGCGACTGCCACTGCTGCCGCTGGCCGCGGTAAAGCCGAGATAGGCCGTGTCACCGCCAAGAAGTTCGGGCAGATCGACACCGGTCGAGACCCGCGTGGAGCGGCCACCAACGTCATCAGTGATTTCCTGCATGAGTTGCGCCGATTCCGCGTCGTAGGTGAGCGTGATCGTCAGCCAGGTATCCGGCTTGATCAGCTCGACGGCGTCGTACCGGCCCACGCTGCCGGTCGTGTCAAATCGCGCGCCGACAGGCTCGGGACCGCCAGCGAAGGTGTTGATCAGATACCCAACCTTGGCGTTCTCGATACCGGCATAGCCGAGGGCCCCGCCAACCCCACCAACAGCCCGCAACTCTGGCGTGAGATAGACCGAACCAGCCTTCTGCAACACCAGCGCCATGCCGTCACCCGGATGGCCGCCGTCAGCGGTGTAGCGATAGCGGAAGCTCAGTCGGAAGTCACTGGAGATGCGAACCGGCGTTCGCTGCCAGGCGGCCGACGCGGCCGGGCCCTGCTCGGGGAACACCAGCGTGGCCTGCGAATCGACCTGTTCAAAACGCCAGGGCTCTGGGCCAGCTGCACCCTGCTCCTCGGCAGTGGTGGCAATCGGCCAGTCCCAGGCCGTGCTGACACCCTCGGGGAAGGTAAACCGCTCGGCCGGCAGGCTGCCCCGAGTGGCAAGGTAGCGAAAATCACTCACCTGCTGGGTCGTGACATAGTCGCCGGTCCCGCTGGTAAATCCCATGAAGGCCGTCGGGCCGCCGAGCAGTGCGGTCAGGTCAACATTTTCATAGCGGGTGGTCTGCGAGCGGCCGTCGCTGGCAACGAGCGTGGCGACGACCAGTTCGTCCTCGGCGTCATAGGCGATACCAACCTGCACCGGCTCGCCCAGCATCGGAAACGTCGCGGCGGTATAGCGGCCTGTCTCGCCCGCAGTGTCGAAGAAGCTCCCGCGGGGCTGGTCCGGGGTGCGGTACAGGTTGATCTGAAAGGCGACCTTCGCCGCGTCGATGCCCTTGTAGCCAAGGCTCCCCCCCGCGGCACCGACCGCATCGACACCGGCAGTTTGCAAGACAAAGGCGAGGCCATCGCCGGGCGCTGCCGGAGCCGTTGCCAGATAGGTGAAACTCGCCTGAAAACTGCCGGTCGGCACCGGCTGGTTGAACCAGGTTCCCGACGCCGTGTGCCGATAGCCGGGAATGGCCAAGCCACCCTGAGCCGTGAGCGACTGACCGGCGTCGCCGGCAAGCGACCAGTCGGAGGGGTCGGCAAAGCTGATCGGCGTGCCCCACATGTCGATCGTCAGATCGGACGAGCTGACAAGGTTCTCTGCAGCCAGAATCGTGACCCGGCCGTGGGTCGATCCGACATGGCCGATGGCCAGGTCGCCAGTCGGCTGGGCCACGACGACCCCGTCATGGGCATCAACATCGAGCCGGCCACTTACCTCAAGTATCAGCGGCAGCCGCACATCAAGCTCGAGGCTGCCGGTCTCAAGAAGGGTGGCGTCACCGGGTCGGCGGGCCAGAGCCAGATTCGTCCGCTGCGTGTCGGTCAGGCTGCCGGCGGCGATTTCGGCAGGGGTGATCGTCACCGGCTCGTTCTGCTTGCCGACACCGCCCTGCCGGCTGACAAGCCGCACATCCCTGCCGACGATGTCGGCCGGGCTCTCGATGGCGTCATTCGCGGTAGGGTTTTCCAGGGCATCGACATAGAGCTGCACCGAGAGGACGGCCTCGGAGATCAGGCGACCGGCAGTGAAGGCGGCCACCTGCTCCGGTGAGGCCGCGTAGCGGAAGTCGGGGTGAAAGGTCTGGAAAGCCGGAAGCGACTGCCAGCTGTCGCCGAGCGTCTCGTTGAAGAACCCAACGAGTGATTCGTAGAGGTCAGCCGCAAACCGCCGGACCTCGGCGTCCGCAGGATCAGCCACGCCTGCCGCCGCCGCCGTCCGCACCCGCCAGAGGGGAATCGCAGCGGCATCGAGTGCGAGCCTGCCAGCGACGATCTCGCCGCTCTCCCGGAGTTTCATCAACAGGAAGTAGCGGCTGCGGACATTGGCCTCAAAGGCAGCGATGTCGGCCTGCGGCGCCTCAGAGTTCGTCGCCCCGAGGGCCACGAAGGCCTGCACGCGGGCGTCAACCACCGCCGGATCGACGGTCCAGGTGCCGGCGTCGTAGAGGCTGCCTTCGGCAGCCAGCGAAACGTTGCCGGCAGTCGAAACAACCCGCTCAACAAGCATCACCCCGCGCGACTGCTCAAGCACGATATCGGTGGCGGCAGTCGCTGCGACCCGCAGGCTGCCACCAGCGGCCGCGGCCGCGACTGAAAGCGGGCGGCTGAGCGTGCCGATTCCGCCGGAGCCTGCCACCAGCGAGATCGACGCCGCCTCGATAACGGCGTGCTGCCCGCTGGCAAGCGGCCCTCCACCAACGATTGCCACCGCCGAGTTGATCGCAACGAGCCCGTTGGCCGCGACGAGCTTTCGCAGCGTGAGCTCATCACGGGCGGTGGAGGGGCGGCCAGCTGATTCGGCGACCCGCGAAAGCGGCACCACGTCGAGATGAATATCACCGTCTGCGGACGCGGCAGAGAGGTGTTCGGCCGAAACCGAGAGGGGCCGTCCGGCAGCGGCGATTCCCGTACTGGCCTCGAGCGACAGGGTGTTGGCGTCGATCGTTCCGACCGACGGCACGGCCGTGATCGAGCCCGCCCGCGAAACGATCTCGACCGTGGCCGCTGCCGTGGGGCCGGCGACGATGACGCTACCGACCGATTCGATCGTGACCGTACCCGTCTGAAAACCGGAGAAGTCGATGCCGATCGGCGCATCGGCCTTGACCGACATGTTCATTGTCAGGTCAACGCGGTTGGGAAAGGCGAAGCGGTGGTCGTTGGAAAAGCCGGTATCGAAACCGAAGGTCTGGTAGGGGACGGTCAAGCTGCTGCCACCACCGTTGTCACCGGCGACGCCATAGCTGGCCGTCAACTGCTGGCTGAAGCGGTGCGGATCGGCCGCGACCACGACGGCAGCCGTCTCAGCGACTCGGCTGAGGCCCCAAGGATCGCCGGTGTTTTCAAATCGCCAGCTCGAGGTTTCCACACCCGGCCAGGGACTGACGCCGAGGTTGAGGCTGACATCCCGCACGAGCGTCGCCTTTGCCTCCCAGGTGGCGCGGGCGTTGGGCCGGGGGCTGAAACTCGTGCTGGTGGCACTGAGCTGTTCACGGGGCTGGCTGGTTGCCGGGAGATCAATCCCGGCAGGACCGGTGTAGATCGAGATCGTGCCGTCATCGTAGACGTAGGTCGTCTGCTGAGAGAGCGGGTCATCGATCTGGGTGTTGGTCAGGCTGACCACGCCCTGCCTGGTCGCCGTTCCGGAGGAGAGCCCGTCAACGACCAGCGGCAGGCCGGTTTCATTCTCGACCGCGATTGCTCCGCTGCCACCGGTCACCCGGATGCGGCCGGCGAGTTCGGCGGTATTGATGATCTGGCCGGTGATCGAGACGCGGCCGCCGCCGTCCGACGCGGTCTCGTCGAGCTCGATCTGCCCGGTGCGGGCGTTGAAGGTGGCGGCGAGCAGATCGTCGCCAGCGTTGACCGCCCGCAGCCGGTCCGCGGGGATCGGGTAGAGCGGAGCTGTCACCTCACCGAGCCGATACTGCTGCTGATACGCCAGCAGTTCGGCCTCAAGCGACGCCTCCAGCACCACCGAACGGCCGTCGGCAACCGCCCCACCCGCTTCGAGGGTCCCATTGATGTTGGCCGTTTTGGCATTGATCTGGATCACGCGGCCCCGGACGGCGACTCCCGCTGCCGCCGGGGGAGCGGCATCACTGGAAAAGCTCACCGGCAGTTTCTGCAGCCGGGGCACCCACTGGTGATCCCAGCCTTCGCCCTTGCCGCGTTCTGGTCTGCTGCCAGTCATCGACCAGGCCGTTGCCACACCGTCAGGGCGGGCCAGAGCAGCCACATGTTCGGTAACGACCGCAGTGTTGCTGTCGAGTTGTGAATACTGCGGCACACTCCCCCCAAAGAAGACCCGGGTGATGTCGTCACGACTGGCCTCGCCGTAGATCGTCCGATTCAGCTGCTCTTCGTCGGAGGCGGCGGCAATTGCGTTCACTGCCGCCATCACCGCGTGGTTGGCATTCGGCGTGCCCTGCCGTGGATCGCCCCCCGGCCAGTCGATCTGGTCCTGCCAGCGAGCCTCCGGCGCCCCGGCGGCTGACCAGGCCAGCTGCGGGGTATCGACCGCAAACACGCCGTTCGGCGTGTCGATGCTGATCTTCTCGGCAACGATGCTGCCGGTCTGGCCGAAGGAGCCGTTTGCCACGCTGATAGCAACCGAGCCGCCGAGGTTGGCGAGCGTGCCGGTGACAAACACGGCGGGGCCATAGTCAGAGTCGCCGACACCGCCGGCAAAGGTCTGCTCGACGGTGATGCTGGGAGTGGTGTCGTCGCGGACGATCGTGGTGGAAGCGGGATCAGCCATCTCGGTCACGCCATCGGCCTTGGTGAACCGCACCCGCCCCCCCTCGACGTTGGCGATGGCCACGTCGCCGAGCAGTAGATAATCGGGGCTTTCGTTGCGGATGGTGATCGTGCCGACGCGGCCTTCAAAGGACGCGCCGCTGGCATCGACGCTGTCGGCGGCAACCGCAATCGACCCGCCACTGACTGCCAGCGGCTCGTCCGCTGGTGCAGCGGCACCAATCGAGACCGCCCCCACCGCCTCGTCGGCGGTGCCTTCCCGCAACAACGCGGCGACATCGGCCGAGAAGCCCGCCTGAGCAAGATACGCCTGGGGATCAAATTCTGCCTGAAACGCGATGCTCTCGCTGACCGGTCTGTCCCACAGCTTCGCGGGGTTGGCCTGGGCAGTCTGGCTGAAGCCGCCACCGGCCGACCGGTCGTCGGGAATCGTGATCGCGAGTTTGTTCTCAACGCCGGCGATGAACGAGCCCCGCAGGCTCATGGACGAGTTGGTCGCCGGTGTAGCTGTGCTGTTTTCAGAGACGACCGGGATCAGGCCGGCCTGATAGCCTGTCGCCGACCCGGTCGCCGTAGCGTTCGGCGTGGGAGCCGGCGCGGCGAGTCTCATGCTCCGCCCGCTGACCACCGTCGCATCATCAGCAATCGTGAGGCTGCTGGTGCTGGTCAGCTTGGCGGTCGCCTTGGCCTCGGGAATCGCGACCAGCGACCGCACCCCGGCGGTGGCGGTGGCATCGAGTGAAAGCGACGACGGCAGCGTGGCCAGCGGGTCATCACCGGCGGTGACGGTCAGCATGCCTCCAACGGAGACATCGGCACGCTGGCCGATGCCGATGGTCTGGGTGGCGGTGACGTCGGCGGTGGCCGTCGTGGTGATGTCACTTCTCACCAGCGAACCACCCCAGCCATCGGTCGTGGCAGAGCTGGCGACGATCGCCGTCGTGCCCAACACCGCATCGCCAAACGTGGTGATGGTGACATCGTCACCGATTGTCAGTGAGGGACTGACCGTGCCGCTGAGCTCGCTGCGAATCGCACTGCCGGCGGCGACCAGCCCAAGATTCCCGACATGCACCTTGTCGTGGATCGCCAACAGGGCCAGCGGGTGGAGCGTGATCGCGCCGGGATTCCGCAGCAAGTCGGAGCCGGCCTTGATCGTGACGCCGCTCCCAATGTCGATGACCGCTGGAACGTCGGCCGCGGCAGTGCTTGAAGCACTGGCAAGACTGGCGAGGACGGCACCGCCGACACCCCGGACGGTATCGGCCCCCTCCTGCCGCTCAATCCGATGGTCTGCGGCGACGGTCACCGTATCGCGGGCGGAGATCGTGGTGTCCGCGGCCACCTGAGTGGCCACCCGGTCCCGACCGTCAACCTGGTCATTGTCGGCGTGAAATCGGGCGATTGCCGCGCCCACACCAACACCGACGGAAACATTGGTCGAGTCGACGGCGAGTCGATAGCGGTGAAGCCGGTCGGCGGAAACCTCGACGTTGTTTGCATCAATCGTGCCGCCGGAGAGGCTCGCCGTGGTGACCGTCGTATCGGTAAGGTCAGCCGTGGTGCCAAAACCGTTGAAGAGACCGCCCGACCCGGCGATCGCCTCGACAAAGCTCGTGTCATAGCTGCGGGCTCGTACCACCAGGCTGCCGGTACGGCCAGGGTCAGTCTGGGTATCGGCCCCAAGCACCGCCGACACAACAAGCTTTGATTCAGCCGCCGACATCGTCGCACCCGCGGCGACCAGGCCACCGGAGACTCCCTTCTGGCTCACCGACAGCCGCGACGTGCCAGCGGCGGTGATGCTGACATCGCCGGTCGGCAGTCTGACACCGGTGCCCGTTTTCGCGGTGAGCACGCCCGCCGAGGTGCCATAGGCCTTGTTGACCGTCACGGCGACGCCACCGACATCGACGGCGATCGACTCGGACTTGACCCTCGGCATTGCGGTGGCAGCCACCACCAGGCTGCCAACACCGGTGAGGTCTGCGGCATCGCCCACGGTTGCCGAGCGACTCGACTCGTCGGTTGACTCGGTCCACATGCCGCCGACCGCGACGATTCCCAAAGATCCGCCGCTGCACTCGGCGGTCACCGAAACGTCGATCGGGCTGCCGGCCTCCTCGACTTCCCCGGCGATGATCGTCAGTGGCCCCTCGGGGGCTGCCAGCTGCGCCGATCCCGCCACGTGCGCCTCAGTCGTCGAGGAATCGGTGGCAAAAGCATGGCCGCCGGCCCCACCCCCACCGAGGGCCACCGTCACGGACGTGGCAATCGATTTTGCCTTCACGTTGTGGCTGCTCCGGGCTTCGACCGCGATGCCACCAGCCCCCACGGTGGCCCGCACAGCATCACCGAGGCGAGCGGTGGTGGTGTTCGCGATGGTGCTCTCGGTGAGCGACACGCCGATCGATCCGCCCACCAGCCCCACCGTGGCAGCAGCAGCACCGAACGTGTTGCGAGAAACCTGGTCACGATCGATCGCCTGAACCAGCAGCTTGTCGCTGGCCACCTCACCGGCGCCGATTTCCGCTGTCAGCTGCATGTTGAACGTGGTGGTTGAACGCCCACCGGCGCCGGCCAGGGCCACCGTGAACTGCCCGATTGCCGCAGCGGCAGCCACGGCC
>AACY020295743.1_pt1 | contig 10760 bp, 6 predicted proteins | sample 267378 | NCBI WGS metagenome assembly AACY02 (sample SAMN02954345, study PRJNA13694) | marine metagenome | biome: aquatic; feature: ocean; material: water; isolation source: isolated as part of a large dataset composed predominantly from surface... | reverse complement strand
ATTGAGTATTCTGGTGTATCCCCGGGAGGGCACCACCAAAATGAGTTTTCGAAGCAAAACCGATTTTAACGTAAATCGCTTTGCCCGGGAACACTTTCAGGGCGGGGGACATAAAAATGCGGCGGGAGCTCAGTCGGACCTGGGTTTGGAAGAAACCCTCCAGCAGTTGCGCACCATTCTGCCCCACTATGCCGAAGAATTACAAGCTTATGGAGCCCAAAAGGTATAAAGTCATTGCACCGGCCATACTCCTGCTGCTAAGTCTGAGTCAATGCAGCGGACAAGGGGAAAACCAAGCCACCGAGCGCAGGCAACCCAACCAGGAGGAGCGGATGGATGCCCGCAGGTCTTTTGTGGAAAAAGAAATGTCTTCCATTGAGCTCTATTTGGCGGATCGCAATTTGGACATGCAGCGCAGTGGAACCGGGCTTTTTTACCAGGTTGATCGCCACGAGCGGGATACTTTGCGAATTGAATCTGGCGATCGGGTCTTTTACCACTATCAAATTTACTTGCTCAACGGCACCTTGCTTTACGCTTCCGCGGAAGGGCAGCCGGCGGCACTACAGGTAGATCGTGAAGATGCGATTATTGGTTTGCACGAGGCCCTGAAATACCTAAGCCTTGGCGATTCAGGACGCTTTGTAATACCTTCGCACCTGGCCTACGGGATTTCTGGTGATCAAAAAAAGGTACCTCCCTTAACGGCCCTGCATTACGATCTTCAAGTAGTAGCAATCGAAAAGTTAAAACCCTAAAATGAGAAACACCCTCACCACCCTGTTGCTGGCCTTGGGCCTGCTCAGCTCTTGTCAATCCCAAAAAGCGGTTAGCGTAAACGGAGAGCCGGTTGATTTGGAAGACGGTCTTTACGCCAAATTGGCCACCACCCAAGGCGATATCCTGGTACAACTGGACATGGAGCGGGCGCCTCAAACGGTCGCTAATTTTGTAGCCCTGGCCGAAGGCAATCATCCTTTGGTGGAAGAAAGCTATCAGGGAAAGCCTTACTTCAACGGACTCACCTTCCATCGCGTCATCCCCAATTTTATGATCCAGGGCGGCGATCCCCAGGGAAACGGCAGTGGTGGCCCCGGCTATGAGTTCAACAACGAAATTCACCCCGAACTGTCCCATAAGAAAGGAGTGATTTCCATGGCCAACGCTGGCCCCAACACCAACGGTTCGCAGTTTTTTATTACTGTAGCGCCCTACGAACGCCTCGATGGTGGATACTCCATCTTTGGTGCAGTAGTGGCCGGCCAGGATATCGCCGACCGCATCAGCCAGGTCGAAACCGACAACCGCGACAAACCTACCACGTCGGTAGTGATGGAAGAAGTGAGCATTATCCGCAAAGGCAAAGCAGCCAAGAAATTTGATGCCCCGGCAGTTTTTGCTGAAAAGCAAGCCGAAAACGAAGCCCAAAAAGCGGCTAAAGAGGCGGCCCAACAGGCCATGATCGATTCCCTCACCGGTTCCGCGCAGGTCCTGGAAGGCGATCTGTACTACGAGGTAATTAAAGATGGCGAAGGTCCCGCCCTGGAGATAGGTCAATCGGCCAAAGTGAATTACGCCGGCTACCTCATGGACGGATCGCTCTTCGATTCCAATGTGGAGGAGATTGCCAGAGCGGGTGGAAAGTATCAGCCCCAGCGCCCCTACGAGCCCTTTGCCGTTCAGGTTGGTCCCCAGGCCCGGGTTATTGAAGGCTGGAAGATGGCCTTGCCCAAAATGAAGGTAGGGGACAAGTGGAAATTGATCATTCCTCCCCAATTGGGTTATGGACAGCGCGGCGCACCGCCCGTAATTCCCCCCAATGCCTGGTTGATTTTTGAAGTAGAAGTTCTTTCGGCCCAGTAATGACGAGCCTTAGTCCGGGCTTATACGCCCAATTTGAAACGAGCAAAGGGCGCATAACCGCTCTTTTGGAACACGACCGCGCGCCGCTTACGGTAGCCAATTTCATAGGACTGGCAGAGGGGAGTTTCGCCAATGAAGCATTCCCGCCCGGAGAGCCCTTTTACGATGGCCTCCTTTTCCACCGGGTGATTCCCGATTTTATGATTCAAGGTGGTGATCCGGAGGGAACGGGGAGAGGAGGACCGGGATACCGCTTCGCAGACGAGTTTCACCCCGAACTGCGCCACGATGAACCGGGTATCCTAAGCATGGCCAATGCCGGTCCCGACACCAATGGCTCGCAATTTTTTATTACCCACGTACCCACCCCCTGGCTGGACGATAAGCACAGCGTCTTTGGCCGGGTGATTGAGGGTATGGATACCGTGAATGCCATTGAAGCCAAGGACACCATCGAGAAACTTAGCATCCTCCGCATCGGTACAGAAGCAGAAGCCTGGGATGCGAAGGCGGTTTTTGAGGCCAGTAAAGAAGCACAGGCCGATCGCTTAAATCAGTTGCAGGAGGAGCAAGCGGCGGAAGTGGAAAGATTGAGCGGCGGTTTTGATCAAAGTCCCTCCGGCCTGCGCTACCGCAAAAAGCTAAGCCAGGATGAAGGCAGGGTGCCGGTAGACGGCCAAGCCATTTCCCTGCACTACCGGGGCAGCCTTTTGAACGGTCAGGTATTTGATGATTCGGAGCAAAGAGGAGAGCCGCTCAGTTTTACCCTGGGAGCGGGCCGCATGATTCCCGGTATCGAGGAAGCCGCCCGTTTGCTCAAAGTGAACGAAGAGTTGGAGTGCCTTATTCCCCCAAATTTGGCCTACGGCGAACAAGGCGCCGCCGGGGTGATTCCCCCGCAGGCATGGTTGATTTTTTACCTGCGTCGCTTGAGCTGATTTTACCCCATTAATTTTTACCCCCTGTTGCTTTTAAGCTTCAGGGGGTTTTTTCGTTTAGCCCAAGAAAAAAAGCGTTAACAATTTCGATTAAACGCATTATTTTTTCGGTAAACGGTTTGCGTTTCTTGTGTTTTCCCTCACACGTCTGTATTTTTAGAGTGTAAAAAAATAAATATCTGGATTTTTTTCAGATTTATTTTTCGCAACACACACAAAAACAGGGAGATGAAGGGTTCAATATTTTTTATTGCGGCTATAACATTTTATTTGGCTGCCGACTTGTGTGGGCAAAGCATTATTTCGGTTAAACCCGAAAATCTTTACAATTTGGCCACCCGTGGCTCAGAGGAGTTTCTCATCGATGAGCCACAATTGGCAGGTGATCCCCGCAATGGACAAGGTGGCCAGCCGGTAACGGCTTTTGACCCGGGCTACAACCGGCTTTACAATCCTGCCAGCATCATTATTGATTTGGAGCAGGATTACCGCCTGGATGAGCTTTGGTATTACGACATTAACGGAAGGGATACCATTCGGGTGTATACCGGGGAGCCGGGCGATTGGCATTACCAGGGAGACATCCTGACCTTTAGCTTTCGTCGTTGGGGCTCTTTTTCCCTCGGTCAGGACAGTGCCCGGTTTCTCAAGTTGGTCTTTCGCTGGCCCCAGGCCAAAATCGCCGAGATTGTCCTTTACGGGGAAGCGCTGGGAACCAATCTGCGTCAATTGCCTCTTGCCCAGGCCACCGCGCCGGTAGCGATGGGTGATTTTATCGGGATTAACGGATTTATCGACGACCCCATCGATAAGCTGGCGCGGTGGGGGGCAACCTCCGGGAGTACCACCGCTGGCAATGGAACGAGGGCGATACCGACCCCAATTACCCCGGGTATCCCCAAAACCAGGTGGCCTTCAATCCCAGTTACGTTACGGGCTGGAATTTCGACCAGTATTATCAGGAATTAAATGCCAAAGGAGTGACGGTTTCGCCCTGCCTGCAAACCCAGCCCCCCCACTTGGCGGGCAACCGACACTCCGAAGGCAAACCCATCGACCCTCAAGAAGATCCCTACGATCCGCGGAGTTATCGCGAGCACGCCCATTTTATGTTCCAATACGCGGCCCGCTACGGCCACACGGCGGTGGCTTCGGGTCGCTTAAAGTTGCGGGGCGATCAGGCCTTGCGCAGTGGCCTGGGCTACTTGGATTATCTCGAAAATTGGAACGAGCCCGATAAGTGGTGGCACGGCGACGACGCTTATTTTGATCCTTTCGCCTTTGCCGCTATGTGCAGTGCCGACTACGACGGCCATGAGGGTGCTCTGGGAAGCGATTACGGCGTAAAAAGTGCCGACCGGCAAATGAAAATGGTCATGGGGGGATTGGCCGAATTGAACCTCGATTACCTAAAATCCATGTTGCTTTGGAGCCAATACCATCGGCAAACCGGTTTTCCAGCCGACGTGCTGAACTTTCACCATTACAGCAACGATGCGGGAGGCCAGTTTGGCAATGCCCAAAGAGGCATCAGCCCCGAGTCCGATCAATTGGAGGCCAAGCTGCGTAAGCTGGTGCAGTTTCGGGACAAGTACTTGCCCGGAAAGGAAATCTGGTTGTCGGAGTTTGGATACGATACCAACGAAAATTCGGTGCAAGGCACCCGCCGCATTGGCCAGAAAGAGGCGGTAACCGTGCAGGCCGAATGGCTGATTCGCAGCTTTTTGGCAGCGGTGGCCGCCGGAATAGATAAGGCGCAGATTTTTATGTTGCGCGACGTTAACAACCCCAATCCCACCAAGTACAACAGCAGCGGTCTAACGGCCGAAAAGTGGAACCAACACCAAGCGAAAAAGTCCTTTCACTACCTGGCCGGCTTCAAAAAAACGGTGGCCAATTTTCACTTTCGGGAGGAAATGCCTTCCGGCGACAGCCGCGTAAAAATTTATGCCTTCGAAAACCAACGGAAGGACTCCACCCTTTATGCCATTTGGACGCCTACCGAAAGCGACCTGCGCATTCCCGCTTTTCAGCTCAGCCTGCCGGGGGTTAGCCGTGCTCAACTTTACGAACTTTTGCCCACCGAAAGCCAGGTGCAGAAGCGCCCTTTAACCATCCAAAATGGCAAGGCATCGCTGCCTGTTTCGGAGATGCCCGTTTTTGTGAAGGTTGTGCAAAACGATAGCCTGCCGCCCGTAATGCTGGCCCGCGATCAACACCTCTACCTCGACGCAGCGGGTGTGGCGCAATTGCAAATTGATTCGGTGGATGCCGGCAGCAGCGACGAAACCGTGCTCCTCGAGCGCTGGCTCAGTCAAAGCGATTTTTCGGGAGCGGACTTGCCGGCTGGCCAAAAGGTGAATCAAATTCCGGTGTATTTGTTGGGCCGGGACCATCAAAACCGCGATTCGGTGCAATTCACCGTGCATCTTAACGATACCCTGAAGCCAGTTGCGCGTCCCCGCGCGGTAGTGGCCTACCTCGATGCCCAGGGTCAGGTTCGCCTTGATCCCTGGCAGGTAGATCAGGGCAGCGGCGACAACGTAGCGGTAATCACCGATCTCTGGCTGAGCGACTCGGTATTTACCTGTGCCGACCTCAATCAACAGCCCAGCCTGAGTATTGTAAGCGATCATAGTTGGCGTCAGAGCAGCTATGTGTCCACTTTGGATGCGCTTACCTTCCCCTGGGCCGGCACCGCTGAATTTCCCGACACCGCCAGCTATACCGAGGCAGTGATGCTTGGTCAACCCTACCATTACCACTCCCTGGACACGGTGCCAGGCACGCGCCCCATCCGCAGTCCTTCCTACGTAAGTTACTACCGCAAGCGCTTTAATCTCAGTCATGCCGACATTCTGCGGGCCACCCTGCAGATGACCGTGGACGACGATATGGACATTTTTGTAAATGGAAAGCATTGGGCCCGGGAAAACGTTTGGGGCCTTTCCAGCCGCGGACCCCGGGCCATTCATGCTTTTGAGGCCTTTTCGGGCGGCACGGTGAACAACGGTTGGCAAGGTCACACGGCTTTTGGCTGGGTGGCCCATACTCCTCTGTCTGAGCTGTTCAAGGTGGGAGAAAATGAAATTCTGGTGGTGGTTCGCAACGGAGCCAACAACCAAGGGGGCTTTTCCTTGCGCCTCGATTTGTACGGCCGGGAAGAATTGGAGAGTAGCACCGACCAAAGCTGGCAATTGGCATCTTTGGCCTCACCGCCTAACTCCCTTCCCCTGTCTTTGCCCCCGGCCCTGCAATATGCTCCTGTAGTTCAGGTTCAAAGCCAAGTGCAAGGCCTTCCCGGAGTAAATGGCAAGGATATTTTATTGGCTCCCCTTGGCAGCTACGCCTTCAAGAAGACTTTGGATTTCAGTGGGAAGCAGGTAGAATCATTCAACATTGCCCTGCAGGCCTTTGAGCGCGCAGACTTATTCCTCAACGGTCAATGGCTAGGCAGCGCTCAAGGGGTATTACAAAGCTTTCAATTGGCTTGGGTTCGGGGGCAAGGCTTCCAGAATGGGGGTGCTGAGGGCCTGCCATTTGACTCCATCAGCCAGGTATTGCTGGAAAACGTCCTTCTTTCCGGGGTAAATGAGCTGGTTATTTTGGTGCAAAGCAGCAACTACAGCACAGTGGTCTCCGCCGATGTTCGTTGGGAATTACTAAACGTAAAGCGCAGTGTACTTCATCTCCGGGACAGTCATGGCGATGAAGCCTCTGCTCCCTTTGTCGTTCAGGTTCTCGATACCCTGGGTGCCTGCCAAAATCAAATAGCCAAAAAGGGCCCTCAAACAGATGTGCCGGCACCGCAAAGCAACCCCGACTTGAACGGGGAGCTGAGCCTGTATCCCAACCCGGCCGGAGAGCAGGTACTTTTGCAATGGGATCAGGTACCTTCCCGTAATTTCGAGATTCAAATCCTAAACAACCAAGGCCAGTTGGTGTGGCATCAGGAAGGGCGTGGGGTGCAAAATCACCTTTCGCTTCAGGGTTTAGCCAAAGGAGCCTATTGGCTGCGCGTTTGGGACCGCGGGCGAACCAAAGTGATGCCTTTGATCAAGGGTTAATTAGAAGTCGCCTTCATTTGAACCCTCATTTCCGCGCCGCGAGGGGCGTTGCTTCTGCTGATTGAGCCGATAGGTGAAATCCAGGGTGATTTGCCGTTCCCGCCACTGAAACTGACTGAAGCGCTCAAAGTTTTCGCCGGTGGCGAAATTCCGCCGATACCGGGTATTGAAGAGGTCCCTCACCGAAAGGGTCAGGGTGGCTCTGTCTTTGAGCAGGTCTTTGCTCCATCCCAGGTTCATTACGTAACGGCCCAGGCTGCGGCCTTGGGTATTCCGACCCGGGCCCCGGAAATTGAAACTAATCTGCAAACTGCTCTCCCACATGCGGATGATGTTGTTTAGTTGCCCGGAAGAAGAAAAGTTGTCTGCATCAAAATTCTGGCCCTCGAATTGTCCATCGGTAATGGCGCGGAACAAGTTCAAATTGGCATTGACCTGGTACCACTGCAGCGCATCCCACTGAAAATTGAATTCCAGGCCATAGGCGTCCTGGGTGGATAGGTTGACCGGAAAGATTCGGGTAAAGCCATCTTCATCCACCACATTGATCCGCTCTACCACTCCGGTGCGGTGCCGGTAATACAGGCCCCCATAAAGGGAGCCCTTGGGAAAATAGCGCACGGTGCCCAGCTCATAACTGTCTGTGAATTCGGGATTGACATCGGGATTGCCGGAAAAGAAATTGCGGTTGTCGCTAAAACTGAAGAAGGGTGCAAGGGTCCAGAAGCCCGGACGGCTGATGCGGCGGCTGTAACTGAGCTGCAAGTCAAAAAGAGGGTTAAACTTATAGTTAAAGAAGAGGCTGGGAAACAAATTGGCATAGTCGCGGCGGTTGACCTCCCCGCTGTCCAAACCCGTGCTGAGATCCGTGTATTCGGCACGCAGACCGGTCTGAAAGGTTATTTTTTCTCCCAGGGTCCCGTTGTAAATGGCATAGGCGGCGTAAACGTTTTCAATAAACTGAAAGCGATTGGTGAATTCTGCCACCGGTATTATGCTGCCGTCTTCGTCCACATTGCTTAGACTAAAGTCGTTTTCTATGGTCCGCAGGGTTAGGCGGGTACCGGTTTCAAAACTGCGGTCCTCATCAAAGGGATGGACATAATCGGTTTGAGCCAAAATCTGCCTTTGCAGTTCCAGGTTGTCCACATCCTGTCGAAACTCACCGGGTCGCCCCAAGGTATCCTGAATAATGTCCGATTGTTCGCGATCGTATTCGCTGGTGTATTGCAGATCTGCGGTCCAACGATGGTCATCAAAATCTGTGTATTGCCGCGTCCAGTTCAAACTGGTCTCCACCGTGCTTTCCGTTTCCAATTCGTCGTCAAAACGATCCACAATTTGCACTTCTTCTCCGGCCGCATTGAAATCGCGGTAGCGAAGGTCCACTTGGTTGTTGTCTTCCGAAGGACTGAAGAGCAAAGCTGCGGTAAGGGTTTCGCGGTCGTTCAATTGGTAATCGGCGCCAAAGCGAAAATTGGCATCCAAGCCACCACGCAGTTGATTGCGTTCGCTGCGGAAGGAATATTGAGTGTCGGGGAAGAAAAAACGCTGTCGTGAAAAAGCATTGCCCGGAGAGCGGTTGTAATTTACACTGGCGTTGACGAAAAAATTGAGGCGGTTGCGGCGATAATTCAGGGAAGCACCGGCCCCATAAAGGGTAGGGTAGCCGATTTGCGCATTAAAACTACCATTTAGGCCCGCTTTATCCTGCTTTTTTAGCACGATGTTGATGATGCCCGCCTCTCCTTCCGCATCGTAGCGGGCGGAGGGATTGGTAATGACTTCAATGCGTTCGATCATGTTGGCCTGGAGCTGCCGGAGGGCGGTGGCGGGGTCGCTGCCAATCAGCCCCGAAGGCTTTCCGTTGATCAAGATCCGCACGTTCTGACTGCCCCGAAGGCTGACCCCACCTTCAACATCTACGGTAACGGAAGGGATATTGTCCAGGAGGTCTGAGGCATTGCTCCCTGCATTGGTCAGGTCTTGCCCCACGTTGAACACCCGCTTGTCCTGTTTGAATTCCATCATTTTCGACTGCGCCTCAACCGTGGCTTCTTCAAGGGTAAGCGCCTCGGGCTGCAGTTTGATTTCTCCCAAATTGCGGCTTTCGCCGGAAGGCACTTGAAGGCTGTGGGAATGGGTTTGGAAGGATATGAAGCTGATTTCCAGGCGAAAACTTTCCGCGGGAATATCTGCAAACCGGAAAAGGCCCTGAGCGTCGGTGGCGGTGCCGCTGAGCAGTTCTTCTCCCTGAAGAAGCACCACCGAGGCACCCGGCAAGGGTTCTCCATTTTGGTCTACGACCGTACCACTCAATTGTGCCAAGCTCAGCAGGGGCAGAGTGCCGAGCCACCAGGTTAGTAATTTCTTCTTCACATTAAGGTCTCACTGTGGGGATAGCAGCGTACTCCGAAAAATGTTCATCACATTCCTTCCGTTAGCCTTCCGAAAACTCCTTTGCCATGCGGTCTTCCAAAGCGGATATTTCGTCCCGCAAACGCGCCGCTTCGATAAAATCCAGCGCTTTAGCGGCAAGCTCCATCTTTTTCCGGGTCGCCTCAATGGCCTTGCGCAAATGCCCCTTGCTTTCGTAAACCACTTCCGGTTCCGCCGCACTTCTTCCTGCCGCCACCGGATTGGGCTGAACCGATTTCCGCGAAGCGGCAGAGCCGGCGAGAATGGATTCCCGTGATTTTTTAAGAGCGGTAGGAATAATGTTATGCGCCTCGTTGTAGGCATTTTGCTTGGCTCGCCGCCGGTTCGTTTCGTCGATGGTTTTTTGCATGCTTTCGGTAACGTTTTCCGCGTACATGATGGCCAGCCCGTTGAGGTTTCGGGCCGCCCGCCCTACGGTTTGCACCAGCGACCGTTCCGCCCGCAAAAAACCCTCTTTGTCGGCATCCAGGATGGCCACGAGCGAAACCTCGGGCAAATCGAGTCCTTCACGCAAGAGGTTTACGCCGATGAGCACGTCAAAGAGACCGAGGCGCAAGTCGCGCATGATCTCCACTCTTTCCAGGGTATCCACGTCAGAGTGGATGTACCGGCACCTCACGCCATAGCGGGTAAGATATTTGGTGAGTTCTTCCGCCATGCGCTTGGTGAGGGTGGTAACCAAAACCCGTTCGTCTTTTTCGGAACGCAGGGTAATTTCTTCCATCAGGTCGTCCACCTGATTTTCTACGGGGCGCACTTCAATTCGCGGGTCGAGTAGCCCCGTTGGTCGAATCAATTGTTCCACAATCACCCCTTCGGAGCGCTCAATTTCGTAATCGCCGGGGGTGGCACTTACGTAGATGACCTGGTGGGAGAGTTCCTCAAACTCAGCAAAGGTCAGCGGTCGGTTATCCAAAGCGGCAGGCAGTCGAAAGCCGTATTCCACCAGGTTTTCCTTTCGGGAGCGATCGCCGCCGTACATGGCCCGCACTTGGGGCAGGGTAACGTGGCTTTCGTCGATTACCATCAGGTAGTCGTCCGGAAAGTAATCCAGCAGGCAAAATGGGCGCGTGCCGGGAGCGCGTCCATCCAGGTAGCGGGAGTAGTTCTCGATACCGGAGCAATAACCCAATTCCCGAATCATCTCCAGGTCGAACTCGGTTCTTTCTTGCAGACGTTTGGCCTCCAGGGGGCGTTGGTTTTGATTGAAGAAGTCCACCTGCAGCATCAGGTCATCCTGAATTTGGCGAATGGCCGATTGGAGGGTGCTTTTGCTGGTAACGAAGATGTTGGCGGGAAAAATGCGCACCATTTCGAAGCGTTCCAGCACCTGCCGATCGGTAGGATCAAATTGCTCGATTTCCTCGATTTCGTCGCCCCAGAAATGGATGCGAAAGGCGCTATCCGCGTAAGCGGGAAAGACGTCAACGGTATCGCCTTTCACCCTAAAACT
>AACY020303526.1_pt1 | contig 10773 bp, 10 predicted proteins | sample 267378 | NCBI WGS metagenome assembly AACY02 (sample SAMN02954345, study PRJNA13694) | marine metagenome | biome: aquatic; feature: ocean; material: water; isolation source: isolated as part of a large dataset composed predominantly from surface... | reverse complement strand
TCTCCGCCATCCTGCTGACCCATCACCATTACGATCATCAGGGCGGCGTGGCGGATCTGCTCGCGCAGTGGCCGACGGCGCTGGTGACGGCGCCCGTCGATACGCGTATCCGCGGGGCGACGCGCCGCGTGGCCGAGGGGGACGCGGTGGCGCCGCCCGGTCTGGACGCATCGTTTCGGGTGCTGGCCGTGCCCGGGCATACGTCCAGCCACATCGCCTATCTCGGGGCGGGCGTCTTGTTCTGCGGCGATACCTTGTTCGCCGGCGGTTGCGGGCGCGTCTTCGATGGGACTTTCGAGCAGCTGGCGGCATCGCTGCGGCGCCTTGCCGCCCTGCCACCGGAGACGCTGTGCTATTGCGCCCACGAGTACACCCTGGCGAATTTGGGCTTCGCCGCCTGGGTGGAGCCGGAGAGTGCCGATCTCGCCGCACGGGTCGATCAGGCCCGGGCGCTGCGGGCCCGCGGCGAGCCCACGGTGCCGTCGACCATCGCCCAGGAGTTGGCCACCAACCCGTTCATGCGCACCCAGACGCCGACGGTGGTCGCCGCCGCCGAGCAATTCGCCGGCAGGCCGCTGCGCGATCAGACCGAGGTCTTCACCGCCCTGCGCCGCTGGAAGGACGAGCGCTATGATTAGCTGAGGCTATGATGCCGCTGCGCCACGGCACCGCCCACGACGCCGTAGGTCACTCGCCTTCCACTCAGACTTCCGTGCGTAAGCGGCGCTCCGCGATGTCCACCGAGACTCGATCTCTTTCTGGCGGCCGATTGTTGCGTTGGCTGCTGGCCGCCGCCGCGGGCGGGCTGATGGTGCTGTCTTTCGCGCCATTCGGTTGGTTCCCGGCGGCGGTGGTCAGTATCGCCGCATGTTTCCTGCTGCTGCCGCCGCATGGGCGGGGTGCCTTCGTCACCGGCTGGTTCTACGGCTTGGGCCTGTTTGGCTGCGGCGTGTTCTGGATTCGCATCAGCTTGAACGAGTTCGGCAACATGCCGGTGCTGGTCGCCATGCGCTGATGCTGGTGTTGGTGGCTGCGCTGGCCTTGTTCTATGCCGTCGCCGCCCTGTTGATCGCGCGCCTGCGTCCCCGCCAGCCGATGGCGCGTTGGTGGGCCGGTCCGCTGCTGGTGCTGCCGTCCATCTGGGTCTTGCTGGAGTGGGTGCGCGGCTGGCTGTTCACGGGTTTTCCGTGGCTGCTCGCGGGCAACGGTCAGATCAATCCACTGCCTGGGCTGGGGGCGCCCCTGGCCGGCTGGGCGCCGGTGGTGGGGGTGCATGGACTGAGCCTTTTGGTGGCCCTGTCCGCCGGGCTGTTGGTGGTGGCGCTGCGTCGCCGGGGGGCCGCCCGGCCGGCGGCGCTGGCGGTGCTCCTCGGCCTATGGCTCGCCGGCACGCTGTTGGCCCGGGTGGAGTGGACCCGACCGGCGGATGGTCCCCTCACGGCTGCTGTGATCCAGGGCAATGTGGAGCAGTCGGTGAAGTGGGCGGCCGATGGTGTGTTGCCGACGCTGGAGTTCTACCTGGGTCTCACGCGCGAGGTGCTCGATGTGGCCGATGTCGTGGTCTGGCCGGAGACGGCTGTGCCGAGCTTTCTGCATCAGGTGGAGTCGGCGCTGGTGGCGCCGTTGGCGGAGGATGCCCGCGCGGCGGGCGCGGAGGTGGTGCTGGGGGTGCCGGTGATGGAAAGCGCTGAGCGCTATTACAACGGCCTGATCAGCATCGGCAGTCAGGACGATCGTTACTACAAGCGCCACCTGGTGCCGTTCGGCGAGTTTCTGCCCTTCAAGCGTCAGCTGCGCCCGCTGATCGACTGGTTCGAGGTGCCCATGTCCGATTTCAGCCGCGGCGAGGCGCCCGCGCCTTTGTTGCAGGTGGGCCCTTACGCGGTGGGTGTCTCCATTTGTTACGAAGACGTTTTCCCGGAAGAGGTGCGCCAAGCCCTGCCGGCGGCGGCGTACCTTATCAATGTGAGTAACGATGCCTGGTTCGGCGACTCGCTGGCGCCCCACCAGCATTTGGAGTTCGCACGGCTGCGGGCATTGGAGACGGGCCGCCCGTTGGTCCGGGCGACGAACACCGGCATCTCTGCGCTCATCGATCACCGCGGCCGGGTCACCGCCGCGCTGGGCTTGTTCGAGCGCGGCGCCCTGGTCGGCACGATTCAGCCGCGCGCCGGCGCAACGCCCTTTGCGCGCGTCGGCAGCCTGCCGGTGCTGTTGCTGGCGGCGACGCTGCTGCTGGCCGCGATGGTGCTCGGCGCCCGCGCACGCCCCCGGGGCTGAGACGACGCGCGCCTGGCTGGTGGCTTGGCGTTTGCCGGGGCCAACGGGGTATGATGGGGCGCTGTTTCGGTCGCCGACGGATCCGCCCGCTGATTCGCCTTGCTCGCACTCATCCACTTTTTCATCGAGCTGTGCCTGCTGCGCCGTAACCCGCAGGATCTGCCGGCCTCCACGACACTGTTCGGCCTAGTGCTGGCGGTGGCCGTGGTCGGCGGACTGTTGTTGTCCCTCACCGCGGGTGCCTCCCTGCTGGCCGGGCTCGCCCAGACGCTGCTCGATTTGGTGCTGATGCTGGGGATACTGCACCTGGCGCTGAAGGCGTTGAACAAGCAGGCGCGTTACATGCAAACCGCCACGGCGCTGGTGGGGGCGGACGCGTTGATCGGCCTGGTGGCGCTGCTGCCGGTGTCGCTGGCGCAGCCCATGGCCGCCGGCGCCGAGCCGGGGACGGATGTGCTGCTGGCCGGGCTGATGTTCTTGGCGCTGGTGGGCTGGAGTGTGCTGGTCGTGGGGCACATCCTGCGCCACGCCTTCAACTTGTCACTGGCTCAGGGGGTGGTGATCGCCATCGCCTTCGATGTCTTCAGTTTCGTTGTCATCAGTGCGCTGACCCAGGGCGCGGCCTGACATGCATCTGCATATCCTCGGTATTTGCGGCACGTTCATGGGCGGTATCGCCCTGCTGGCGCGGGCGCTGGGGCATCGGGTCACCGGTGCCGATGCCAACGTCTACCCACCCATGAGCACGCAACTGGCGGCGGCGGGCATCGATCTCATGCAGGGCTATGGCGCCGCCCAGCTGCAGCCGGCGCCGGACGTGGTGGTGGTGGGCAATGTCATGACCCGCGGCATGCCGGCCGTCGAGCACATGCTGGATGCCGGGCTGCCCTATGTGTCGGGTCCGCAGTGGCTCGCCGAGCATCTGTTGCCCTCTCGCCACGTGCTGGCGGTGGCGGGCACACATGGTAAGACCAGCACCGCCAGTATGCTGGCCTGGGTGCTCGCGGATGCGGGCCTGGCGCCGGGATTCCTGATCGGCGGGGTGCCCCAGGATTTCGGCCTGTCAGCGCGCCTCGGTGAGGGCCGGTGCTTTGTGGTGGAGGCGGACGAGTACGACACCGCCTTCTTCGATAAGCGCTCCAAGTTTGTCCATTACCGTCCGCGGACGCTGGTGATCAATAATCTGGAGTTCGATCATGCGGACATCTTTGATGATCTGGCCATGATTCAGCGCCAATTCCATCATCTCGTGCGCACGGCGCCGGGAACCGGCCTCATCGTGCATCCGCGGGCGGAGCCGGCGGTGGACGCGGTGCTCGCCAGGGGGGTCTGGACGCCGACTCAGTCCACCGGTGACGGCGGCGATTGGTCGGCGCAATGGCTGGCCCCGGATGCGTCGGCCTTTCGGGTGCGTGCGCCCGACGGCGCAGAGGCCGAGGTTCGTTGGGGGCAGACGGGCGCCCACAATGTGCAGAATGCGCTCTCGGCCATGGCAGCCGCCGCCCACGTCGGCATCGGGCCGGCGCGCTCGGCGGCGGCCCTGGGGCGCTTCGGCGGTGTCAAGCGGCGCATGGAACTGCGGGGCGAAGTCGCCGGGGTGCGGATCTATGATGATTTCGCCCATCATCCCACGGCCATCGCCAGCACCCTGAACGGGTTGCGCCGCCGGGTTGGTGCAGCGCGGATCATCGCCGTGCTCGAGCCGCGCTCCAACACCATGCGCCTGGGCGTGCACGCGGCGGCGCTGGCGCAGTCACTCGCCGCGGCGGATCAGGTCCAGGTCTATGCACCCGCCGACTTGGATTGGGATGCCGCGGCGGCGCTGGCGCCCCTCGGTGAGCGTCTGCGGGTGGCTGGGGCCGTCGAGGAGATCGTGGCAGCGGTGGGCACCGATGCCCGCGCCGGCGACCACGTGCTGGTGATGAGCAACGGCGGCTTCGGGGGTATCCATCAGTTGCTGCTCGATACACTGGCCAGCCGCGCCTGACGCCCTGCGCCGGCCCGATCGGGGCGTGCGCCTTTCATTCGCGTGTGCCGGTCGCCATCTCCCCGCAGCCATGCAGCATGCGCGCCGCCGTGAATCCGCCCGATGACTACTTGGACCAAAACCATCGCCGTCGGCCTCACCGGCGCCTCCGGCATCCACTACGGGCTGCGCGTGCTGCGTTGCCTGGTCGATGCCGACGTGCGCGTCTATCTGCTGGTGTCGCAGGCGGCGCAGGTGGTCATGCAGATGGAGGCGGGCCTGGATGCGCCGGGGCGTCCCGCCGAGGCGCAGGCGTTTTTCACCGATCACTTCGGCGCAGCGCCGGGGCAGATCCAGGTGTTTGGCCGCCAGCAGTGGACGGCGCCCGTGGCGAGCGGCACCAATCCGCCGGATGCGATGGCCATTTGCCCCTGCACCACCGGCACGTTGGCGAGTATTGCGGCGGGGCTGAGTCAGGATCTGATGGATCGCGCCGCCGATGTTGCCCTCAAGGAGGGGCGCAAGTTGATCCTGGTGGTGCGCGAGATGCCCTTCAGCGTCGTCCATCTGGAGAACATGCTGCGGTTGGCGCGGGCGGGTGCCGTGATCATGCCCGCCAACCCGGGCTTTTACTTCAACCCGCAGCGCGTGGACGAGATCTACGACTTCGTCGCCGCCCGGGTGCTGGACCACCTGGATGTGGCGCACGATCTGTCCGCCCGCTGGGGCAGTTGACGCCAGCCGGGCCTGCGCCGCTGCATCGCCTGTCCGCGGTGCCTGGTGATCAGGCGCACCTCGCCGGCGGCTGCCGAAGGCGCAACCGCCGGCCCGACGCCGAACACTCAGTGCGCAGCCACCATGGCGAAGGCCTCGCGTGCGGCGGCGAGGGTGGCGTCGATTTCGGCCTCGCCATGGGCGCCGGAGACGAAGCCCGCCTCGAAGGCCGATGGGGCCAGGTAGACGCCGCGCGCCAGCATGGCATGGAAGAAGCGCTTGAACTGCTCCTGGTCGCAGCCGGTGGCGCCCTGGAAATCGGTGACCGGCCCGTGGGCGGTGAAAAAGATGCCGAACATGCCGCCGGCGCGGTTGGTGCTGAGGGCCACGCCTGCGGATTCGGCGGCGGCCTCCATGCCTTGGGTCAGGCGCTCGGTGGTGGCGGCCAGGGCTTCGTGGAAGCCGGGCGCCGATAGCAGTTCCAGGGTCTTGAGCCCGGCGGTCATGGCGATGGGGTTGCCGGACAAGGTGCCGGCCTGATACACGGGCCCCAGGGGCGAGATCCGCTGCATAATGTCGCGGCGGCCGCCGAAGGCCCCCACGGGCATGCCGCCGCCGATGATCTTGCCGAGCGCGGTGAGATCCGGGGTGACACCGTACAGGGCTTGCGCCCCGCCCCGGGCGACGCGGAACCCGGTCATGACTTCATCGAAGATCAGTACCGTGCCGTGCTGATCGCACACTTCCCGCAATGTCTCCAGGAATCCGGGCACCGGCGGAATGCAGTTCATGTTGCCGGCCACGGGCTCGACGATGATGCAGGCCACCTGGTCGCCGAGCCTGCCCATGGTCTCGCGCACCGCGTCGGCGTCGTTGTACGGCAGGGTGAGGGTGAGCTCCGCGAGGGCCGCCGGCACACCCGGGGAGCTGGGCTCGCCGAGGGTCAGCATGCCAGAGCCGGCCTTGACCATCAGCGAGTCCACGTGGCCGTGGTAGTTGCCCTCGAACTTGATGATCTTGTCCCGGCCGGTGAAGCCGCGCGCCAGGCGAATGGCGCTCATGGTGGCCTCGGTGCCGGAGCTGGTCATGCGCACGAAGTCCATGCTCGGGACCAGCGCGCAGACGCGATCGGCCATCATGGTCTCGAGCTCGGTGGGGGCGCCGAACGACAGACCCTTCTCGACGCGGCTGCTGACGGCGGCGATGATCTCGGGGTGGGCGTGTCCGAGGATCATCGGCCCCCAGGAGCCCACGTAGTCGATGTAGCGTTTGCCGTCTGCATCAGTGACATGGGCACCGGATGCGGATTCGAAGAACACCGGCGTGCCACCGACGCTGCGGAAGGCGCGTACCGGGGAGTTGACGCCGCCCGGAATATGGCGCTGGGCGGCTTCGAAGAACTGTTCGGATCGGGACATGGGAAGGGCTCCTGTGGGCGGTGGGTAATGACGTGGCGGGTGCGCTCGCGCGAAGCCGGAGCTGCCTTCGCCGGGCCCGCGACGCTGACGTTTGGTTGGCCGACAATGTTAACAGCGCGCGCGATGCCCGCGATTGCGCTGCCGCAGGGGCCGATGTCGCCGCGGCTGCGGCCTTGCCCGGACCGCCGGCGACACCCTGAGCTGAGTGCCCGCGCCGGGCGCCCATTGGTATGCCACATGCGCCCGGTGGCGCGCGGTCTGCGGGTCTGCCAAGGCATTGAAATACAGTGCGCTGGCACAGATGTGCCGCCGCTGCACAGGCATCCCCGGCGGCTGAGCTCCGTCGGGTGCGACTTGGAAGAGCGAGGAGTGAAGACGGAGAGCAAGACGTGAAGCGTTATATGTGTATGGTCTGTGGATTCATCTATGACGAGGAGCTGGGCTGGCCCGATGACGGCATTCCCCCCGGAACCAAGTGGGAGGACGTCCCCGACACCTGGGTGTGTCCGGAGTGCGGCGTCGGCAAGGAAGACTTCGAAATGGAAGAGCTGTGACACGGCGAGACGCTGCGAGTTGCGCCAGCGCAGAGTACCTGAGTGTGGCATGTGGAAATGAGCCGATGGCTTGTGCTAGCGTCCGTAGTGTCCTTACCGCGATTCGCAGACAAAACCCGGAGTACCGTTGCCATGGCACACCTTAATGATACCGACCTGACGCTCACCGGCGCCGCCCAGGGCAAGATGAGCGAGCTGTTCGCCGACATCGACGACGGCGTCGCCGGCGTGCGCGTCTATGCGGCACCCGGTGGCTGTAGCGATGTCAGCTTTGGCATGACCTTCACCGACGCCATCAACGATAACGACGGTGTGCTTGATTTCGGCGACTACAAGGTGGTGGTGGACGACGGCACGCTAAGCTATCTGCGTGGCGTCGAAATCGATTTCGTCGACCGCGGCGACGGACAGGCCACGTTCGTCTTCAATAATCTGCCCGCCACCGGCGGTGGCTGCGGCACCTGTGGCTCCAGCTCCGGCGGCTGCTCCTGAGGCGGCGCGCCATGGCCAGCATCGGCATCGTCGGCGGCACCGGCTACACGGGTTCTGAGCTGCTGCGCCTGTTGAGCGCCCATCCACAGGTCAAGGTGCGGGTCATTACGTCCCGTGCCGATGCCGGGCAGCGTGTCGCCGATGTGCTGCCGATGTTACGAGGCCGCTGTGATCTAGTGTTCGAGGATCCGGCCCGGGCGCCCCTGAGCGATTGTGATCTGGTGTTCTTCGCAACACCCAACGGCACGGCCATGGCGCAGGCGCCGGCGCTGCTCGAAGCGGGTGCCCGGGTGATCGATCTCGCGGCGGATTTCCGCATCAAAGACCTGTCGGTCTGGGAGCGCTGGTATGGCCTGCGCCATGGCGCACCGGCGCTGGTGGACGAGGCCGTCTACGGCCTGCCGGAGGTCAACCGCGAAGCCATCCGCGGGGCCCGGCTCGTAGCCAACCCGGGCTGTTATCCGACAGCCATTACGCTCGGCCTGCTGCCGCTGCTCGAGGCCGACGCCGTCGAGCCCTCGCGCATCGTGGCCGACGGCAAGTCCGGCGTCAGTGGTGCCGGCCGTAAGGCGGCCGTCGGACTACTGATGGCAGAGATGGGCGAAAGCTTCAAGGCCTACAGTGTCGCGGGCCATCGCCATGAGCCGGAGATCGAAGAGACGCTGCGGCTGAGCACCGGGCGCGCCGTGGCCTTGACCTTCGTGCCGCACCTGGTGCCCATGGTGCGCGGCATCGAGGCGACCATCTATGCGCCGCGCAAGCGCGCCGATGTCGATCTTGCGACGCTATTCGACCAACGCTACCGCGACGAGCCCTGCGTCGATGTGATGCCGGCGGAGCTGCCCCTGGAGACGCGCTCGGTTCGGGGCACCAATCTGTGCCGCTTGAGCGTCATGGAGCCGCAGGGCAAAGGCGTCGTGGTGGTGCAGTCCGTCATCGACAATCTGGTAAAGGGCGCCGCCGGGCAGGCGGTGCAGAACATGAACCTGATGTTGGGCTTTCCGGAGTCCACCGGCCTGGACGGTGTGGCCCTCGTCCCCTGAAGTGCACCTCGTGTGCGACGGCCATGCAACGGCTATGCAGCTGATACGCAAAACGTGACCACGACCGTCACCGAGGTGCCCGAGCCCGGAGAAGGAGGCGGACGCGCCCGTTGGCTGTTGATCAGTGTCGGCTGGCTGAGCCTGCTCGCGACGGCGTTCGTCTTGGGGTATCTGCTGGCGCAGCACGATGCGATGCAGGTCATGGCGCGTATCCAAGCCTTGCAGACCGAGCGCGATATGCTGAGCGAGCTGCTCGCAGCCCACCGCGAGAAGCGCGCGAAACTGGAGCGTTCGCATCAAATGGATGTCACGGCGCAGCGTGCCGCTCAGGCGCAGATCGTGGTGCTCGAGCGCGAGCGAATGCGCCTGGAGCAGCAGCTGTCGCAGCTGCGGGCGTTGATCGGCTCCAGTGGCCGGGGGGTCGTCGAGGTGGACGATCTGGTGCTGCGCGCCCGTGGCGGCGGTCGCTATCACTACCGCCTGACGCTCGGGCAGCTCGTGCCTGATTTCGGGCTGAGCGAGGGTGAAGTGGTCTTGTCGGTGGTGACGGAGATGGCCGGCGAGCGCATCATGACACCGCTGGCCGAGCTGGCGACGGACGACGGCGTGGGCCGTCACACCGTTGCCTTCGAGCACTTTCAGGTCATCGAAGGCGACTTCCGGCTCGCCGACGCAGCGAGCCCCATGGAGCTGATGATTGAGATCGTGCCAAAGGACGACACCTTAATGGCATCCCAGGAGATGGTGCTCTGGGAGACCGTCCTCGCGGGGGAATCCGCGGCAGTGGCCAGGATGCCCGCGGGCAGGCGCTAGCGGGTGTCGAGGTTGGTGACCCGACCATCGTCCGGCAACGGCCACGGCATCGCCAGCCGACCGCCCGCGAGAACGACTTGAGCCCGCCGCTTCCAACCATGCAGTAACAGAGGAGTTTTGCTATGACCGATATCGTCGCTGAAGAGGCACCCCTGGTGTTCACGTCTCAGGCTGCTGCGAAGGTCGCAGACCTGATTGCAGAAGAAGGCAACGATGACCTGATGCTGCGCGTCTACATCCAGGGCGGCGGCTGCTCCGGCTTCCAGTATGGCTTTACGTTCGCCGAGAATGTCGACGAAGGCGACACGGAAATCATGACCGACGGCGTCAAACTGCTGGTGGACCCGATGAGCTTGCAGTACCTCATGGGCGCGGAGATCGACTACACCGAAGGGCTTCAGGGTGCTCAGTTCGTGATCCGCAACCCCAACGCCACAACGACCTGCGGGTGTGGCTCGTCCTTCGGCGTTTGAGGGGTGGCGCTCAAGGGCCGGCGCTTAAGCGGCGGCTAGCGTCTGCGTCGAGACGTCGCCAATCGCAGGCGTCGTGACAACCACGGCTGCTGACGCTGCTCAGCAGCCAAACCACCGACTCGCCGGCATGGACGCAATCGGCGACATCCACACTTACGCCGACATCAGACGGCTCTAACGCCTCGGCGGCTGCGCGACCGCGACCCCGTCACTGATCGTTCATTAGCCCGTTGGGTGTCGTTTCTTTCGCTCGCTTGGCAGACTGCGGCGGGGGCAGTTCCAACGGAATCGCGCCGTCGGTGGTCCGTGCAGCTGTGCTGTCGGCGAGCGGCGGCGGCCACCGCTGGGATAAGGCCCAGACGCCGACCACCAGTAACAGGACGACGAGCGCCGTGATGCCTAACCGGCGCCAGCGCCGACCTGATCCAGGTTGCCGCGCCGTCGCCCGACGTTGCTGCGTTCCTGCGCTTTTATAGTCGCGCATGTAGAATAGCGAAGGTCGAAGAATTGTCGCGGCAGTCTAGACGATGGCGTTCGCGCTTGGAAAGGCGGGTATCCGTCGTCACCACCACCACGGCGGCGACCCGTACAGGCGCTGGGCCGGGATCCAACAAGAGAGCGAGCGCATGCCTGGTGCAGATGAGGCACTGGCGGTCCTGCAGCGCGGCACCGTCGAGATGATCGGACTGGATGATTTGCGGCAAAAGCTGAACGCCGGCGCCTCCTTGCGCGTGAAGGCCGGCTTCGACCCGACGGCGCCCGACCTGCACCTCGGGCACGTTGTCCTGCTGCAAAAGCTGCGTCAGTTCCAGCGCCTGGGGCACAAGGTCCTGTTCGTGATCGGCGATTTCACCGCCATGATCGGTGATCCCACCGGAAAGAGCGTCACACGCAAGCCGCTTTCGAACGAAGAAGTTGCTGCGAATGCAGACACTTATCGTGAGCAAGTCTTTCGTGTGCTCGATCCTGAGGCGACTGAAGTCGTCTTCAATGCCACGTGGCTGTCGGCGCTCGGGGCGG
>AACY020565327.1_pt1 | contig 10778 bp, 12 predicted proteins | sample 267378 | NCBI WGS metagenome assembly AACY02 (sample SAMN02954345, study PRJNA13694) | marine metagenome | biome: aquatic; feature: ocean; material: water; isolation source: isolated as part of a large dataset composed predominantly from surface... | reverse complement strand
CTATAAACTCTACACCATCAAAAAATTTTATTTTTATTGGATCTCCTAATGCTTTAAATGCTTCATTAGTCTGATCAATATTTAGTGTATCAGCCCTAAAACTTATATTGTCTGAATCGAATGTGACGTTATTAGTATATGTGATTGTATTTAGCTCAGTATTAATCTCAACTTTATCAGAATTAATTTCGTACTCTTGCGCATAAATATTGATCGATAAAAGTAATATTACTGCTCTATAAAACATTGGCTTCCAGAATGTCATGCATTGTTAATATTCCAACAATATTATTTTTTTCTTCAACAACCAAGTTATAGACTTTATATCTTTTCATTCTTTTTGCTGCTTCTGATATAAGTTCCTCATTTTTTATAGCTTTAAATTTTTTCTTCATTACTGATCCAACTTTAGTTTTTTGAATATCTACATTTTTCTGTAGTTGTCTTCGTAAATCGCCATCTGAGAAAACGCCAGTAATCTTATTTGATTTTTTTATTAGAGCTATCCCTTGTTTTTTTGATGAAACTTCATAAATTAGATCTTTCAATGAGCTGCTTTCTTTCACTATTGCCGCTTTGGAAATAGGTATCATTACATCCCTCACTTTCAGTGTTAATTTTTTACCTAATTTGCCTCCAGGATGAGATTTAGCAAAATCTTCTGATGTAAAACCCTTAGCTTTTAATAAAGAAATTGCTATTGCATCGCCTAAAGCCAATGTTACTGTTGTGCTTGAAGTAGGGGCAAGGCCATTTGGACAGGCTTCTCTAGCTACTTTGACTAAAATATGAGCTTCTGAGGAACTTGCAATAGTAGATTTTTCATTTTCTGTAATTGAGTATAGCGGTATTTTTCTTAACTTGATTGCAGGAATAAGGTCACAAATCTCTTTGCTTTCTCCTGACTTAGATATTGCTAAGATTGCATCTTTTTTTTCTATCATTCCTAAGTCGCCATGCAGTGCTTCTGCAGGATGTATGAAAAAGGATGGGGTCCCTGTACTTGAAAGAGTTGCTGATATTTTATTTGCTATATGCCCAGATTTCCCTACTCCAGTTAGAAAAACTTTACCTTTGCAGCCATAAATCTTTTTACATAATTCTTCTACATTAAAGTGTTTAGACCTTGCAAAGGCCTCCATTTCCTTTAATTCAATCAAAAAAGCCTTTTTTGCTTCTTTTTGGAAAATATTTTTCTTCATTTCAAACTATAATCTAAACATGATACGATTTTTTTTGAAAAGTTTTTTATTTCTTTTACTTTTATCATCATTTCTTTCAGCTGAGAAAATTCCAGAAATTCATCAGTTCATCGATAAAAATGCTCAGTACTTTTTGACTCTAATTAAAGAGGAAGGTTCAAATTATGAGGATGAACCTGAAGAGTTTAAAGAAAAACTTAAGAATATTTGGGAACCTATGGTCGATGTATCCACTGTATCTAGACTTATTCTTGCTAAAGCCTATAAAGGTGCAACTAAATCACAAATTGAATTATTTGAAGAAAGAACTAAAAAATTACTTCTTGATACTTATGTGACAACACTTCTTGAATTTGAAGATTATGAGATAACAACAAATGAAGATATAAAAGTGAATAGAAAGACATATGAAGTTGAAATTCAATTTCATTCTGATACTAGCTCTTGGACTGGAAAGACAAAATTCACCGTTTATAGAGATAAATTAGGCGAGCTTAAAATTGTTAATATAATTATTGATGGTATAAACTTGGGCCTTACTTTTCGCAATCAATTCAAGGACATTTTAGAAGAAAATGATCTTGATCTTGATAGAGCAATTAGCGAGTGGAAGCCACTCAACATAACAGAGCAATAAATGGAAAGACTTATTATTAAGGGCGGTAATCAGCTTCATGGAGAAGTGAATTGTTCAGGAGCAAAAAATTCTGGATTACCAATATTGGCTTCAACGATTCTTTTAGATACGCCTGCAAAAATAGGCAATTTACCCCATTTGCAGGATATAACTACAATGCTTGAGCTTCTAAATTCTATGGGAGCATTAATTAATTTTGATGAGGACGGTTATATAGAGATTGATTCATCTAATATTTCTGTGCCTGAAGCAAGATATGAATTAGTTAAAACAATGAGAGCATCTATATTGGTAATGGGTCCTTTAGTTGCTAAATATGGCAAAGCAAAAATATCACAGCCAGGTGGTTGCAATATAGGAACAAGGCCAATAGATTTTCATCTGGATGGGCTAGAGAAAATGGGTGCAAAAATTAAGTCCGATGCAAAATATATTTATCTTGAAGCAGATAAATTAAATCCAATAGATTTTAGTTTTCCAAAAATATCAGTAACTGGCACAGAAAATTTAATGATGGCAGCTGCCATCATTGAAGGTAAAACTATATTAAGGAATTGTGCTAAAGAGCCTGAAGTTGTTGAATTAGCAAATTTTTTAAATAATTGTGGAGCGAATATAGTGGGTGCTGGAGAATCTTTAATCGAGATTAATGGGATAAAATCTTTAAAGTCTGATAAATGGGATGTGTTGTTTGATCGAATAGAAGCCGGCACATACATGGTAGCAGGCGCTATAACTAATGGACATGTAAAAATTAATAAAATTAAACCAGAGACTATAAAAATAATTAGTTCAAAATTAATTGAAATGGGTGCAATAGTTAATTCTGGTGATGATTGGGTTGAAGTTGATGCAACAAAAACAGAACTTATTTCAAAAGATATATCAACCAAACCATTCCCTGGCTTTCCTACCGATATGCAAGCTCAATTTATGGCATTAAATTCAATATCAAATGGATCTTCGACTATCGAAGAAACTGTTTTTGAAAATCGCTTTCAACATGTAGATGAATTAAAAAAAATGGGAGCAGACATATCTTTAGATAAGAACAAAGCATTAGTGAATGGAGTCTCAAATCTTGTTGGTGCTGTTGTCTCAGCATCTGATTTGAGAGCTTCAGCGAGTTTAGTTTTGGCAGGTCTTGTAGGTAAAAATAGAACTCAGATCGAAGATATATATCATATTGATAGGGGCTATGAATGCATTGAAGAGAAGCTAACTAAATTAGGGGCTGAAATATTTAGAGAACCTGCGGAATATTAGGCCTTTCTCTAGTTATTATTTCCAATTTAATTATTTCTCCAGCTCTATCAATTGTTAGTTCTAGCATCTCACCGGGCAATATACTATTTACTGAAGCCTTCAGAGTATTCCATCTTGCTTCTGTACCTTTTATATCTATGATTATATCCCCATCTTTTAATCCACCTTTGATATTCGAATTATCAATACCAAAAACATATAAAGCAGGCACTCTCTCGTTATTTTTGTTGTAGTAACCTCTTTTAAATTTAAAATCCCCAATCCAGGCTCTATTTACTCGACCATATTTTATTATTTCATTTGCTATTGAAATAACTCTTTCGGCTGGTAATGCAAAACCAACACCATCAGAACCTCCAGAAATTGAAGCAATTGAAGTACTTAGACCTATTAATTGCCCATCAGAATTAATTATTGCTCCGCCTGAGCTTCCTTGATTTATTGCAGCGTCGGTCTGAATTATATCTAAATATGGATTTCCAAAATTTCTTCCAGTGCCGCTAAGTATTCCTTTTGAAACTGAAATTCCAAGGTTGTAGGGGTTTCCTATAGCAAAAACAGTTTGCCCTATTTTAAAATCAAAATTATCTGGAAAATCAATAGATCTTAGGTCTTCTTCATTTATTTTTAAAACTGCTAAATCAGCATACTCATCAAAACCAATTAAATTGGCAATATATGTTTCTTGATCTATTTTTATTGAACTTAGAGTTCCTGACAGTATGTGAAAGGCAGTAACTATATAGCCATCATTCGATATTATTACACCAGAACCAAATTTTTTCTGAGGCGTATTAGGAACTGATTCAATTGATACAATTGACTTGGAAACATCTTCAAAATCTAACTGCGTATTTTTATTTAATGAATTTTCAAAGTACACAATTTGTATGCCAAAGAATAAGCCAAAAAATAAAATTAATAAAAACAGGTTTCTCATGTTTTAAATCCCTTATCAATATATTAATATATAGCGACTCAACTTTGAGGATTAGATGAAAACAACAGCATTAAGAACTCAAGATATTGAACAAAAATGGTATCTGATGGACTGCTCAGGAAAAAAATTGGGCAGACTGTCTGTGCAAGTTGCAAATATCTTAAGAGGCAAAAATAAGCCAGAATATACTCCAAATTCTGATATTGGTGATTTTGTTGTTCTCGTAAATGCAAAAAAGATAGAAGTTACAGGTAATAAAGCAGAAAATAAAATTTATTATAGACATACTGGCTATCCTGGAGGAATAAAGAAAATATCATTTAAAGATCAGCTAGATAAAGATCCAGAAAAGCTAATTAGAGATGCAGTAAAGGGCATGCTGCCAAAAAATAGACTTAACAGACAGATAATAAAGAAATTGAAAGTTTATAATGACGAGAATCATCCACATGAAGCTCAAAATCCAGAGGTTATTAAATAATGTCTACAATATCAGGAAGAAGAAAAGAAGCTACAGCGGTTGTCCGTTTAACCAAAGGCAAGGGCAATCTTACTGTAAACAAGAAAAATATAGATGAATACTTTGGTAGAGATGTTGCCAAAATGATCATAAGACAGCCATTAGTTTTAACTAATTCTGAAAATGTTTATGACATAGACATTAAAGTTCAGGGAGGGGGATCATTTGGTCAAGCTGGAGCAATAAGATTGGCAATTTCAAAAGCTCTTATTGAGTTAAATCCTGAACTAAGAGCAGACCTAAAGAAAGCTGGTTATCTTACTAGAGATTCAAGAGTAAAAGAAAGAAAGAAAGTTGGCTTGAAAAAAGCAAGAAAGTCTCCACAATTTTCTAAGAGATAAATTTTTTATCTTGAACACTATTGTTTTTAATGTTCAAAATTAACTAATTTTAAAAAAATTAAAAAAAATGATACTTTTTTTAATAAATTCCGTATATAATGCTCAAAATGCTTAGTAAAGGTGGGTCAAAAAAGCTTTTTCAATTAAATTTGAACACAGCTTTTAATGTTCAAAATGTCTAAAAAAAGAAAACATATTCATATATTAGATGGTATGTCACTCTACACCAGAGACAGATCTCCATTTTATTGGGGCTACCTCAATATTGAAGGTAAAATTTTTAAGAAAAGTCTAAAAACCGATGATAGAAAAGAGGCTGAAAGATTACTTTTCGCTTGGAAGAATGAAATTTTTAATGATTCAATAAATTCTGAAGATGAACATGACCACTCAGAAGATCACCACCATCATAAAGAAATAGATTCTAAAGTTGATGAAAAAAGAAGAAAGGCACTGCTAATAACATCTGGAATAATGGGGGCTGTTACTGTTGCAGGTTTTGCAGTACCTTTTTTAAGTGCATGGAAGCCAAGCGAAAAAGCAAAAGCATTAGGCGCTTCAGTTAAATTTGATTTATCTAAGCTACAACCAGGCGCAATGGCTATTGTTGAATGGAGAAGAACGCCTATTTTTGTAGTTCACCAAACTCAAGAAGCTATTGAAAATCTTCCAAAATTAAATGACAAAGTTACAGATCAAGCAAATGAATTTCTGCCATCTAGTAACAATAAATTTACTGTATTGAAGGGTGTTTGTACTCATTTATCTTGCGCTCCTAAATATCATCCTGAGATTGAACCAAAAGCATGGGATCAGGAGTGGCTTGGAGGATTCTTTTGTCCTTGTCATGGCTCTAAATTTGATTTGGCTGGAAGAGTTTATAAAGGAGTGCCTGCACCAATCAATCTAGAAATACCACCACATACATTTTCAGGCAACACGTTAATAATTGGAGAAGCTGCATAATGTCAGAAAAAGAGAATTCAAAATCATTAATGTCTTCAATGATGTCTTGGATAGATAGAAGATTTCCATTAACTGAAAATTTAGAAAGACACTTAACTAAACATCCTGTTCCAAAAAAAGTTAATTTTTATTATCTTTTTGGCGCCTTATTGATGGTTGTATTCATGATTCAAGTAATAACCGGAATTTGGTTAATGATGTTTTATACAAATACAGAAGAAGGTGCATTTGCAAGCATTGAATATATTATGCGAGATGTTGAGTATGGTTGGTTAATGAGATATATGCATAGCACAGGGGCTAGTGCATTCTTCTTTTTAATGTATTTCCATATGTTTCGAGGCCTTCTTTACGGCTCTTATCAAAAACCAAAGGAATTAGTATGGCTTTTTGGTTGTTTTCTTCTTTTCCTGCTCATGGCTGAAGGTTTTCTTGGTTATGTGCTTCCTTGGGGGCAAATGTCTTATTGGGCGGCAAATGTTATTTTGTCATTATTCGGAGCAATACCTTATATAGGGCCTGATTTACAAGTCTGGATTCAGGGAGATTATGTTCTCTCTGGAATAACACTCTCAAGATTTTTTGCACTACATGTAGTTGTAGTTCCGCTTTTAATGATTGCATTAGTTGTTTTTCATATATTTGCTTTACATGAAGTTGGCGCTGGAAACCCAGAAGGTGTAGATATCGAAAAACATAGAGATTCAAAAGGCATGCCTTTAGATGGAGCTCCCTTCCATCCTTACAAAACTTTTAGTGCACTACCAGCCATTGGTATATTTTTTATTGTTTTCTTTGCAATTGTTTTCTTTGCCCCAACTGGTGGAGGATATTTGATTGAGAAACCAAATTTTGAGGAAGCAGATTTCTTAAAAACTCCTGAACATATTGCACCAGTATGGTATTACGCACCATTTTATTCGATTCTTAGAGCTGTAACTTTTGGAATTCCATTTCTTGGAATCACAAGTAAGTTTCTTGGATTTATAATTTTTGCAGCAAGTATTGCTATTCTGTTTGTTGTTCCATGGCTAGATAGATCAAATGTTCAGAGCATTAGATATAAAGGCATTTACAGCAAGATTGCTATGATTCTATTTGCCTCTTCATTCATTACTTTGGGCTATCTTGGAACTAAACCTGTTAATGAATTAAGAACTTTAATAGCTCAAATATGCACTATTTTTTATTTTGCACCTTTTATATTGATGCCAATTTATACGAAATACGAGAAAACATTAGAGGTTCCTGATCGCTTATGAAGAAGTTTTTAACATTGTTTTTTCTTTTATGCTTGTATGTGTTTCCTGCAGGTGAAAATAAATGCGGATCTTTAGAGAAATGTGATTCTTATGTAGCCGATGTTCATGATACATATTCTCTTCAAAGAGGTTTGGGTATATATATGAATTATTGTTCAACATGCCACACTCTTGAGCTTTTGAGATGGAATAGACTACAACGTGATTTAGATATACCTGAAACAATCCTTATAGAAGATCTCATTGCAGATCCTGATATTAAAGCTGCTGATTATATGACTTTTGGGCTACCAGAAGTTTCTGCACTTGGTGCTCCAGATCTTACTCTTAGAACCAGGGTAAGAGGCGAAGATTGGGTTTACACCTATTTAAGAACATTTTATGAAGACCCTGAGCAATTATTAGGAAGCAATAATCTTGTTTATCCTGGGACTTCAATGCCAAATGTTTTAGTAGCACTACAAGGCAGTCAGGCGCTTGACAAGGATGGTAAAATAAAAACTAAGTCTGAGGGTTCCCTTTCGAAAGAAGAGTTTGATGATTCGATGAAGGATCTTGTAAACTTTTTAGCCTATGCAAGTGAGCCTGCAAGAATTACAAGAGAGAAAAATGGAATTTTTGTTATTTTATTTTTCATTATTTTTACAGCAGTCATGTGGTTGCTATACAGAGAATACGCTAAGGAGATGAAATGATTTTTTATTCAGAAGAAAAGGGCCACTACAGCCATATGGTTAGAATTGTTCTAGCAGAGAAAGATATATCGTGTGATATAAAAGAGTTCGATCCAAATGGTAAATTGCCACCAGAATTAGCAACAATCAATCCTTACAATAAATTACCAGTATTAGTAGATAGAGAGGTAACAATTTATGAGCCTCGCATAATTTCAGAGTATCTTGATGAAAGATTTCCACATCCGCCGCTTCTGCCAATCTATCCTAATGAAAAAGCTGAATGTAGGCTCTTGATACATAGGATCGAAAGAGATTGGCTTCCAATAATGGATAAAATGATGAGCTCAAAAATTACTCAAAGAGAATTTGAAAAATTAAAGAAAGAGCTCGTTTCTTTAGTTGCAGGTATTGTTTTAGTGTTAAAAGAAAAGCCATATTTCATGAGCGATGAATTCACATTAGTTGATTGTTATATGAGTGCAATACTTTATAGATTGCCGTATCTTGGAGTTAGTACACCAAAATCTAAATCTTTCGATAGTTTATATAGTTATCAAGATAAATTATTCGCTAGGCCAGGTTTTGAATTATCTCTTACAGATTCAGAGAGAGATCTAAAATATTCTTTTAATTAATATAAGAATTAATTTCTATAGAATTAGCATTAATTATATATATTCCAAGAAGTCCTCTTATCTCTCCTTTAATTTGATTGCTGATAGCATATGCAATTAGCATTGAATCATAACCCAGACAAAAACTTCTGCTTTTATTCAGATCATAGCCAAATCTATTCTCATATGTATGATCGATTAAAGATATATCATGAAGTTTAATTTCATTTACATCAATTTTTCCATCCAGTTCGGATGTTAAAGCAATAACTTCATAATTAAGACCGTAATTAAATCTAATCAGCGAAGCCAATTCATATAATCTATTTGCTTCTTTTGGGAAAATTACAATTTGCTCTATATCTTCACGAGTTCTAGGAACAAACTCTATTGGAGAGAAGCTAGCTTTATCAATCTTTTCAAATCTTTCAGCACTTTCTGAGACATCTAAAAAATCTTTAATTCTTAAGTCTGAGCTTGTAGATTCATCTGATTCAATTGTAATGATGTCTCTAGAACCGTTAAACCAGCTATTTTTAAATATTTTTTCAGAATTTTTATCGCTTGTGCTATCGCTAATGATTCCTATTCGATTTATTTCCTTTGAATCAAGATATTTATTTAATGTGTTTATCTGAGAATTGTTATTTAAAGCAATATAGAAATTCATATTGGACTCATTTAAAAATAAAACCCTATTTTTTGGTATTGAGCCATCTATCCTCTTTACTAAGTCTTTGCTTACAGGCCCAATAAGGAAATTGTCCTTAATTCTGCTGGAATTTATCTCCTCCTGAAGTATAAATTCAATATCATTCTCTATATTCTGTTCTTTTATTGCATAAATCATTCCAATCTGAAAAAAATTATTAAATTCTTTGAATCTTTTGTAATCTGGTAAAGCTACTATAAAAGCACCATCAAAGATCTTTTGATTTGCTATTAGTTTGAAATCACTAATCTGATTAAATTCAAAGATATTATTACTAGAATCAATTGAAGTTTTTTTATCTAGTTGTTTAGGGCTAGATGAACAACTAGTGATAATTAAAATATAAAATGTAATTAAGACGATTCTTATTAACATGAACTTTTATATTATACCTTCTCCTATTGGCAATCTTGATGATATTACAATTAGGTCAATTCAAGTTTTAAGAGAATTAGATATTCTGATTGTAGAAAATAAAGAAAAAGCCAAAATTATTTTAAAAAAATATGATATAAAGCCTCAAAATATCATCACATATAATGATAAATCTTCTGATAAAGATAGAAAGAAAATAATTAATTTACTAAAAAAACTATCTTCAGGAGGAATAATGTCTGAGGCAGGCACACCATTAATTTCTGATCCAGGATTCAAGCTAATAAATGATTTGATTAATTTAAAAATAAAGATTATTCCATTGCCAGGCGCTACTTCTGTTATAAGTTCTCTTGTTGCAAGTGGCTTGCCTACTGACCATTTCCAATTTATAGGATTCTTTCCAAGAATTAATAAAGATGCTGAATCTTTATCTGAAAGTCTTCTAAAATTTGATGGAACAACAATAATTTTTGAATCCCCAAAAAGAATCATAGGCACACTAAATTTCCTAGATCAGAAATTTGGCAATCTGGCAGAAGTTTGTGTAGCAAAAGAAATAACAAAAATGCACGAAAACTTCTTTAGAGGAACTCCTAAAGAAATTGAACAATTTTTATTAAAGAATAAAGACTTAATAAAAGGAGAATTTGTAATTCTTATCAAAGTAACCAATAAAGATGAATCATTTATATTGGCCGATAAGATGTACCATAAACTATCGTCAAAACTTTCTTTGAAGGACATAGCAAAAGTAGCCTCTGAAGTTACCGGAATCAATAAAAATAAGATTTATAAAAGATTTTTATCTTTTTCTAAAAACTCTTGATATGATATGTGCCTGAGTTGGTCGAGCTATCGCTTAATTTATTAAGAGGAAAGTCCGGACTTCAAAGAGTAAAGTGCCAGTTAACGACTGGGGGACGCGAGTCTACGGCTAGTGCCACAGAAAATATACCGCCATTTATGGTAAGGGTGAAAAGGTAAGGTAAGAGCTTACCGCCTAATTAGAAATTAGGGCAAGGTGAACCCCACTTGAAGCAATGCCAAATAGAGATTAAATTGCGTTGCTCGCGCATAATCTGGGTAGGCAGCATGAATGTTTTGGCAACAAAACATCTAGATAAATGATAGCTGAAAACAGAATCCGGCTTATAGACCAACTCAAACCTCTCATATAAAATTCTCTTATGACTTGGCAAATTTTAGACTCTGATTATGAGCAAGCAAAAATAACAGTCCTTGGAATTGGAGGTGGAGGCGGTA
>AACY020303235.1_pt1 | contig 10778 bp, 9 predicted proteins | sample 267378 | NCBI WGS metagenome assembly AACY02 (sample SAMN02954345, study PRJNA13694) | marine metagenome | biome: aquatic; feature: ocean; material: water; isolation source: isolated as part of a large dataset composed predominantly from surface... | reverse complement strand
ATCGTTATTATGATCGCGGTATTCAAGGGGAAGCTCATGAATTACGTCTTCACCCGTCCCTTTGTCTACACCGTGGGCGGCATGTGCTATACCATCTATTTGATCCACTACGCAGCCCTGCATATTTTAACCCTTTTGGCCCGTAAGTTGCTGGGCGACCGCTTGGCGGATTGGGACTACAGCCAGGTGTATTTCGCATCCATTCTGGTATTTCTTCCCATCGTGCTGCTCATCTCGATATTTTTCTTCAAGTATTTTGAAAAGCCCTTTATGAATAAAAATTGGCCCAAAGCACTTATGGCGCAATTAAACACTTGGCACATTAAGCCCCCCGCCCGCCTTTCCTAAATGATGCTGCCGATGGCGCCAAGCCCTGCCCGGTGGCGTCTCAGCAAAGCAACGTACTTTTGCCGCTAAATTTCCTTTGCTATGAGCAGCAAACGCGTGCCGGTAGGCCCGGTAGAATGCGGCACCGACCCGCTCTTTCTCATTTCCGGCCCCTGTGTGATTGAAGACGAGGCGGTAATGATGAAAACCGCCGAAAACCTCAAAAAGGTGGCCGAAAGGCTGAACCTGCCGGTGATCTACAAATCCTCCTTTCAAAAAGACAACCGCTCCTCGGTGGATTATTACCAGGGCCCGGGTTTAGAAGAAGGGCTCAAGATCCTGCAACGCATCAAAGCGGATTTTGGCTTTCCCCTGCTTTCCGACATCCACTATCCCGAACAAGCGGCCCCCGCCGCCGAAGTCCTGGATGTACTGCAAATTCCCGCCTACCTCTGTATGCAAACCACTCTGGTGGTAGCGGCGGCGAAAACCGGAAAAACGGTTAACCTCAAGCACGGCCAGTTTCTGGCCCCCGAGAATATGGTGAAACCGGTGCAAAAGATCGAATCCACCGGCAACCAGCAGATCATCCTCACCGAAAGGGGCTACACCTTCGGCTACAACGACCTTATCGTTGACCCCCGGGCCATTTACGAAATGGCCCAAACCGGCTATCCCGTGGTTTTTGACGTTACCCACGCCATCCGCAAATACGGCATCCCCAGTGCCGATCCCAAAGGCGGAGCCCGGCAGTACCTGCCCGTTTTGGGCCGGGCCGGCGTAGCCGCGGGAGTGGACGGCCTCTTTATCGAAACGCACCCCTGCCCCAGTGAAGCCCTCTGCGACGCAGCCAGCCAAATGGACATGCGCCAACTGGAGGAATTCATCAAACCCCTGTTGGAGATCCACCGCATCGTTCGCAACAGCTAGCCCAGAATAATTTTACTTTTGCTCCCTAAGCAAGGAAACATCTTACCGCATGGAACTATACCTCGACTCCGCCGACATCAACGAAATCAAGGAAGCCTTTCAACTGGGCTTTCTGGCCGGCCTCACCACCACCCCCACCTTTATGCACCGCCACGGCATAACCGATATTGACGGCACCATCGTGGAGTTGAGCAAAATTGTGCCCGTGCTGCAAATTGAAGCGCTGGGCAAAACCGCCGACGAAATTGTAGCCGAGGCCAAAAGGCAGGATGCCCTGGGCCTGGACCGGGAAAAAACGGTGTATAAGATCCCCGTTAGCCTGGAAGGAGTAAAGGCCTGCAAGCGCCTCACCAGCGAAGGCTTCAAGGTTAATGTGCACTTGGTGTACACCCTTCAGCAGGCCTATATGGCCATGGCCGCCGGGGCTACCTACGTTTGTCCTCTGGTGGGTCGCCTGCAGGATCAGGGCCACGACGCCCTGGGCCTCATCGCCGAATGCGTAGAAGCGGTAAATAACTACGGCTACAACACCAAGATCATGTTTTCTTCGGTGCGCCACGTTGAGCACGTGAAAAACGCCATCAACCTGGGGGTGCACACCATCACCGTACCCTACGCGGTAATGAAGAAGCTTACCGAAAACCACTTTACCAAAATCGGCACCGATAAGTTCTTTCAGGATACAGCCATGATGACGGTGCACGTGAAAGACATGATCACCACCCAGAATCCCCTCATCACCAAAGACAAAAAAGTTAGCGACTGCCTGGTGCAAATGAGCAGCGGCGGCTTTGGGGCGGTAACCATCATCGATGAAAACCAAATGCCCATCGGCATCTTTACCGACGGTGACCTGCGGCGTTTGCTGGAAGCCGAGGGTGAAGGCGCCATCCACAAAAACCTATCCGAGCTAAGTCTCAAAGTTCCCGCCTCCATCGAAGGCCACGAATTGCTCTACTCGGCTCAGGCCATTTTCAAAGACAAGGAAGTGGATACCTTGGTGGTTACCGAAGCCGGCAAGGCCATCGGCATGTTGGATGTGCAGGATTTGGTAAAGGCCGCCGATCTTTAAGCCCGGGCCACCCGGGCTCTGTGCCTAAGGGCCCCAGAGCCGTGCTCCAAGCAAGCGCTTGCAGAGGGCCAAACGGGGGCATTACCCCTCACCTAATTACCCTTATTGCCTTTTTATGCCCTTAAAAATGCTCGTCATCAGCAACTACCGGCCCACCCATACGGCGCGGCCGGAGGCGGAGATTATGCTGGGACTGGCGCAGAAAGGCATGAAAATCACCGTAATGACCTACGGGGACGCAGAATACGTGCCGATCTTTAAAGAAGCGGGCATTGCCGTAATCGATTTCTACCCCCGCAAAAAATTCGATCGGGCCCAACGCCGCTTTATCCGGGCTGAGCTCAAACGCGGCGACTACGACCTGATGCACCTCTTTACCGGCCGGGCCATGTACAACGGCATTCCCGCTGCCCGCGGCCTGCGCACCAAGGTGGTGCTTTACCGGGGCTACGAAGGGCACGTGCATTGGTACGACCCCAGCGCCTACCTCAAGTTTCTGCATCCCCGGGTAGATGCCATCCTCTGCAATTCGGAAGGGGTGGAAGAATACCTGCGGCGGCAAATGCGGCTGGTCCGCAACCGCACCGTCACCATCAACAAGGGCCATCGCCTGGAGTGGTACGATTCGGTTGAGCCCCTGCCTATGGCGGAATTGGGGCTGCCGGAGGAGGGCTTTTATGCGGTTTGTGCGGCCAACAACCGCAAAATGAAGGGCATCCCCTACCTCCTGGAAGCCTTTCGCTACATTCCCAATCGCCTCAACCTGCACTTGCTCTTGCTGGGCCGGGACATGGACAACGAGGAGAACCTCAAAATTGTAGCCAAGGCCGGCAAGCAAAACCGGGTGCACTTTTTGGGCTGGCGCGCCGATAGCCTGCGCATCGTCAAAGGGGCCGACACTTTTGTGCTGCCTTCCCTTTACGGAGAATCCATCACCAAATCGGTTTTGGAGAGCATGAGCATGGGCACGCCCGCCATTATTACCGACATTCCGGGCAACCGGGAAATGATCGTTGACGGAGAAAGCGGCTACGTGGTACCCAAAAAACACCCCAAGCTGATGGCTTCGGCCCTTTTGAAAATGGCCCGCGACCGGGAACGTTGCCGGGAAATGGGCGAAGCGGCCCGGGAGCGCATCGCCACGCGTTTCAGCAGTGCGCGCAGCATTGAGCAATATTTCGAATTTTACCGCCAACTGGCTGCGCGCTGATGTATTTCCTCCCCCCCTACCGCCGCGGCATTCTTAACCGCTACCACAAGCAAATGCCCCTCTTGGAGCGCTTTACCAAGGACCTGAGCGAGGCCTGGCGCTGGTGGCGCAACCGGCAGAAATGGGGAGAAAGCCGGGGCATCCTCGCCCATCCCCACTTTCCCAGCCGGGGCTCCACCTTGTACAAAATTGCCCGGGAGTTGGGCTATAACGTGAGCAATAAACCCACCCGTACCTTTGAGCTGGTAGTGGCCTGGGAATACCTCACCTTTCGGGAAGAATACCAAGTGGCCGAGAAGTTGAGTGGACAGTATCGGGTGCTAAACCTCTACAACCGCGACATCAGCAAGGCCCGGGTAGATCAATTGCACCAGGAGGTTTTCGGCTACCGCACCGAAATCGACCCCCTGACCTTTCAAGGCAAGGCGGTGCGTAAAAGCGACATCAACGCCATCCACAACTACGCGGTAATCGATTGCCCCCTTACCGAGCGGGAAGAAGGGTCCTTCTACCAGATCCTCATCAACAACGAAGTGGAGAACGGCACCAAGGTCGAAGACATCCGGGTGCCCATCATCGGTGGAACGATCAGCTTTGCCTACCGCAAGCACCGCGACATAGCGGTGCGTTTCAAGAATCCCATTTTCTGTCGCCCCGAACCAATCGAAAGTTTGCTGAGCAGCGCGGAAATAGCCCAGGTAAATCGCCTGGCCGAAAGTTTCCGCTTGGATTTTGGGGAAATGGACGTACTCCGCAACCGCGACGACGGGCGAATCTACGTGATCGACGTCAACAATACCCCGCAGGGCCCACCCAGCGGCATAAGCCCCAGCGATGCCCAATGGGCCATAAAAGAAATGGCCCGGCACTTTGCCCAGGCCTTTCTGCCCAATTACAAAGGATAGAGGAGGTATTTTTTGCGCATCAGCTTGTAGCGGCTCAAATCGGCCTGCCAACTGGCGCGAATTTCCGCCACCGTGGCCCCGGCTTCAATCATTTCGCGCAGGCGGGCCGTTCCCGCCAGCTTGTCAAAAAAGGGGCGGAAAAATTTTTCCGGCTGAGGGCTGATGGCGTATGCTTCGGTAAGCCAGTAGAGGTAGATTTCATCGCTTTCGCGGAGGTACAGCCGGGCAAATTCCCGCAGGTCAAAACCCTTGCACCACTGCCCCTCGAAAGGCGGGTTTTGCGCTCCCGGAAGACTTTGCGGCCGGAAAGTGGTGTTGCTGACCTCAAACCAGGGGGCCCCGATTTGCTGAAAAGGCAAATCCGTTCCCCGGCCTACGCTTACCGGAGTACCCTCGAAAAAACACAGCGAAGGATAAAGGGCCACCGCCAGGGCATTGGGCAGATTGGGCGAGGGCTTAACGGGCAAATCGTAGCGGCTCTGGTGGGTGTAATTCGCACAAGTGATCACCTCCAAGGGGCAGATCAAACCATCCGGCAGCCATCCTTCGCCGTTCACCATCCGGGCGTATTCACCCACCGTCATGCCGTGCACTACAGGCACGGGATGCAAACCCACAAAAGATTGGTAGGCTGGCTCGAGCACCGGGCCATCCACGTAGTGGCCATGGGGATTGGGCCGGTCCAAAACCAGCACCTTAACCCCTGCCCGGGCGCAGGCCTCCATTAGATAGCTCAGGGTAGAGATGTAGGTGTAAAAGCGCGCGCCTACGTCCTGAATATCGAAAACCACCAGGTCCAGATCCTCCAGGTGCTCCGCCTGGGGCTTTTTGTTGGCCCCGTAGAGGGAAATAACCGCTAAGCCGGTGCGGGAATCCCGGCCGTCCTCGATGAGGCTTCCCGCGGAAGCGGTACCCCGAAAGCCGTGCTCGGGCGCAAATACCCGGCGCAAATTTACCTGGCGCTCCAGCAGAAAGTCGACCAGGTGCTGCTCGCCCACCCGCGAAGTTTGGTTGGCCACCAGTGCCACCGCTTTGCCGTGCAGGAGGGGCAAATAAGCCCCCGGGCGTTCAGCACCAGGAATTGGTTTGGAGTCCACCTGGGCCAGGAGCAAGCAGGGAAAGAACAACAAAAAAAGGAGGCTGGGCATTTGGCTATCTTTGACCCGGTTCATCACGACGCGCATATTTTTTGAATTTCTCTTGGTTCATCGCCCAGCGGATGCAGGGCCGCAGCAAAAGTAAAAATAGCATCGCCAGGCCCGTTTTGCGCATTGCGGTTTGGGCCATCGGTTTGGGCATGGCCATCATGATCCTGGCCCTGGCCACCGGCAACGGCTTGCGTCAGGCCATCGCCCAAAAGGTGTACCGCTTCAACGGCGCCATTCAGATCAGCCCCTATCAAATGCGGCCCGGCTTCAGCGACCGCGCCGTAGTTCTAAACGATAGCATACGCCTCGCCCTGAGGGAGCATCCGGGGGTGGAGCACCTGCAGGCCTACGGCAATAAAGCGGGCATCGCCCGCGCCGGTGAAAGCTACGAAGGGGTGATCTGGAAGGGAATAGACAGCAGTTTTGCCTGGCAAGACCTGCAGCCCTATTTGCGTTCGGGGTCTTTTTTTTCCCTTGCGGGGAAGGACTATCAGGACAGTGTTTTGGTGGGTCAGCTATTGGCCCGCCGCCTGAAACTGGAGGTAGGCTCGCCCCTGGAACTCTACTTTTTGCGCCGGGAAGGTCCTCCCCTCCTGCGACGCCTCGTGGTAGCCGGCATCTTTGCCACCGATTTCAGCGCCATCGACGCGCAGTACCTCCTGGGCGACCTAAAGCACATCCGCCGCCTCAACCGCTGGGACGAAGCCGCCGTGGGCGGCTACAGCCTCTACCTGAAACCGGGCTACCATCCCACGGAAGTGGCCCGGGAATTGCGCCCCAAACTACCCCTGGCTTACGATGCCCTGAGCTTGAGGGAACGGGAAAGCCAACTCTTTCAGTGGCTGGACCTCTTCGACCTGAACATATTGCTCATTGTGGTAATCATTTTGATTGTAGCCACGGTAAATATCTCCATCGCCCTGCTGATCCTGATCATGGAGCGCCGGCAAATGATTGGCATTTTGAAAGCCCTGGGGGCCGGCAGCCGGCAACTGCGCAATGTTTTTTTGCTGCAGGCCCTCTTTCTGATCGGACGGGGGCTGTTTTGGGGCAATCTAATCGGTTTGGGGCTGGCGGTATTGCAGGATCGCTTTGGTTTGATCAAACTTGATCCCCAAACCTATTTTGTGAGTACGGTGAGCATTGTGCTGAATCCTTTACACATCGTCGGACTCAACCTGATTACGGCCCTTATTTGCCTGATTTGTTTGCTCTTACCGGCCCTCCTGATCGGCCGCATCGACCCGGTAAAAGCAATCCGTTTTGAGTAGCTTTGCAGACGAAAACCCGGCTAAAAAGCTCCTATGCGTCCCATTAAAAACATTTACGAAAACATCACCGAAACCATTGGGCATACCCCCATGATCCGCCTCAATAGAATTGTGGAAGACTTTCCCTGCGAGGTATTGGCCAAGGTGGAGTACTTCAATCCCGGCAACTCGGTAAAGGACCGGATGGCCCTTAAAATGATCGAAAACGCAGAAAAGGAAGGAAAGCTAAAGCCCGGTGGCACCATTATCGAATGTACCTCGGGCAATACCGGTATGGGCCTTGCTTTGGCCGCCATCGTTAAAGGTTACCGGCTGATTTGTACCCTGAGCGACAAACAAAGCAAAGAAAAGATGGACGTGCTGCGCGCTATGGGAGCGGAGCTACACGTTTGCCCCACCAACGTACCGCCGGAACACCCCGAGTCCTACTACTCGGTGGCCGACCGGCTGAGCAAGGAAATTCCCAATTCCTTCTACCCCTACCAATACGACAACCCCGGCAATGCCGAGGCCCATTACGAGAGCACCGGTCCGGAAATATGGGAACAAACCGAAGGCCGGGTTACCCACTTTGTAGTTGGCGTAGGCACGGGGGGCACCATTTCGGGCGTAGGCAAATACCTGAAAGAACAAAACCCCCAGGTCAAAGTGTGGGGCATAGATAGCTACGGTTCGGTGTTCAAGAAATACCACGAAACCGGCGAGTTCGACGAAAAGGAAATATACAGCTACGTAACGGAGGGCATCGGTGAAGACATCCTGCCCAAGAACGTGGACTTTGGCGTGATTGACCGCTTTGAAAAGGTAACCGACAAAGACGGGGCCCTGGCCACCCGGGAACTGGCCCGCAAGGAAGGCCTCTTTTTGGGCTATTCCTGCGGCTCGGCCTTTCAGGGCTTGCGCCAACTCAAAGACGAGCTGAAACCGGAAGACGTGGTGGTGGTGCTCTTCCACGACCACGGCAGCCGCTACGTGGGCAAAGTGTACAACGACGACTGGATGCGCGACCGGGGCTTCCTCACTACCGAAGACAGCACCGCGGGCGATTTGGTTAAGGCCCACCTGCATTTGCCCCTTGTGGCGGTAGAGCCCCGGGCTCTGGTAAGCCAGGCCATCCAGAAAATGCAGGCCCACAGCATCTCTCAAATTCCGGTAATGGAGAACGGCAAAATGATCGGCAGCCTGGACGACAGCAAATTGTTCCAGGCCATGATGCAAAAGCCGGCCCTGGCCGAGAGTTTTGTAGAAGAGCTCATGTCCCCTCCCTTTCCTACCGTGCATCAGCAAGACTCCCTGCGCAGCATTGCCCAATACATCGGCAAAGACAACAACGCCGTAATGGTGCGCCTTGACGACGGGCGGATGCACATCATCACCAAACACGATTTGGTGGCGGCCCTTAGCTGATGCCTCGTTTCCGCGACCAACTGGGGCGGGAAGTTGAGCTGGCGAAAAAGCCCAAACGCCTGGTTTCCCTCGTACCCAGTCAAACCGAATTGCTGGCCTACCTGGGCCTGGCAGAAGAAACCCTGGGCATTACCGCTTGGTGCGAACACCCCCGACATTGGCGGGCGGAAAAAACCGTAGTCGGGGGAACCAAAAACATCGACCGGGAAAAGATCGCGGCTCTGCAGCCCGATTTGATTTTGGCCAATAAAGAAGAAAACCCATCCGAACAGATCGAAGCCCTCATGGAGGACTATCCCGTTTGGGTGAGTGATGTGCACAATATCCCCCAGGCCCAGGAAATGATTTCGGCCCTTGGCGAACTTACCGGCACCCACCGCAGGGCCAGTGAACTCAACCGGGCCATTTCCCAGGCCCGGCTCAGTCCGGCAAACTACGCCCTGCCCGCCCTTTACCTGATTTGGAAAGACCCCTATATGGTGGCCGGCCACGACAGCTACATCAATGCCTTATTGGCGGAGCTGGGCCTGGCAAACCGAGCCCCTCAAAACCGGGGGCGCTACCCCCAAATGACCCCAGCCGAGATCGCCGCCTCCGGGGCACAGGTAATTTTGCTCAGCAGCGAACCCTACGCCTTTTGCAGTGGCGATAGCCAGGCCTTTTGGCAAAGCGGGCGTTTGGTGAAACTGGTAGACGGGGCCCTCTTTAGCTGGTACGGCAGCCGCCTGCTTCCCGCCCTGGCCTATCTCAGGCAACTGCGCAAAGAACTGGATTTGTTGGCTCCCTTATTTTCGCAGGGAAAGAGCTGATATGTCCCTACGTCGCTGGGCCACCTTACTGGGCCCCTGCTTGCTGATACTGAGCCTCTGGCTCTTCCCCCACTCGCCGCGTTACGCCTTACTGGGCCTGATGGGCTGGATGCTGCTTTGGTGGATCAGTGAGGCGGTACCCATTGGCGTTACCGCCTTACTGCCTATGGTATTTTTCCCCCTCCTGGGCATTGCCGACTTAAAAAGCACCACGGCCCACTACGCCAATCCCATCGTTTACCTTTTTTTCGGGGGGTTTTTGCTGGGTCTGGGCATCGAAAAGTGGCAACTGCACCGGCGCATCGCCTTGGGCATTTTGCGGCGCAGCGGCAGTCGCCCCCGCCGGATGGTGTTGGGAACCATGCTGGCTACCGCCTTGCTGAGCATGTGGATAAGCAATACCGCTACCGCTGTGATGATGCTGCCCATTGGCTTGAGCATTATTCGGCTTTACGAAGAGGAAAGTGGTCCCGCCAGGGCCTTTGGCCTGAGCCTGCTGCTGGGCATTGCTTTTGCCGCCAACATCGGGGGCATGAGCACCCTGATCGGCACGCCGCCCAATTTGGTACTGGCCGGGCTATGGCGCGAGGAAAGTGGGCAAGAACTGAGCTTTGCCCGCTGGTTGTTGATGGCTCTTCCACTGGTGGCCCTGCTGTTTGGGCTTTTGTACTTGCTCTTAACCCGCTGGCCTTTAAATGTTCCCAATGCCAAGCAGGAGCGCTTGGCGCAACTTACCCAATTGCAATGGGAGCAACTGGGCCCTATGGGCCGGGGGGAAAAGCGTATTGCGCTGGTGATGGGGCTTACCGCCGCCGCCTGGATATTTCGGGCTCCGCTCGTGGCCTGGACCGGTTGGACCGCCCTCAACGACACCATTATTGCCTTGCTGGGGGGGCTGGTACTCTTTGTTTTCCCTTCCGGGGAAGGGCGGCCACTTCTTACCTGGCCCGATACCACTCAAATGCCCTGGGGCATTTTGCTGCTCTTCGGAGGGGGTATTTCCCTGGCTCAGGGTCTGGCCATCACCCAATGGGTAGAAACCCTGGGAGAAGCCTTGCGCAGTCTTCCCCTGGAAAGTCCCTGGGTGGCCGCCCTGGCGGTAACGGCGCTGGCCATTTTCCTTACCGAAGTTATGAGCAACGTGGCCCTGGTAGCCATTTTTATTCCCCTCGCCTTTGTTCTGGCCGAGGTGCTGGGCTTAGCCCCCCTATTCCTGGCCTTGCCCCTCACCCTGGGCGCCAGTTGCGCCTTTATGCTGCCCATTGCTACCCCTCCCAACGCGGTGGTTTTTGGCAGCGGCCGCTTAAAAATGACGGATATGATGCGCATCGGACTGGGGCTCAATCTCATTGCCCTGTTGTTGATCAGCGCTTATATCGCCTGGATTTTTCCCTATCTGTCCTGGACCTAAGCGCTTCGTACCCGCCCGAACCGGAACCCCATTTTAAGGGTTGAGGTCTGGCTCCCACTCCACTTTAAAGAGGCCCCGCAATTGATTGGCCGTATATCCGGTTGCTTGATCCTGCGGGTAGAGTTGGGCAATTTTGGCCGCCGTTTCCGGGGCCAGGGTTTTTCCTTTTTGGCCGTGGCATTGCAGGCACATCTGGTTGGTTTCGATGGGGAAATAGGCGCGTAGTTTACCACCGCCGAGCTTTTCCAAAACGGGCCGCAGCCCTTTTCCTTCACGCATAGCCGCCCG
>AACY020556478.1_pt1 | contig 10790 bp, 10 predicted proteins | sample 267378 | NCBI WGS metagenome assembly AACY02 (sample SAMN02954345, study PRJNA13694) | marine metagenome | biome: aquatic; feature: ocean; material: water; isolation source: isolated as part of a large dataset composed predominantly from surface... | reverse complement strand
ACTATGGGTTTTGCGTGGTGGGCGGTACTGGGATCGAACCAGTGACCCCTACGATGTCAACGTAGTGCTCTACCGCTGAGCTAACCGCCCAAGATGCGGCGGGGGTCCCGCGCCGGTTGAAGGTCTATAAAAAGTTTTACAACTTTGTTCAAGGGGTTTTCGATTCAAAAATTAAAAGCTAAGATCTAATTATGAGGCATAACAATTTAATAGAAAAATCGTATAAGCTTAAGGACCCAGTAGTTTTGCAGTCTGGTATCGTTATCGCATCTCCACATTCAGGTCGCAACTATAGATCATCAGTAAAAGAGCAATCGATACTTGACCCCACTACGCTCAGAAGCTCTGAAGACGCATATGTGGATGAACTGATGGACTTTGCGCCAGATTTAGGCATCCCTCTAATTTGTTCAGAAATCCCACGGGCTTTCGTTGACTTAAATAGAGCACGGGACGAATTAGATTCCGCAATTATTGAAGGCATTAGACCAAACAGACAAAATCCTCGCGTAATATCGGGATTGGGTGTTATCCCAAGAGTAGTTGCAAATGGAAAGGAAATTTACTCAGGTAAACTTTCAAAAGAAGCCGCGTATGAAAGATTAGATAAATTCTGGGACCCCTATCATTCAAAGCTATCAGAATTACTGGACAGAGCTTACCGACAATTCGGTTACTCCATACTTATAGACGCACATTCCATGCCACATGAAGCGATTTTGAATGCCAGCACTGGTTTTCACACGAGCCAATTAGTGCTGGGTGACAGATATGGAGCTTCTTGTTCTCCCGACATTGTAAATAATCTGAGTATGTTAATATCTAAGAATGGCCTCCATGCCAGCCGAAATATTCCATTTTCAGGAGCTTATATTGTTCAGAAGTATGGACGTCCTGAGTTAAACCGTCATGCAATTCAGCTGGAAATAGATCGCTCAATATACATGGACGAACGTAAAGTCCAAAAATTGGATAAGTTTGTTAATTTAAAAAATAAATTACTGAATATATTGAAAGATTTTTCTAAAACGCACACTACTATAGCTTCTATAGCGGCAGAGTAATTCACCGCAAACTCCTACCCTTTATAATAGCGTTGACACCAAATTTTCTGCGGATCTTATCGGTTGCAAGCTCTGCTTTTTCTCGATTTTGGGCATTTGGATCTATCAAATCGCCAGTCAAATCAGCATATTTTTGATCACAGAGATCAGTCAATGTAACACCAAGCAATCGAAAATTTACCTCTTTAATTTCACTTTTCAGCAAGGGTTCTAGTGCATTAAATAATCGATCTGCCATATTGGTTGGCTCTTTGAAAGTTAGCCTACGAGTAATCAATCTATGTTTGTCAGTTTTCAGCTTAATTACACCAACCTTGCCCGCGATTTCACGAGACTTTGCTCTATCAGAAACCTTCTCACACATGCGCCATAAGTGACCAATTAAAATTTCATGCTTAAGAATATCTTGCCCAAAGGTTGTTTCGTTAGAAATAGATTTTATCAATCTTTCCGCCATTACACGACGATTATCCTTTCCGGAAGCCAAAGCTTTTAAACGTTTTCCTGAAGTACCAAATTTTCTAATAAAATCGCTCTCTTCCCAACGTAGCAAATCACTGAGTTTTCTAATCCCCAAAGCTCCAAGTTTTTCTTTTGTCGCCGCGCCGACACCCCATAAAATATTTACTGGTTGGTTGAACAAAAACTTTTCCGTCTCCTGTTTGCCAATTATGGAAAAGCCATTTGGTTTATTAAGGTCTGACGCTACTTTGGCCAAAAATTTATTATGAGACAGCCCTATTGAACCCGTTAAGCCAAGCTCATTTTTTATTCTATTAGTAAGTTCCGCAAGCAAAACCGCAGGGGGCTTTTTGTGCAATCTTTGAGTGCCACCTAAATCCAGAAAAGCTTCATCTAACGAAATAGGCTCAACAGCTGGTGTCAGTTCTAGCATCATTTTTCGAATTTCGAGACTAACTTCTGCATATAACTTCATTCGAGGCTTAATGATGACTGCATCGGGACATAATTTTAAGGCACGATACATAGGCATAGCCGAGTGGACCCCTCGAATTCGGGCAATATAACAAGCGGTTGAAACAACACCGCGCCTACCCCCACCAATTATGACGGGCTTATCGATTAACTCAGGGTAATCTCTTTTTTCCACAGACGCATAAAAAGAATCGCAATCCATGTGAGCGATGTTCAGAGTGAGAAGCTCCGGGTGAGAAATTATCATTGGAGACCCGCAACTTGGACATCTTTCCAATTTTTCAAAAAGCGTCAAACACTTTCTACACAGCTGGTTACTTTCCAATTAAAAACCTAAACAAATAACAAATTTTTTTACCCAATAATCAGTCACTAATATTCCGATTCAATATCCTAGAATATACGTGAAATTAAAATTATTACTTATCACGCCACTTATTTACTATTGGGTAGCGTCTATCTAACCAAAAAGCACGTTGAGTTAAACGTGTGCCAGGAGCTGATTGAAACCTTTTGTATTCGCTGCCATAGATTAAGCTTTCCACCTTAATTATGTCTCTTTTTTTGTAACCGGCTTTCAAACAATCATTAATTGATCCATCTTCATCAATTAAAATAGTCAGAATTGCGTCTAAAACCGGATAGTCAGGTAAGCTATCACTATCCTTTTGGTTTGGGCGTAATTCGGCTGTGGGGGCTTTTGTGATAATATTTTCTGGTATTACCGCGCCTGAAGGACCTTTCATCCAAGACCGATAATTTTGATTTCTCCACCTGGAAATTTCAAATACACGGGTTTTATACAAGTCTTTTATTGGATTAAATCCTCCCGCCATATCACCATAAATCGTCGAATAACCAACGCTTACTTCGGATTTGTTGCCCGTTGTCAGCAGCATCTCGCCAAACTTATTCGATACTGCCATCAGCAAAAGCCCTCGAAGTCTTGACTGAATATTTTCCTCCGTAAGATCGGTATTGAGCCCTTCAAACATGCCAGATAAAGTTTTCTCGATAGTATTAACGCTGTCACTTATTGGTAAATTATCTAAATTACATCCTAAATTTTCTGCAAGATTAGCAGCATCAATTAAGGATGCCTCTGAAGTGTAAGGTGAAGGCAACATAATTGATCTGACATTTTCAGGTCCAATTGCATCGGAAGCAATTACAGCGACGAGTGCACTGTCGATGCCTCCCGATAAGCCTAATACAACCTTTCTGAAACCTGATTTACTACAATAATCCTGCAGACCCTTGACCATCGCACAATAATCTAATTCTTTGTCACAGGGAACTTTAGCCAAATCACCTTTAAGGATGATCCAACCTTCATCTGTTTCTTGAAGACTTATGTGCTCTAAACATTCCTCAAATAATGGTAGTTTGATTGCTAAGTCACCACCGCGGTTTAATCCAAAAGTTCCACCATCAAAAACTTGATCGTCTTGTGCCCCAACCATGTTAAGATAAATTAACGGCAGGTTTGTTTCTACTACTCTAGAAACCATTTTATTTAATCGGACATCATTTTTGCCGCTATAATAAGGAGATCCATTTGGTACTAACAAGAGTTGTGCACCCGTTTCTGATAGTGTTTCAGATACGTCTGAATGCCACGCATCTTCACAGATTGGACTACCAATTCTAATTGGACCAACCTGGTAGGGTCCTGAAATTTCGCCCTCATCAAAAATTCGCTTCTCATCAAAAACATTTTGATTTGGCAAGTGATGTTTCATGATAACATTAGTAATTTTTCCATCGGCTAAAATATAATAGGCATTGAAAAGCTTTTCTTCTGTGCAAGCCGGACCACCAATTGCAATCGCAGGTCCTTCCGCGCAAGTTTGAGCTAGTTTTGAAATTTTATCCTGCGCTGCTTTGCAAAATGATGGCTTTTTTATCAGATCCTGAGTATTGTAACCAGTAATAAATAACTCAGTAAATGCAATGAGATCGCTCCCCTTTTTTTTTGCTTGTTGCCAAGCACCAAGAGCGGCTTTGTAATTACCCTCAAGATCGCCCACTGTGGGATTTAATTGGGCTAGAGTAATTTGAAATCTTTTTGCCATCAATTCACAGACCGTATTGCTGTTTATGTATGTAACAGGAAAAACAAATAGTAAAAGTTAAGATTACACAAATCGATTTAACTCCACCGTTACATCTACTAAAATGCGAAGATGCTTTCCTCCGTTTCAACAATTCTCTCCAACGAAAATAAATACTTTCGACATTTGAGAAATTAGACCTACTTCCCAAAAATGGAAGAAAAAGAAAAATTTTTTATGGATTGGTATAAAATAATAACTCTAATGGAGAAGACACTCCTTGTTATTATAGCATTTCTCACTACCTACGCCGTAATATTTGAAATAATAAGCGTAGTTTCCACGCGCGCCGTTAAATTAACAGATTTACTCTTATTGTTCATTTACGCTGAAGTTTTAGGAATGGTTGCCGCTTTTTATAAGTTCCGAAAAATTCCAATAACTGTTCCAATTTTTATAGCTATAACAGCACTCTGCAGGCTAATTATTCTACAGGGTAAAGGCATAAATACCGTAGACCTTTTGTATGAAAGTGGTGCTATTCTACTGCTAGCCCTTTCAGCCTTGGCAATCCGATGGAACTTGATAAATTTAGTTCGTCCAAAGGGTCAAGAGGACAGAGAAACAGAATAAAGTTACCTAGCAGGCGGTTAAAGCATCATAGCATACTTCTAAATAATTTCTTTTTCAATTTGACAAAAATATTGTGTTTTTCTTGGCCCCTGAAATTTTAGGTAAACTAACCGCGTGCTGGTTGGATAACATCGTTGCTAAATACCAAATTAAGATTTTAAAACAATTTTAACGTATGATACATCTTTTGAATTAGATTAATAAATTTACAAGTACTCTTATATAAACTTAGATATTAAACATTTTGATCAATAAAAAGCCCGCGCGAAGACAAATCTATGGCAATCCCAAATCAAATTAACCAAAATACAGAATACTGGGCTGATGTTTTAAAAAAAAACTGGGGCATAGAAGCAACACTAAAAAAGTTAGACGGCGAATATGACTTAAACTTTTTAGCGATCGACTCTTCTGATCAACCCTTAATTTTGAAGGTAATGCGAAACAACTGCCCGGACTGGTTAGTTAAAGCCCAAATTTCTGCTATGCTCCATGTAGAAAAAGTTGCTAATTTGCCAAGCACGCCAAAAGTTTTTTTAAACCAATCAGGGCAAAGCTACATAGAAGTGGTCGACGAGGCGGGAAATGTTCGAGTTGTTTGGGCGTTAAAATATATTCCCGGTAAGTGTTTAGCAAAGTTACATTCGAAACCCTTAAATTTGATTGAAGAAATTGGCGAAGCGCTGGGCGCAACGACCACCGCACTTAGGGGTTACGAAAATAAAGACCTTGAACGAACATTTAAATGGAACCTCATGCAGGCAGGTTGGATTGATGATCACCTATATTGCATTGGAGATAAAGAACGCTACAAAATAGTTAAAAATATATCAGAAAATTTCAGCAGATGTTTACCTGAGCTCAAATCATTTAATCGGCAAGTTATACAAAATGACCCAAATGATTATAACATCTTAGTTTCTGGCGATTATGACGAAAAAAAATCGTTGGCTGGTATAATTGATTTTGGGGATATGTGTATATCGCCGCGTGTTTGTGAAATTGCAATTGCGGGGGCATATATTGTTTTAGAAACCCCTCATCCAGAAAAATCTTTAGTTGCTTTGGTATCTGGGTTCAATCGCACTTGTTCTCTTACGGTTCCTGAGATTGATTTGATTTGGAACTTGCTTTTGATGCGTTTAGCAGTCAGCGTTGTCAACTCTACAATGCTAGCAATAGAATTTCCAAATGACCCTTATGTCACTATATCGCAAAAGCCTGCCTGGGATTTTTTGGAAAACAATAAAATAAATCAAGAACTTCTAAAGTGTCGACTAAGAAAAGCTTGTGGCAAAGAAATAGTAGCGAATGAAGAACGAATACGATCTTGGATTTATAAAAACCGTGGAAATTTTAGCCAGGTTATGGAAAAACCATTAGAAAATGCACCGATAGTATCTTTAGCAATTGAAAACTCTGCTATTCCTGAAAACCCTTTCAAATTATCAGAAAAAGAAGCAAAAGAAATTGGGTCTGATGCAAAATGCGAAAATGAAGTATTTCTAGGCTATTACAACGAACCAAGACTGATTTACACGGCCCCCGAATTTCGTTTTGGAAGATACAAAGCCAGTAATCGTCGTACAGTGCATCTAGGAATTGATATTTTTGCTCCCGCAGAAGTGCCTATTTTTGCACCAATGGACGGTGAAATTGTAGCCATAGAGAACCGTACGAATGAACTTGACTATGGCGGGATGATAATTCTTAAACACAAAACTGACGACAGCGATATATTTTACAGTTTATATGGTCACCTTAATCCGAATTTTTGCAAACGACATATAGTTGGTAAGAAAATTAAAAAGGGAGAACAATTCTGCGTTCTCGGCGACATAAGTGTGAATGGTGGTTGGGCTCCTCATTTGCATTTTCAAATTGCTTTAACAACAAATGGTCTTGAAAATGACTGGCCAGGGGTTGCAGATCCAGACGATCTAGAATTTTTTAACACCATATGTCCTAATCCTGCAGCTATTTTAAATTTACCTGATGAGAAGGTAAATTTTTTACCAACGCAGAAAACAGAAATATTCAACAAGAGAAAAGAAAATTTTTCAGGTAACTTACGGTTGTCGTATGACAACCCAATTATGTTTTTTAGGGGCTGGAAAACTCACCTATTTGATGAATGGGGCAGATCGTACCTAGACGCCTATAATAATGTTCCTCATGTTGGGCATTCTCATCCCAGGATCCGCAAGGTAGCATCCGAACAACTAAAAAAGGTAAACTCTAATACGAGATATCTACACCCAAACCAATCAAATCTAGCAGAAAGTATCCTGTCAAAATTACCAGAAAATTTTAAAGTATGTTTTTTCGTAAATTCGGGTTCGGAAGCTAACGAACTAGCTATTCGGCTGGCCCGTGAATATACAAAAGCAAGAGGCATGATCACCACAGATCATGGCTATTTTGGAAATACAACAGGTGCGATCGATATATCTGCCTACAAATTCAATAAGCCTGGCGGTGTTGGGCAGCCAGATTGGCTAGAGCTAGTAGAAATCCCCGATGACTATAGAGGTACATACAAAAGAGGTGACCCTAGATGTGGGAAAAAGTTTGCCAGTCAAATCGGTCAAGCAGTAGAAAGCCTTAAATCAAAAAATCAAAAATTGTGCGCGTTTATCGCAGAAACGTTTCCATCAGTTGGGGGCCAAATCATTACACCAAAGGGATATTTAAATGAAGTTTATAAATTAATACGAAAGCAAGGAGGGCTTTGCATAGCTGACGAAGTTCAAACCGGTTTGGGGCGTCTTGGTGATCATTATTTTGGTTTTGAATATCAAAAAGTCTGTCCCGATATTGTTGTTCTAGGCAAACCAATTGGGAACGGCCATCCAATTGGGGTGGTTGTAACAACCGAAAAAATTGCAAATAGTTTTGATAACGGTATTGAATTTTTTTCCACATTTGGAGGTTCGACGCTGTCCTGCGCTATTGCAAAAGAAGTAATTGAAATAGTTGATCAGGAAGGTCTTCAGTCCAATGCGCAGGAGATGGGCATAAAGTTAAAGAAGGGACTTATAAATCTTCAGGAAAAGTATCAGTCTATTGGAGACGTTCGCGGCATGGGTCTCTTTGTCGGTATCGAATTCATTGATAAAACCGGCAAGGAAAACACGCGGCTTTGTACTTTTGTCAAAATCGTATGCGCGAATATCGCATTCTAGTTGGCAGTGAAGGACCTAAGGATAATGTCTTGAAGGTTCGTCCCCCATTATCAATAGAAGCAGATGATATCGACATGATTTTAGAAACTCTTGATATTATCCTTGCAGAAGTAGATCTCTAGCGACCTCACAAAGGTGCGAAATCAGTTTGATTGACAAAATTGTATGCACTTGCGACATTTCTATGCGATCAAATAATTGGAGATATTTATGAAAGTTTTTTTTCTTGGAGCATATAGCGCGGCGGGAATGCAAGGCATGATGAGCAGTAACTATGAAACCAGAGTTTCAGCAGTGAAACAAATGGTTGAGAAAGTAGGTGGCAAACTCGGTAATGTAACCTATCTGCAGGGCCCATTTGACGTTATTGCAGATGTTGAGCTCGATGACTATGAGACCGCTTCAGGTTTGCACGCAAATATGATGCTTTCGGGCGGCTGGGATGAGCTTTTGATACTGCCAGAAATGAACGTTGATAAGGCAATTAAAGCAGCTAGAACCGCCGGCGATTATCCCTTGCCGGGGCAAGAATAGACCAAAGGCAAGATCTTATTTACTTTAAGGAAGGATGACGGTGTGCTTGGACCACGCAGGTTTTCAGGTCATTTTCTGTTGTGTAGGTTCAGCAGAGGCCGCCATCCACAACTATATTTTATCATAAAGTTTGAAAAAATCCAAATAAATGAATGTGAAGGCTCTTTAGAAAACACAAAAAAATAATTGGTACTAAAATTGTTTACCTAAGCCTTCAAAAAACTAACTACGTTCAATATCAGGACAAAAAAGTTTTTGTATTTATGAAACCAAAACAAAAAAATAAATCAAAGTTTAACGGAAAAAAAGCACCATTATTCTTTACCTCGTTATATTTGATTCTGTGTTTTGTAAGTATCTTTTCGATTGACCCAGTTTTATGGTTTTTAAAGTATGCTGCACTATTCGGAGTACTAACTGCCGTTTTATTAATAGCTTATATCATTCGCACCGATGAGCTTTGAGAATAGCGTCTCCCAACTATAACTGCATTTCTTAGTCTTAGCTTTTCAACGGAAACTGTGCTAAGATAATATCTTATTAACTCGTTGTTTCAATTCACTTCGAAAGGAACCTGAGTTGGATAACTCAAGCTTGCAATGCATTAATCTCGGCTCAATAGAAACGCGCTATTCAGAATTGTCATCGTCAATATTGCGAACGCCTACTACAAAACTATCTTCGCCCGTCTTACGCGACCTAATTAAGGAAAGTGAGATTTATCTGAAACTTGAATGTTTTCAACATTCTGGAACATTCAAAGCTAGAGGTGCACTTTCGGTAACCAAGCAAATTATTAAAGATAATAAAAAGTTTGGCATCACAACTGCCAGTGCTGGAAATCATGCTATTGCCGCTGCATGGGCGGCAAAAGTTGAAAAATTATCTGCAAAAGTAGTCATGCAGACATCAGCAAATCCATACCGCGTTTCGCTTGCGAAAACTTATGGTGCAGAAATAATTATGAAAGAAGGAGGTTTAGCCGCTTTTGCAGAAGCAGATAGACTCAAGAGGGAAGAAAATAGAACTTTTATCCATCCATTTGACGGTATTGATACGACTTTGGGCTCAGCTGGCGTTGGTTTAGAACTTATCGAAGACTATTCTGATTTAGATGCTGTTGTAGTTGCTGTAGGCGGTGGCGGACTAATTTCAGGAGTGGCAGCGGCAGTAAAACTTAAAAACAACAACTGTAAAATATATGGTGTGGAACCGATTGGTGCAAATAGCATGGCACAATCTATAAAAGTTGGAAAACCCGTAACTTTGAATTCAATCGACACAATTGCTGATAGTCTTGCACCCCCAATGGCACTTCCCTTCAGTTATGCGGTTTGTAAGAAATTTGTCGATGAATTTGTGGCTGTAACGGACGATCAAATTTGCGCAGGTTTATCGCTACTCCAAGAGGAAGGTAAATTGGCAGTTGAACCAGCTGCTGGTGCTGTTGTTGCTGGAGCTATTTGGCCACTACGAAAAAAATTAACTGGCAAAAGAATTGGATTAGTTATCTGCGGTGCCAATATCGATGCCCAATCCTACGAGGGATATTTAAGACAGGGATCGCGCATAGTTAACGAAGAATTAACTCAAATTTAATGGATGTTTTACTTGACAAGTTTTATAACTTTTCAAACATTATTGTTACTTCTCCTAATGGGACTCCAAATTTAGACATGTAAGCTTTGTTTAACAATCTATCCTCAGATATGAGCCACATGTAGTCATCAAAAGTTACGCGCATAGTGCCATCTGGTACAGGTAAATCAATAGTATAATTCCAATAAAAAGTATCTCCATCTTCTAAACCTTCTGCTTGTCCAATTACTCCTTTTGCAGTCCCACTCCAGGCTTGTTCACCTGTCTTTGTTAGATACCAAATTCTTTGTTCGGTTGTTCCATCTGAATAAATAAAATCTTCAGTCAATTTAAGGTTCGTTCCATCCCACTCACCATTCATATTTACTGTAAAACGTCGGCTCACATTACCCAAAACATCCTGAAACTGCCCATAAGCCACGAGGTCGCCAACCAAAAATTTCTCTAAGTCTAACTGCACATTCGATAACTTTGGATCATCTAAAGAAGGTTTAAGGCCACAACCTGAGATAAAAAATAAAATGAATACAGCTACAATATGCTTCATGAAAAAGTCCTATTAATAAAATCTTGGCAAAGTGCCAATTAGCAGTCAATCAAGTAAACTTTCTTTACTTGTGGAACCAGCACTCACCCTTATTAAAAACCTATGTGCTTTTACTACATGACAAAACTATCTCTTCTACTAAGTCTAGTTAGTACGGGAAAAGCTTTATTCAATTCTTTAGAAAATGAGCGTATGTTAGGTATATAAAAATTTAATAAATGATGTGAAGCTTAGTATG
>AACY020563986.1_pt1 | contig 10791 bp, 8 predicted proteins | sample 267378 | NCBI WGS metagenome assembly AACY02 (sample SAMN02954345, study PRJNA13694) | marine metagenome | biome: aquatic; feature: ocean; material: water; isolation source: isolated as part of a large dataset composed predominantly from surface... | reverse complement strand
AAAAAAGCGGTAGATGAAGAAAACTTTGGCTTGGCTCTTAATCTTTTTCTAGAAATGTATCAGCTTGTTCAAAGTGAAACAATGAGCAAGACAACTAAAAACATTTTACAAGAGCAATATGCTGAAAATATAGTAAGAATTTATATGGAAAAAAATGATTTTGATGGCGGAGCAACTTTTATAAAAGAAAACACTATTAATTCTTTGCGTTTTCATGAGCTAGCTGGAGATTTCTATAAATTTTTTGAAAAAAGCGAAGATTCAGTTTTTCACTATAATCAAGCTTTAACTTTTGATCTTGATGAAGCTCAAAAGAATATAATTAATTTAAAAAAACCTAAGGAATAATGAAAAAAATAATTCTATTATCAGCACTAATATTTTTGGCTAGTTGCCAAACTCTTAGCACTTTAGGTGAAACCTTTCAGTTAATTGAAGAAGACCCAAGGGCACCTACAGAACTTGATACAAATTACGACAGCTTTTTAGATCAAAAATGGTCAAAAGATGTTATTACACCAATAATTGAACTTGGATTCTTTGAAGAAAAAATAAGGCCAAACAAGTTCTTTGATGTTAGTGGCGGAAAAGTGCATGTAATAGATGAAGGTAATTTAAGAATTTTTGATGCAACATCTGGAGGTCTTAGAGATGTTTTGCCTTTAGAGAATGACAAAATAATGTCTGGAATAACAGTTGGCTATAACTCTTATGTATATTCTGATAATGAAGGTAATCTATATGTGCATAATTTAAGCTCTGGAGAACTAAAGTGGAAGAAAGAGCTAAGAGATATAGTTATATCTAAAGCACTCATAACTCCAAAAAATTTATTTGTTCAAACATCTTCAGATGTTTTATACGCTTTTGATCTTCAAAATGGAGAGCGAGCATGGTCTAAAAAAGCCCAAGCACCATTATTATCAATAAGAGGAACATCTTCACCTATTTTTTTTGAAGGATTAATATTCGCAAATTTTTCTAACGGTAGGTTAGCAGCAATAAGAGCTACAGATGGAATCCAGTTATGGGAAAAGCCAATCTCAGTTATCAAGGGATCAACTGAATTAGAAAAATTAATGGACTCAGATAGTCCAGCTATAGCTTTTAATGACATTGTATTTGCTGCCAACTACAACGGCTCATTAACAAGATTTAATATAAGAGGTGGAGAAAAAGTTTTCTCAGTTGATTTATCTACTTCAAAACCCTTTATTCTCTATAAAGATACAATCATCGCAGTAAATAGCGATGATGAAATAATAGCTTTTGATGCTATTAATGGTTCAGAATCTTGGAAAAATTCAAAATATAAGTTTAGACGAATCACAGCTCCTGCTTTATATGATGATTATATTTACTTTGGAGATGTGGAAGGTTATTTGCATAAAGTAGATCCTGCAACAGGTGAAATTGTTGGTCTTCAAGCAACAAACCTCAAGTCAGTTTCTCAAATTGAAGCCTTTGCTAATAAATTAATTGTTCAAGATAGTGCAGGTTCAGTTTCAGCCTTCGAACTAAAATAATGAACAAAACAATTGCTTTGGTCGGTAGAACTAATGTCGGCAAATCATCTATTTTTAATAAGCTTGTAAAAGCAAAATCTTCTATTGTCTCTAGTCAAGAAGGCTTAACCAGAGATATGAAGACAGCTGAACTAAAGTCTGGAAAGAAGACTGTTCAGTTAGTCGATACAGGCGGTTTCTATACATCTAAAGATGATGATTTTGAAGATTTAATTCTCATCAAAGCTCATGAAGCAATTGGTACATCAGATTTAATTCTTTTTATAGTTGATAAGAAGTTTGGCCTTTCACCTTTTGATAAGGAATTGGCAAATATATTAAGAAAAAGCGGCAAAGAAGTAGCCCTAGTTGTAAATAAGATTGATGTTAAAACTGCTGAAGGAACTGAAATTTTTCATGAGCTGGGTTTTGATACAAAAGTAGAGATAAGTGCTGAGCATAATTTAAACATAAATAAATTAAATGAACTTATTTTTAAAGATGTTCCTGATGACGAAGAATTATCTGAAAAGCAGATTCCAAAGATAAGCGTAATTGGGAAACCAAATGTTGGTAAGTCTTCAACTGTAAACGCACTTTTAGATCAAGATAAAATGATTGTTTCTGATATTGCTGGGACAACAATAGATTCGGTGGATGTAAAAATAAACTATAGATCTAAAGACTACCTTCTTATAGATACTGCAGGAATAAGAAGAAAAAATAAGACAACCGAAAAAGAAGAGAAGTTCTCAGTTATAAAAGCTTTAAATTCTATTGAAAAATCAGACCTAACCTTATTAATGCTTGATGCAACTAATTTCCTACTAGAACAAGATATGAAATTAATTGAAAGAGCAAAAGAGATTGGCAGGTCTATGGTGGTTGTAGTCAATAAAATTGATTTAATGACAAAAACAGAGCTAAAAGAAATAGAAGAAAGAATAAACAATGAGAGCCTATTAGCCGGTTTTCCATTTGCATTAATTTCAGCCACAGAAAGAAAAGGTTTTAGAACTTTATTTGATTATGTTTATCGCGTTTTAGGTAATTCAAAAATGAGAATATCTACCAATAAATTAAATAAAATATTAGGAGATGCTAAAGCATCAAAATCCATACCATATAAAGGAAAATTTAGGCCAAAAATTAGATATGTTCATCAAGGAGGAAGGAACCCTCATGTATTAACCTTCCATGGCAATTCACTAGAGAAGCTTGAGGGTAGTTACGTAAGATTTTTAGGTAATTTTTTTCACAAAAAACTTAACTTAATGGGAACAAATTTAAAGTTAAAGTTCATTAACTCCAAAAACCCCTATAAATAGTAAATTTTCAAGCTTAATTGTTCTATAATACAGGTGGAAAATACAGGTGGAAAATGACTAGGCCTTACAGTGCAGGTGGAAAATGACTAGGCGCCCCACATTTATAAATCTTTTTTTAATAAAACTCCCAATATCAGCAATTTCTTCAATAAGCCATAGACTTTCAGGTATAGCAATTTTTTTTATAGCTTTACCAACATTTATTTTGCTTTTTCTAACAGATTACATGGTCACTAATCAGGGAGAGTGGGACTTGGATAAGTATAATTTTGAAGTTAAATTATTGCTTTCAGTTTCTGTAGTCGCTCTTACATATCATACATTAGCTGGTTTGAGACACATGCTAATTGATTTTTCAAGTTATGGTCATGAACTAGACCAAGCAAGATTATCAGCAATAATCACTTTTGTGCTGACTTTTGTTATATCGATATTTTTGTTAATGGAGGTTTGGTAGATGGGCACTTTTCTTTGGTATTTTCAGAGATTTACAGCAGTAATTATTCTTGTTTATGTCTTATTTATCTTATTTAGTTATATGGTTAAACCTTGGGGAGTTGATTACAGCGTTTGGCATACAGATATTAATAGTTTGCCAATGAAGATTTTCACGACAATATTTTTCATATCCAGCATAGTTCATGGCGTCCAAGGATTAAAAGATGTTGAGGATGATTATTTTACAGAAAGAACCTTAGGTTTTATGTCTGAGACATTAGGATCATATGCATTATTCTTTAGAATTATTTTTAGATTTTTTATTGCATTAGTTGTTCTCGTTCTTACTTATATACTAGTGTTTGAATACTTATTAGGTGGATAAATGAAGTTGGGCAATATTGAATTTTCAGAAAAACAATTTGATGTAGTGATTGTCGGAGGTGGAGGCTCTGGTTTAAGAGCTTCTCTAGAAATATCAAAATCAGGTTTAAATGTTGCTGTCATATCAAAGGTTTTTCCTACTAGATCACATACAGTAGCAGCTCAAGGAGGAATTACTTGTGCAATTGCAAGCGCTGATCCAAACGATGATTGGAGATGGCATATGTTTGACACAGTTAAAGGTTCAGACTACATAGGAGACCAAGATGCAATTGAGTATATGTGTTCAGAGGGCCCTGAAACTGTATTTGAGCTTGAACACATGGGACTGCCATTTTCAAGATTTGAAAATGGAAGAATATATCAAAGACCATTTGGTGGGCAATCAAAAGAATTTGGAGAAGGAGGTCAGGCAGCAAGAACATGTGCTGCAGCAGACAGAACAGGACATGCTCTTTTACATACTCTTTATCAAGCAAATCTAAAAGCAGGAACAAATTTCTTAAATGAATGGTTTGCAGCAGACATAATAAAAAATGATTCTGGTTTGATCTCTGGTATTAGTTGTTTTGATATGGAGACAGGTGAAATATCAATAATAAAGTGCAACGCAATTGTTTTAGCAACTGGAGGTGCAGGACAAGTGTACGAACAAAATACTACTTCTTTAATTTGCACTGGAGATGGCCTAGGGATGGCATTAAGAAAAGACTTGCCTCTACAAGATATGGAGATGTGGCAATTTCATCCAACTGGCCTATATGGTAATGGATCATTAATGACTGAAGGGTGTAGAGGTGAAGGTGGATATTTGATTAATTCTGAAGGTAAAAGGTTCATGCCTGATTATGCACCTAAGGCAAAAGATCTAGCATCTAGAGATGTTGTCTCAAGATGTATAGTGCAAGAAATTTTAGCAGGCAGAGGTTGTGGAGATAAAAAGGATCACGTGCTACTAAAAATTGATCATCTTGGAGCAGAAGCTATAACAAAAAAACTTCCTGAAATAAGAGAGATATCAATGACTTTTGCAAATGTTGACCCTATAGAAAATCCAATACCAGTTGTTCCAACTTGTCACTATATGATGGGAGGAATACCTACAAACATTAATGGCCAAGTAATCACGCAAGACAATGATGGAAATGATTCTGTTGTGAATGGTCTTTATTCAATCGGTGAAGCAGCAAATGTTTCAGTGCATGGAGCCAATAGACTTGGTGGTAATTCCTTATTAGATCTGGTGGTTTTTGGTAGAGCAGCAGGCAAACATATAAATGAAGAATTATCAGAGCAATCTTCTCCTGCAATGTCAGATACAAATATTGAAGAATCTCTTGAAACCTTAATTAGAATTCAAGAAACAGAGAAAGGTGAAAGTGTGTTTAATCTTAGATCAGAGATGCAGAATGTTATGCAAAATTATTTTGGAGTCTATAGAAACGAGGATTTAATGAAGGAAGGCACTAGCAAATTAGAAGAAATAACAGAGAGAACAAAAAATATACATTTAAATGATAAATCAGATCAATTTAATTCAGAAAGAGTTGAAGTTTTAGAATATTTAAACTTACTTGATATAGCTAATGCTACTGCATACTCAGCACTTGAAAGAAAAGAAAGTAGAGGTGCTCATGCAAGGGAAGATTTCCCAGAAAGAGATGATGAAAACTGGTTATGCCACTCATTATTTTTCAAAGATAATAACAGAGTTAGCAAAAGAGCTGTTAACTTAAAGCCTAAAACAGTTGAAACTTTTAAACCAAAGCCGAGAGTGTATTAAATGACTAAAAAACTTAAATTAAGTTTATACAGATTTGATCCAGCAAAGGATAAAAGACCCTATATGTCAGATTATGAAATCCCATACAGCTCATCAGGCAATATGATGGTAATTGATGCTATTAGAAAGGCTCAGGAACTAGATTCTACTATTACATTTAGAAGATCATGTGGACAGGGAGTTTGTGGTTCAGATGGTGTAAATATGAATGGGCTAAATGGATTAGCATGTATCACACCAGTCTCAAAGGTAGCAACTGCAAACAGGCTAGAAGTCAGACCACTACCTGGTCTGCCAGTCATTAAAGATCTAATTGTAGATATGAAGCCTTTCTACGATCAATATGAAAAAGTTAAACCTTTCTTAGACAATGATGAAGAGATTAAAACTGGTCATGAAAGATTACAAAGTCCAAAAGATAGAGAAAAACTTGATGGGCTTTATGAGTGCATATTATGTGCGTGTTGTTCAACTAGTTGTCCTTCATTCTGGTGGAATCCAGAAAAATTTGTTGGTCCGGCAGCACTTTTACAAGCATATCGTTTTATTGCCGACACAAGAGATAAGCAAAAAAGAATGAGACTTAAAAAATTAAATGATGCTTTTAGCGTATATAGGTGCCACGGTATAATGAACTGCACCTCAGTTTGTCCAAAAGGTTTAAATCCATCAAAAGCAATTAATGAGATCAAAAAGGAGTTAAGAAAAACAGGATAGTGTCTAAGTCGATAGGGGAGAAATTTAAAGAAAGTTTTAAATATGGCGGAAATTCCGAATATTTAGATCTTATGTATGAAGAATATCTTGAAGATCCATCAAACTTAAGCCCAGAGTGGAAAAAATATTTTGATTCTATTCAAAATGGCCAGATTGATGTAAGCCATCAAGCCATTAAAGATAAATTTAAAAATACAAATTTTAAAGGCAGAGAAAATCAAACAAGCACAGAGAATACAACTTCAAAAGCTTCGGATGTACAAAATTTAATTAATGCTTATAGAAGAAGAGGGCATGAAGTTGCTAATTTAGACCCTTTAAAATTAAGACCAAAAAAAGAAGTATCAGATTTAAGTCTAGAATTTCATAATCTCTCTCAGTCTGATTTAGATTCAAGTTTTTCAATCTCAAATTTTCAAAATTCTGAAAATCTTAAATTGTCCGAGATCATAAAGTCAGTTAAGAAGACCTATACATCGACTATAGGTTATGAATTCATGCATATCATGGATAGTAAAATTAGAAGCTGGTTTTTGAATAAAATTGAAGGCAAGCCTACCCCATATAGTTTTTCTGATGACGAAAAAGAACATATATTAAAAAGATTAGTCGACTCAGAAGGACTAGAAAAATTTTTAGCTGCTAAATACCCGGGAGCCAAAAGATTTGGTCTAGAAGGGGGAGAGTCATTAGTGCCTTTACTCGACACTCTTATCGAAGATCTTGGTTCTTTAGGAACGAAAGAATTAGTTTTAGGCATGTCTCATAGAGGAAGATTAAATGTGCTAATCAATGTTATGGGAAAAAAACCTAGCATACTGTTTACAGAATTTGATGAAAATTTTGAAGAGGATGATGCCCATACAGGAGATGTTAAGTACCACCTAGGATTTTCATCAAATATTTTAACTAGCGGTGGCCAAGTGCACGTAAGTTTAGGATCTAATCCCTCACACTTGGAGGCTGTAAATCCAGTTGTGTTGGGATCTGTTCGTGCTAGGCAGGATAGAAGACAAGACAAAGAAAGCAATAAAGTTGTTCCTATACTTATGCACGGTGATGCATCTTTTTCTGCTCAAGGTGTTGTCATGGAGATACTCCAGCTATCACAAACTAGAGCTTATGGTGTCGGCGGCTCTATTCATATAGTTGTGAATAATCAAATAGGTTTTACAACAAGCGTGAAAGAAGATGCAAGATCAACAGAATACTGCACGGATGTAGCTAAAATGATTAATGCGCCAATAATCCATGTAAATGGCGATGATCCAGAAGCATGTGTTATGGCAGCTAAATTAGCTGTTGAATTTAGAACTACTTTTAAGAAAGACATTATTGTTGATTTTGTTTGCTATAGAAGAAGAGGCCATAACGAAACAGACGAACCATTTGCAACACAACCAATAATGTATAAACAAATTAAATCAAAAGAAACGGTAACTGATATCTACTCAAATAAATTAGTAGAGAATAATTCATTAGACAAATCTAAATACGAAAAATTTAAAAAGGACTACAGAAAAAGCATGGAAAAGGGAGAAACAGTTGCAAAATCGCTGTCAACTGACCCTGATTTATCTATTCAGTTCGATTGGGAGCCATATCTAGACCCAGATTTAAAAAAATCATATCCGACTGCAATATCAAATGAAGAGCTTAAAGAAAGTATGAGTTATGGCTTTGATTTTGAAGAAGGAATAGAAATGCAAAAGCAGGTGGCAAAAGTTTATGAAGAAAGAAAGCAAATGCTAGAAGGAAAAATTCCAATGAATTGGGGTTTTGCAGAAATGGCAGCTTATGCATCGCTACTAAATGATGGGTACCCAGTAAGAATGACAGGGCAAGATAGCAGAAGAGGTACTTTTTCTCATAGACATCTTGTGGTCAAAGATCAGAATACGGGAGTAGGTTATGTTCCACTCTCAAAACTCAATAAAGGAAGTAAAAAATTTGAAATTTATGATTCTCTTTTATCAGAAGAGGCAGTATTGGGCTTTGAGTATGGTTATGCATCTACTTGGCCAGAAGGTTTAGTAATTTGGGAAGCTCAATTTGGAGATTTTGTTAATGTAGCTCAAGTGGTCATAGATCAATTTATTGTTAGTGCTGAAACTAAATGGAACCGATTATCTGGATTAACAATGTTTCTTCCTCATGGTTACGAAGGCCAGGGGCCAGAACATAGCAGCTGTAGGCTTGAGAGATTTTTGCAACTATGTTCTCACGAAAATATTCAAGTGTGTGTTCCTACATTACCAGCACAAATATTCCATTTACTTAGAAGACAAGTAGTTAGACCTTCAAGGAAACCTTTAATTGTTCTGACTCCAAAAAGTTTATTGAGAAATCCTCTAGCAACTTCTGAGCTTAAAGATCTGACGGAAGGCACATTTAAGAATGTAATTGTAGATGAAGCTACATCTACATCTAAAAGAGTCATATTTTGTTCAGGAAAAATTTACTTTGATTTACTTCAGGAAATTTCAAAAAGAAATATTAAAAATATTACCGTCGTTAGACTAGAACAACTTTACCCGTTCCCTGAGAGTGAGTTAATAAACATCACAAAGAGTGTGAAATGCAAAGATTTTTATTGGGTTCAAGAAGAGCCAGAAAATATGGGGGCTTGGTTGATGATCAGACATAAGTTAGAAAAAGTTCTTAATGAGACCAAAAAAGGCTATAAGTTGGGTGTTATTGCAAGGAATTTATCTGCTGCCCCTGCAGGAGGTTATCAAAAATATCATCAAAAACGACAAAAAGAGATAGTTACAGAGGCGCTAGAGTTATAAAATATTCAAAATGACTGAAGATATAAAATCTCCCCAATTTCCTGAATCAATTTTTGAGGGCACATTATCAAGTTGGCTCAAGAAGGAAGGTGATGAAATAAAACAAGATGAAGTTTTAGCAGAAATTGAAACCGATAAAGTTGTTATAGAGGTAACTGCTCCATCTGATGGGGTGATGGAAAAAATATTGGTGGCAGAAGGCAGCACAATAAAAAGCTCAGACATAATAGGCAGATATAAGAAAGGAGAAAGTGCTCCTAGCACTCCGCCTAAAACTGAAGAACCAGAAAAGAAAGTAGAGAAAAAACCTAAAAAAGAAAAAGCTTCAGTAGAAAAGAGTGAGCCTGCCAAGACTAAAAAAGAAAGAGGTTTTCGAATGGGGCCGGCAGCCAAGAAATTGCTAAATGAAGAAGATGTTGATCTATCTGATGTAAAAACAAGTTCTAAAAAAGGTGTAGTGACAAAGAAAGATATACTTGAAGCTGCAGAAAAGAAACCAGAGAAAGTGGAGAGCAAATCTTCAGAAGTCTCTGTAAGTGAAGATGGCAAAAATATAAAAAGAGTCCCAATGACAAGATTAAGATCTGTTGTTGCAAAAAGACTTTTAGAATCCCAATTTTCAACAGCCTCGCTTACAACATTCAATGAAGTTGATTTATATGAAGTGAAAAAACTTCGAGAGAAGTATCGTGATAGTTTTGAACAAAAGTTTGGAGTAAAGCTTGGTTTTATGGGGATGTTTCTTAAAGCATCTAGTATAGCCTTGCAAGATATGCCAATTGTTAATGCATCAATAGATGGTAATGATATTGTTTATCATGGATCTCAAGATATTGGTGTTGCTGTTTCAACTGAAAAAGGTCTAGTAGTTCCAGTTGTAAGAAATGTACAAGAACTTTCTTTGGCTGAAATAGAAATGGCTATTAGAGATTATTCAATCAAAGCTAGAGATGGAAAAATTGAAATGGCTGATATAACAGGTGGAACATTTACAGTTTCAAATGGTGGTGTTTTTGGATCTCTTCTTTCAACACCTATATTAAACCCTCCACAATCTGCCATTCTTGGTATGCATAAGATACAAGAAAGACCAATGGTAGTTGACGGAAATATAGAAGTTAGACCAATGATGTATCTAGCATTAACATACGATCATAGACTATTAGATGGTAAAGATGCTGTATCTTTTCTGGTGAAGATAAAGGAAACGCTTGAATCACCGGAATCAATGATTCTAGGAGTATAAATGGAATATGATGTAATCGTTATTGGAGGAGGTCCAGGAGGATATGTAGCAGCAATAAAAGCATCTCAGCTTGGCCTAAAAACTGCTTGTATAGAGTTTGATGAGGACGATCAAGGGAAACAAAAGCTAGGTGGAACTTGTTTAAATGTTGGATGCATACCATCAAAATCTCTCCTCGACTCTTCTTATAAATACCATCAAATATCAGAAAGTTTTGATGAGCATGGGATAAAAGTATCTAAACCTAACTACGATTTAAAAAAGATGATGGAAAGAAAAAATGATATTGTAAAAAAACTTACAGGCGGAGTAAGTCACTTATTTTCACACAATAAAGTAGAAGCAATTCATGGGAAAGGAAAGCTATTAAATCAAAATGAAGTTGAAGTCACAGACCTAAAAGGAAAGAAAAAGAAATACAAAGGAAAAAATATTGTTTTAGCGACAGGCTCGAGACCAATTAATATACCATCAGTTCCATGGAATGGTACGACAGTAGTTGGAAGTGCTGGAGCCTTAGAGTTTACTGAGACACCAAAAAAGCTTGGAATAATAGGAGCAGGTGTCATAGGTTTGGAACTTGGTAGTGTGTGGTCTC
>AACY020311706.1_pt1 | contig 10793 bp, 7 predicted proteins | sample 267378 | NCBI WGS metagenome assembly AACY02 (sample SAMN02954345, study PRJNA13694) | marine metagenome | biome: aquatic; feature: ocean; material: water; isolation source: isolated as part of a large dataset composed predominantly from surface... | reverse complement strand
ACTCCGCACAGCCGCCGGAAGGGACCGCTCCCCTGCCCGACGGCAACGAGCGTCAGCGTCGGCAGTGTGCGGAGATCGATCAGTTCACGCAGCGGGTGCTCGCCACCTGTGCCGACACGCGGCGGAACTTTCTGCCGATCGCCGACCAGCTTGGGCAGGCCCCTGCGCAGCCGCTCGACTTCTCCTCGCCGGAAGCGTACCGGGCATCGATTGCCCCGTTTCGAGAGCAGTTCGCGACCGATGTCATTGGCCGCTTCGACCGCGATCTGCTGCCGCCGAAGCCCCGCTCTCAGCTGGTTGGCCAGGACGACGGTGTGGCGATCTACCGCGTGGTGCTCGACGTGTTTCCGGATGTGATCGCGACGGGGCTGCTCGTGCTGCCCGACAACATTCGCGAAGGTGAACAGCGGCCGGTGGTCGTCTGCCAGCACGGCCTGGAGGGCCGTCCCGACGACCTGCTCGCCGGTGTGGAGAAGGAGCGGACCTACAAAGGCATGGTCACCCGGCTGGCGCAGCGGGGCTTCATCACGTTTGCCCCGCAAAACCTCTATCTCTACGGCGACCGTTTTCGCACGCTCCAGCGGAAGGCCAACCCGCTGGGCAAAACCCTCTTCTCGGTGATCGTGCCGCAGCACCAGCAGATCGTCCGCTGGCTGGCATCACTGCCGTGGGTGGATCCGGATCGGATCGGTTTCTACGGGTTGAGTTATGGCGGCAAGTCAGCGATGCGGATCCCGGCTTTGGTGGAAGGGTATTGCCTCTCCATCTGCTCCGCCGACTTCAACGACTGGGTCTGGAAAAACGCATCGACCACAGCCCCCTACAGCTACGTCTGGACCGGCGAATACGAGATCTTCGAGTTTGATCTCGGCAGCACCTTCAACTACGCCGAAATGGCCGCATTAATTGCACCGCGGCCATTCATGGTGGAGCGGGGCCACTTCGACACCGTTGGGCCTGATGAGCGTGTGGCCCTGGAGTTTGCCAGGGTGCGGTTTCTCTATGCGGCGCGGCTGGGGCTCCCTGAGCGTGCGGAGATCGAATGGGCCGTCGGCCCGCACGCGATTCGGGGTGAGGGCAGCTATGCCTTTCTGCATCGGCATCTCGAGTGGCCAGCGCCGTTGGCGGAATAGCGGTTTTCTCCGGGAAAACCTGTCGCAAGAAACGTCGGGGGCTATACTCTCCGGGAGTTGGCCGACGGCCGGCTGCACCGGCAGAGACACCCCGCGGCGAAACCTTCTCCGCGGCTCTGCGTTTCACTATTCCGAGGCCATGCATCCCGCCTGTGGCTTCTGGAGTAGTGAAAAACTTGTTTCAAGGGCCCGTGCTCGTCAGAAAAAACTCCCTGCGGCGTTGTTCTGATGGCTCCTTTGAAAGTCCCGCCTGTTCACAGCCCACCAAACGCTGCTTGCGATACGAGGTTTGCCATGCGATTCCGCCCCTCCTGCCCAAAAACCGACCGGTCGCGCCGGGCGGGCTTTACGCTCGTCGAACTCCTCGTAGTGATTGCGATCATTGGGGTGCTTGTTGGCCTTCTGCTGCCTGCTGTGCAGTCTGCACGCGAGGCCGCTCGGCGGATTTCGTGCACAAACAACCTCAAGCAGGTGGGCCTGGCAGTCCAGCTTGCCCACGACATCAAGAATCAGTTTCCGGCCGGCCGTCTGACGCGGGATCCCTACGACGTCTCGTGGGCCTTCCGTTTGCTGCCGTTCATGGAGGAGCAGGCGATCCACGACGCCCGGAATCCCGACACCACGGTGCCCTGCTGGGATCAGAGCAATGCGCTGGCCTTCCGTTCGCCGGTGGCGACCTACTTCTGCCCCAGCCGTCGTCCTCCGATCGCTGATCGCAACTTTGACAACAACAACAACACTCCGGTGGTCTTAGGCGTTGCGGCCGGCGGCGACTACGCCGCCAATCCGGGCACGTATTTCAACTACGCTGTCACGCCCAACGCGCCGTTTGATCCCAAGCGAGGAGGCCCGATCCACACCTTCTCCCGGGTGACGATGGCCCAGGTCACCGACGGGCTGAGCAAGACCTTCGCGGTTGGCGAGAAGCACATCCCACCAGAAGACGGTTCCTACGCCATGGAAATGCAGCACTACATCCAGGGCGACACCGCATTCTTCCCCTCCGACACGCCCCACACGCTGTTTCGCGACACCTACCGCGGGCTGGCGCAGAGCTACCGCGACATGAACAACCGCAAGTTTGGCAGCATGCATCCTTCGGTCACGCAGTTTGTGTTTTGCGACGGCCATGTGGAGGCCATCTCCAACGACACCGGGCTCGATATCCTGCGGTGGTACTGTGCGGTCGGTGATGGCAACGACCCGACGACGCCCCCGGACGGCGTTGATGTCGACTACTGAGCATCGCTGCCAGTTGCCGGAGATGGCGATGTGTATCTCCGTCTCATCCATCCAGGTCTGGAGTTGATTTCATGAACAGGTCTTCCTGCCCCCGGGGCGGCTTTTCGAAAACCGCTGTCGTGGCGGCCACTGTGGTGGCTTTGGCTGCGGCTGGCATCTGGTATTTCGCGTGGCCTGATCTGGCTGATCAAACGATCGCCATGCAGCGGGATCTGCTCGAGAGCGGCCTCGGGCCTGATGCGACCCGCGAGCAGATCGTGGCGATCACAAAGAACGTGGATCAGCTCAACGCCGACGACACCGGGCGGGTTCGTGAGGCGCTCTTCGGCGATCTGCGAGGCATGCAGCAGCGAAACATGGCTCGCTACTTTGCCGCTTCGGAGGCGGAGCGGCAGGCGGTGCTCGACGCCGACATCGCCCGCATCCAGCTGCTCGGCAAACTCTTCGACGCGGTCAATCCCGGCAGCATGCGACTGCCAACGGAGGCTCAGCGGCAGGAGTGGGAGGAGCGACGGAAGGCTCGCGAGGAAGGTCGCGAGCAGCCTCGTGAGGAACGCCGCCGCGACGACGCGCCAGAGATTGATCGCGAGCAGGCCGAGGAATACATCACTGCCCTGCGAGCCCGGGCCGAGGAACAGGGTGTCGATCTTGGACGGATGGGTGGCTTCGGCCGGCGCGGCGGTCGGAGACGGCGTGGCTGAGCCCATGCGTTCCTGTGGCCCGCGGGGCCTGATCCGCTACGCTTGAGGCATCGTGGCCACATCCAAAGCGTCTTTATCCGCAGCGGGGACCACGCCGGACGGCACCGCTGGACCCTCGCAGCGTCTGCTCGGCCTGGCCGGTTCGATCGCAGAGCACAGCGGGTTTTCCGAGGTCATTGCCAGTCTCCGTGAGGGGCATGGCGGAACCATCGGCGGAACCTGGGGATCGGGCTGCGCGGTTGCTGTGGCGGGCCTGCAGCGGCATCTGGCGTCGGCGGCCGGTGGCAGTGGGCGGCGAAAGGCCTCGACGGCTCGCAAGAGGTCGGCAGCGGCAGCAGGAAAGACCGCTGCCAGCGGGATGGGCGTGGTGGTCGCTGTGCTTCCCCATGCAGCCGATGTGGAGGCCTTTGCCGACGACCTGGCGATCTTCACAAACGCCGATGTGGCGGTGCTGCCCGCGGTAGAAACGATTGATGACGATGAGCTGGCCGGCAGCCCCGACGCTGCCGCCCGCCTGGCAGTCGTCAAACGGCTGACACAGGCCAACCCGGCGGACCGTCCGCAGATCGTGGTGACCAGCATTCAGGCGCTGCTCTCGCCGCTGGATGATCCCCGCGAGATCTCCGCCAGCACCCGGCTGCTGGAGGTCGGCGGCAGGCTCGACCCCTCCGAACTGGCCGACTGGCTGGTGGCTCGTGGCTGGCAGGGCTACGACGCCATCGAGATGCCCGGGTCGTTTGCCCGCCGCGGAGGGATCATGGATCTCTTCGCCGCGGACTGGGATCGGCCCGTCCGCGTGGAGCTCTTCGGCGATGAGATTGAGTCGCTCCGGACGTTTGACATCGTCAGCCAGCGGAGTGTGGATGATCTCGACCGGATCGAGGTCACCGCGCTCGCCCGCTCCCATGGCTCAACGCAGCTCACCGAAATCCTGCCTGAGGGCTCGGCGTTTGCCCTGGTGGAGCCGATGGAACTGGCTGATGAAGCCGGGCGGTGCTTCGCCCGCCTGCACGGAAGCCTCAGCAATATCTCCGAGCCGGAAGCCGTGTTTGCCCGGATCTACCGCTGGCCATCGGTGACGCTGTCCTGCGTGGCCACCGCCAGCCTCGAGGCTGCTGCCCAGCTGGCGATCGAGAGTGTGGAGCGTTTCACCGGTGTGCTCGACCGGGTCAAAGAAGAGCTGGAGAACGTCGGCCGGGATCAGGAGGTCTGGATCGTCTGCCCCACCGAAGCGGAGACCAGCCGGTTGGGAGAACTGCTGGCAGAGAGTCGGCCTGCGCAGCAGGGCCGGCTGCACTTTGCCGTGGGGCATCTCTCCGCAGGCTTTCGGCTGGTGCCCGAACGGCTCGTGTTGATCAGTGCAGCGGAGCTTTTTCGCCGGGAAGATGTCGTCCGCCGCACGCCGAAGCACCGGCTCTCGCGGGCGATCGACACCTTTCTGGATCTGCAGGATGGTGACTACGTGGTGCATGTCTCGCACGGCATCGGTCGCTACCGCGGCCTGAAACTACTCGAGAAACAGGACCGCACCGAAGAGTTTCTCGATGTGGAGTTTGCCGAGGGCACGCGGGTGTATGTGCCGGCTGCCTGCATCGACCTGGTGCAGAAGTATGTCGGCGGCACCAAGCTGGCGCCGAAGCTTGCCAGGATTGGAGGGCGAGCCTGGGAGAAGCAGAAGCAGGCGGTGCGCGAGGCCGTTGCCGACATGGCGGCCGACATGCTCCGCCTCCAGGCCCGCCGCGAGAGCCGGCCCGGCGTGTCGTTTCCGCTCGACTCCCAGTGGCAGGAAGACTTCGAGGCGGCCTTCCCCTACGACGAAACGCCCGACCAGCTCACCGCCGTCAACGCAATTCGCGAAGACATGCAGAAGCCGCAGCCGATGGACCGGCTGCTCTGCGGTGACGTCGGCTTCGGTAAGACAGAACTGGCCATGCGGGCGGCCTTCAAGGCGGCCGACGCCGGGCATCAGGTGGCCGTGCTCGTGCCTACAACGGTGCTGGCGGAGCAGCACCGTCGCACGTTTGCCGCCCGGTTTGCGGAATACCCGTTTGAGATCCGCTCGCTCTCGCGGCTGGCGAGCACGGCCGAAACGCGCGAGATCCTCGAAGGCCTGGCGGCTGGCACGATCGACATTGTGATCGGCACCCACCGGGTTGCCGGGGCCGACGTTCACTTCGCGCGGCTTGGGCTGGTTGTGATCGATGAGGAGCAGCGGTTTGGCGTTGAGGTCAAGGAGCGACTCAAGGCGGTGCGGGCGAGTGTGGACGTGCTCACGATGACCGCCACGCCGATTCCCCGCACGCTCCACATGGCGATGCTCGGCATTCGCGACATCTCGAGCCTGGCCACGCCCCCGACCAATCGGCAGCCCGTGGAAACCCGCGTGGCCCGCTGGGACGATGGCCTCATCCGCCATGCGATCGAACGTGAGCTGGCCCGCGGTGGTCAGGTGTTTTTCGTGCACAACCGCATCAAAGACATCCACCGCGTGCGGGAGAAGCTGGCGAGAATCGTGCCTGATGCCCGCGTGGTGATTGCGCACGGGCGTCTCAACGAGCATGAGTTGGAGGATGTGATGCTGGCCTTCGTGCGTGGTGAGGCCGACATCCTGTTGGCCACCACGATCATCGAGAGCGGCCTCGACATCCCGCGGGCCAACACGATCTTTATCGACGAAGCCGACCACTACGGCCTGGCGGATCTCCACCAGCTGCGGGGCCGTGTGGGCCGCAGCCACCACCGGGCCTACTGCTACATGCTGATCGATCAGGGCACCCACCTGACCGAGACGGCGGCCCGCCGCCTGCGGGCGATTCAGGAGTTTTCCAGCATGGGGGCAGGCTTCTCGCTCTCGATGCGGGATCTTGAAATTCGCGGGGCCGGCAACCTCTTAGGCACGCAGCAGAGCGGCCACATTGCGGCCGTCGGCTACGACCTCTACTGCAAACTCCTCGAGCAGGCAGTTCGCGGCCTCAAGCACCTGCCGCCAGCAGAGCCGCCGGCGGTCGCCATCGATCTTCCCGGTCGGGCCTTTCTGCCCCGCGACTACATCCCAGACATCCGCAGCAAGATCGACGTCTACCGCCGGCTCTCGCGGGCGGGTGAAAGCAGCCACATCGATGACATCCAGGCAGAACTGGCGGATCGCTTTGGGCCACCGCCTGACGAGGCCCGTCGGCTCTGCGAGGCGGCGCGTGTGCGGGTGGCAGCGGCCTCTTGGGGGATCGATGCGATCTCGCGGCAGGATGGCCTGCTGGTCTGCTCTTTTCATGACATTTCCCGCCGCCGGCTGCTGAAAGACGCCCTGGATGGGCTGCTGCGAATCGTTGATGAACGCACGGCGGCCTACCCGCTGGCAAAGATGCATGACGCAGCCGTCATTGCGACCCCAGACGGACTGTTGGCGGTGATGCGGAGTCTGTTTGAGCGGCCCAGCAATGGCCCCCAGGCAGCCCCAGCAGAGCCCCGCGGCGACAAACCTCGGCGGCGGCGACGGCGGAAACCGCGTGCTCAGCAGGGCTGACCAAGCCCACTGTGGACGCTGGTTTTTTGCCGATTTTGGCATGTTCCCCGCGCCAAAACGCTGTTGCGACGGGCGAGAGCGGGTTTCTATAGTCCGCCCGGAATCGTCTCCATGAGGAGCCCTCTGTGGCTGGAACCCAACACATCTCCGCAGCCCTCCAAACCACTCTGCCGGGGCCGTCCACGCTGCGGAGAGGGCTTGCTCTCTGCCTGGCGGTGCTCGCCCTCGCCGGTCAGCCTGCGGTGGCACAGCGGCTTGCCAACCAGTTTGACGAACAGGCTGCGGGTGCCTCCCGTGGCCCTTCGCAGGGATTCGAGCAGCGGGCCGTCGACACATCGGTTGCCCGTCCGTTTGTCCCCAAGACGACCAGCCGGCCTGAGGCTTGGCCGACGGGCCGAAGCGGGGCGCAAGGGAATGTGGTCTCGAGCATTCGCCGCGATCCCGGAAGCCCGCTGGTGCCGATCGAAGGCCCATCGCCCGTGTCTTCAGAAGTGGTGCAGGCCCTTGCCGCCGTGCCGCTGACATCGTCGCCAGAAACGGATCCCCGAGCCAGCAGCGGCGAGGCTGCGGCAGCTTCGGGCGTGGTTCAAACGCAGTATGTCGAGCCTGCTACGGCGGTTTCCCCGTATCCGAGCACGGGCTACGCGCCGGCCACCCTGCCTGCCAACGAGAATGCCGGCCTGCGGCCGACACCCTCAGGAATCGCCGATGGGTTTTCCCAGCCCTTGCCCGCGACCGGTCCGGAGGCCGCCCCCGCCGGTCCGCCGCCGGCCGATGCGAGCGCGGGAGAAGACTCCCTGCTCAGTCACGCTCAGTCGCTGCAGACGGCGATGGTGGTGGCCCGGGTGGGGCCGGAAGTGGTGCTCGAGAGCGACCTGATCACGCCGAGCGTGGCGGAGTGGCTGGAAAAAGTCACGCCAGGGCTCAAGCCCGAGCAGGTTCGTGAGCTGAAGATGCAGGTCTACCGGCATCTGCTGACTCAGCACATCGAGTCGATGATCGTGTATGTCGACGCCTGCCGCACGATCCCCGAAGATGCGTTCCCCGAGATTGAGGCGAAAGTCAACCAGGCCTTCGATGCTGAGCAGCTGCCCAAGCTGATGGAAGCATCGAATGTGGCCAACTCGATGGAATACGAGCAGCTGCTGCGGTCGCGGGGGCAGTCGCTCGACCGCCTCAAAAAGGCCTTCTTTGAGCGGGCCATCGCCCAGCAGTGGATGCAGCAGGCCCTGGAGATGGAGGCCGGTGGTGAGATTCCCCATGCCGAACTGATCGCCTACTACCAGGAGCATCTCGAAGACTACGAGTATCCCGCCAAGGCGACCTTTGAAGAGCTGTGCGTGCGGTATGGCGGCCAACGCACCCGTGAGCAGGCCTGGGGCATGCTGGCAGCCTTGGGCAACCGCGTGCTCGCCGGTGAGCCGTTTGGCGAGGTGGCCAAGCAGGCGTCTGAGGGACCGACGGCCTCGCAGGGCGGCGGCTACGACTGGACGACTCAGGGCAGTCTGCGTTCAGACGCGGTCGACGAGGCAATCTTCAGCCTGCCCGTGGGCAAGCTGAGCACCATTCTTGAAGACGAGATGGGCCTCCACATCGTCCGCGTTACCGATCGGACCGAAGCGGGCCGAACGTCGTTCTTAGAGGCTCAGGTCGAGATTCGCGAGACGCTGCGGATGGAGCGCCAGAAGAAGGCGGTGGATGAGTATCTCGCCAAACTCCGCGAGCGGACGCCGGTGTGGACGATCTTCGATGACGAAGGCGAGGGCCAGCAGTCGGCATCGATGGCTGGCCGCACCGCAGGCAGCCGCTAACGCGGCATCGTTGCCGACCATTCTCTGCACCGATAAACTGCCGCAGTCGGTGGGTCGGCGGCCGTGATCCTGCCGTAGATGTTCACCTCAGAGGCGATTGCCCCATGCCCGCTCAGTCTTCCGCTCTCCATTCCGCAGACGCTGTCCCGACATCCCCACCGGCTCCTCCCACGTCGAACGCAGGAACCGCCCAGCTGGTCTTTGACGAGACCACCATCGACCTGCCGCTGCTGGCTGGAAGCGAGGGCGAACGGGCGATCGACACCGCGAAGCTGCGTGGGAAGACCGGCCTCGTGACCCTCGATGAGGGCTACGTTAACACGGGCTCGACCACCAGCGCGATCACCTTTCTCGATGGTGAAAAAGGGGTGCTGCGGTATCGCGGCTATCCGATCGAGGTGCTGGCTGAGAAGTGTGACTTCATCGAGGTCAGCTACCTGCTGATCTACGGCACGCTGCCCAACACCGAGGAGCTCAACGCCTTTCGCAAGTCGCTCGCGCACCACTCGATGATCCACGAGGACATGCGGAGCTTCTACAACGGCTTCCCCCGCGACGCCCATCCGATGGCGATTGTGGGCAGCGTCGTGGGGGCGCTCTCCACCTTCTACCAGGATTCGCTCGATGTGCGGGATCCTCGGCAGGTTGAGGTGAGCGTGCACCGGCTGCTCGCCAAACTGCCGACGATCGCTGCCTACAGCTACAAAAAGTCGATTGGCCAGCCGCTGATGTATCCGCGGAACGATCTCTCCTACTGTGAAAACTTCCTGCAGATGATGTTTGCGGTGCCCTGCGAGGAGTATCACTGCGATCCCGACTTCGCCGACGCCCTCGACATGCTGCTGATCGTGCATGCCGACCATGAGCAGAACTGCTCGACCTCGACGGTCCGGATGGTGGGCTCCAGCGACGCCAATCTCTTTGCCAGCATCTCCGCAGGCATCTCCGCCCTCTGGGGGCCACTGCACGGTGGCGCCAATCAGGCCTGCGTGGAAATGCTCGAGCGGATCGTGGCCGACGGCGGCAACGTCCAGAAGTATGTCGACATGGCCAAGAACAAAGACTCGGGCTTCCGCCTGATGGGCTTTGGCCATCGCGTCTACAAGAACTACGACCCGCGGGCGAAGCTGATCAAGGCGACCTGCGACCGCCTGCTCGCCAAGCTTTCGATCCGCGACCCGATCTTCGACATTGCCCAGAAGCTCGAAGAAGTGGCCCTGGCCGACGAGTATTTTATTGAGCGGAAGCTCTACCCGAACGTCGATTTCTACTCCGGCGTGATCTACCGGGCGATGGGCATTCCTGTGCAGATGTTTCCCGTGCTCTTTGCGATGGGGCGGCTGCCCGGCTGGATCGCCCACTGGATTGAGATGCACCACTCGCCCACAAAGAAGATCTGCCGTCCTCGCCAGATCTACACCGGCGAGAATCTCCGCGACTTCCCGGCAATCGATCAGCGGTAGGCCGAACCGACTACCGCTTGCTGCGAAAAAAGTCGCTCAACAGCCGGCCGCACTCCTCTGCTAAGACGCCGCCGAGATGATCGACCCGGTGGTTGAGGCGGGCGTCGTTGAAGAGCGTGTAAAGGGAGGAGACCGCCCCGGCCTTGGGGTCTGCTGCGCCCCAGACGACCGCCGGCACGCGGGCCTGCAGGATGCCGCCGGCGCACATCGGGCACGGCTCGAGGGTGACGTACAGGATGCAGTCCTCCAGCCGCCAGCTGCCGAGACTGGCCGCCGCTTGGGTCAGCGCGATCATCTCCGCGTGGGCGGTCGGGTCTTGCAGCTGCTCTCGCTGATTGTGGCCGGAGGCAATCACGCGGCCGCCAGCCACCACCACCGCACCCACCGGAACCTCATCCTCCTCGGCTGCCAGGCGGGCCTCCTCAAGCGCGAGCCGCATCCACCGCTCGTGCTGGCTGTCGGCGAAGAGTTCTTCTGGGGGAACACCGATATCGAGCATAGGGGCAGCGCTCTGCTTCAGGACGCGAGTTTGAGCCGCGGGTCTTTTCCGGCAGGCGGCAGGATCCGCCACAGGATGAGGTACAGTAGCATGTTGCCGCGGGGTGTTTGTGCCCCGAGAATGGTTGTCGAATCAGCGGCAGAGCCGCCCAGCCCGAGGAGAACCCCATGCAGCCGGAGATCACCTCTCAACTTTATCTGGCAGCCCTTCGCTGGGCGCACATCCTGGCGGCGATGGTGGCCGTGGGCGGTCTGTTTTACGCCCGCTTCGGGCTGTTGCCGGCCATGCAGGTGCTGGATGAGCAGACGCGGGAGAAGCTGCACGACGCGATTCGCAAGCGGTGGCTGCCGTGGGTGATTGGCGCGATCACGCTGCTGTTGGCGAGTGGTCTGGCCAACTTCCTGCTGTTCAATGATGCCGC
>AACY020535696.1_pt1 | contig 10801 bp, 12 predicted proteins | sample 267378 | NCBI WGS metagenome assembly AACY02 (sample SAMN02954345, study PRJNA13694) | marine metagenome | biome: aquatic; feature: ocean; material: water; isolation source: isolated as part of a large dataset composed predominantly from surface... | reverse complement strand
AATACTTATAGTTAATAAAGTAAAAATCAAAAGTTTGTTATTGTTAGTTGTTGTAAAAGTGAAAGTAAAAGTAAAAATGTCATCAACGCGAAAGTTGTCAATGGATGATATGTCCCGTGTAGCGCCTGGATTGTCAGAAGAAGTAATGAAAAGTTGTCTGAGACAGGTGAATTCTCTCGTGGTTTCATATCCCGAACCAGCAGAAGTGGATAAGCGTGAAAGTACGGGTATTCAAGGGGAGTATATGCGTCTTGATCTGCAAGATGTAGTATCAAGCATAATATATCTGATAAAGAGTAATATTGCGTCATTTCTCTCAATGAGTTCACCAGAATTGGATGAAAATGGAAAAGAATGTAAAGTGTTAGATAGTAACATAGGAGAACATTATGCGTATAACATGTTGCGTGAAGCAGGTTTTATGAATAGTCTGGAAACGATGCCAACGCGATTTGTGGTAGTGTTTGACCGTAGTTATTTGGATTACACAACAAAACATATGGATATGGAAACGTTTGTGACGGAGTTTGCGTCATATTTGATGTATAGATATGTGTACAATACAGAGAGAGAAGCGCGTGAGTATGCGGAGAAAGTGATAAAGGAAGAGATGGCGAAGAAGTGAATAATTGGAAAAACTTAAATAATTCAAAAACTTAAAGAGTGTTTGTGTTTGTGTTTGTGTGTGTGTTTTTTTATATGAAACATTACAATCAGTTTTCTCTCTGTGAGTCTCTATAATTTGTCTGAATGAGTCTCGAAAATTTCTATAAAGAACTCAAAACAACACATAGAATACAATAGAATAAATGATTGCTACCGATATGTCGTTTTCTCACTCATTTCTGGTTTTCTGGTTTTCTGGTTTTCTGGTTTTCTGGTTTTATATTGATAGTTGATTGAAATGATAGTTTTTGATGAAAGTGTTTGAAAGTATGTGAATGTGTGTGAATATGTGTTTTATTTTTTCAGTATTTCTCTCTATAATTGAAAAGAGAAAGGAGTGATTGTATGTATAACAATAGAACTAAAAAGTGAAACTTGTAGTTTTCAACAGAGAGAAATCAGGCAATGGCAACGATGAATATGGGTCGTATGGGGCGTATGGAGCGTACAAAGAGAACAGATAAATGTGAAAATGGTGTAAATGGTGAAAATGGTGAAATGTCATTTTACGAAATCCCGGATATATTGCGTATTGAAAAGGCGATTCAGAGATTGAATGCGACAACCGAAATCCCACACTGGGTGCTTCAGTTGTTGTATAAGTATTCAAAAGACTTGCGCGAAGCGCTTTCAATAGATTTGTTGTATTTGCACAATGAGTTGGCAAGGGGAACAGATGATTGCGAAAGTGATTGTATTGATGTCTCTCAAGATATAATGAGCATCTATAGAGAGAAGTATGATGGGTCAATAATCGATACAATGGATAGAATGGGTGTTTATGTGAACTATGAAGTAATTCGCGATTTCTTGGATGATGCTGGATTTGATATGAGTAGTATTCCAGCGTCACTGACAGGTGGTGCTGGTGCTGGTGCTGCGGGTGGTGCGGGTTCTGTGGGTGGTGTGTAGTCCACCCATTCCAGACACCAACCACCAGCCACCCCTCCCCTCCAAACAACTGACAATTCTCCCAAAAATTGATTTCTTTCCCAGATTTCTCTCTATCATCATCATTAAATCCAGTCGATAGATAAGTAAAACAATGGCATCATTCAATTATATCTCAACAACTGTCACATCTGATTGCTTCGGTGACTTTGTAGCCTATGAAGCGATTAAGAGGGAGCAGTATAGGGATATGGTGAAGCTTCACAATACTTACAACGAGATGATGCAGAAGTATCACTATGTTCAGTACTTGAAGTATATCGTGCGCGCAGAGAACAACAAGGAGGACGTTCAAGACTATGAGGATATGTGGAGCGAGATCAAGAACGAAGTAGGACTATAGGAATGTAGGCTAGGCGTGTATGTGGTGTGTGTGGTGTGTGTGGCGTGTTAAAGCAACCCTTTTTTTAATCACTCATTTCTGGTTTTCTCACTCATTTCTGGTTTTCAATAACTTATAGACATTTCTCTCTATAATGAAGTATCATTTTTCCAAAGAAACCAAAGAAACGAAATAAAAAAAGGGTTGCTTCACACTACACCCCACTACGATTCCACACAATCCTACAATCCTACAATCCTACAATCCTAATCCCTGTGCCCGTGATGCGGGTATCCTTCAGGGAGGTTGTCTGTGTAGATTTGATAGTCCTCGAGCATAAGCAGTCCATATGGGTCGTCCTCAAGCAGTTCCCTCATTTTCCCCAAGAATTGCTCACGAGAGTCGTATTGCGTTTCAATGCCATCAGGTGCGTATGTGAGGTCAAGTGCGTCCCTTGCGAACAGTGCGCCCTCATCAATGCCTGTTTCTCCGCGTGCCTCCTTGCGCTGGATGTATGTGCGGATAACATCCTTGAGGGACATATAGATGACGCTCCTGGTCATTTGGTTTGGGTTGGATGATGTGGCCCCGATGAAATCGATAGTGTCGTTCAGGTCCTTGAGTGTAAGGTATGGTGCGAGGAAATGGTAGATGCGCGTGGCATAGCGGTTAAGCTGGGGGTGGCTGATGGTGATGCGAAGTAGTTGAAGCCACTCATGGGGGTCGTGACCGAATGCCTGTGTATCGAGCCTGCGGGTGAGTGTTTTCTCAAACGAAGCCAATACACTGTCCGGGTATGAGGTCATTGTGCCCAGGTTCAAGATGCTGAATTCCTCGGGGATGTCCCTGAAAGAGACTGAATACGGCGATGGCGATGGCGATGGCGAATACGAGCTCTCGGCGGCAGCCATTGTCTGTTTGTCTTAATTTATCACGGGGATATAAGGGTATCTCAACACTGGATAAAAAAAATCGAATCAATTTTTGGCGAGATGCGGTTCCTGTGCGTGGCTCGTGTGCGTGTGGTTTCCGTGCGTGGCTCAAGGTGGTTTGGGGCACTCCGCGCTTGTGGGCTGGACGGCTGGGCAGGGGCAGGCTAAACACCCTAGCCGCTAAAGTCAAAAAAATAAAGGTCAATTTTTTAAAGGCGTGAGCGATACGCGGTTTGGGACACTCCGCGCTTGTGGGCTGGGCAGGGCACCCAAACACCCTAGCCGCTAAAGTCAAAAAAATAAAGGTCAATTTTCTAGCGCTATCTGCGAGTTTCCCAAAAATTGATTTATTTTTTGCCACACTACCCGTTGTCAGTCCTCACGTCTCACGATATGCCTGTTTTCCCTAGCCTGTCGTCTGTGCCTGTGCCTAGCACTGGTGCCCCGCCGCCTCCAGCAGCTGTTGTCGCACTGCGCGCGGCTGCCCGTGAGTATGAGGACACGGCTCTTGCTGAAGCCGACATGGCCAATGACGCTGCCTATCAAGCAGAAGAGGCTCTTGCTGGTGCCACTGAGCACCAGGTCCCAGAGAGTATTCACGATGCCACTCTGGCCGCACGGCGTTATGCTGATGCTGCCGCCGCTGCTGCTCGGGATGCGTCAAGTGCCGTTCTGGATGCCAATGTCGAGGCCGCACATGAGGCCGCCATTGCAGCTAGGCATTATCACGTATCTGCGTCTGAGGTCTCCACGACTGTCATTGAGCAGATATGGCGCATGGGGGTGGCAGCGGCATATGGCGATGATGACAACGACGACGACGATCAGATCGTGCTTGACGATGAGGATGAGGACGCTGGAGCTCAGAACCCACCTGGTCTGTAGGATAGTAGGGTGTGTGTGTGGTATGTGCGCTGTGTGTGTGTGTGGTGTGGTGTGATAGCAACCCTTTTTTTTTATCGATGGTTTCGGTTCTATCTGCGATTTTTTCCCAAAAATTGATTTCCGTCCATCGTCATCAGTGGTTGGCACATCACTTTCCAGTGATATTTTAAGTGTTTAAGTGCTTACAATCGTAGAAATACGAAAATGGCGACTGCCCAGATGGCGACTGACAGTTCTTTCAGTGTCGAGCTTGAGTTCCATTCCTTTGACTCCTCCCTGGATTTCTCAAGGCGGTATTGGGTGTCTGGCTGGTTCTATGACGCGCCTGATGGGGCACTGATGCAAGTCCATAGCACCTACGATACCCACGCTGAAGGCCGTGCCGCACTGCTACACTTCCAAAGCACCAGCAGCGAAGACTACGACAGATACGAGTTGTTTGACACTCATGATGTCACCTCACAGTTTAGGGGTCGTCGCTTCTGGGTGTTCAGCACTGGTGACTATTCCGATGGGTCAAGGGACTTGGAGGTGGCATATGACACTCTTGAAGATGTCCATGCACACATTGCCAGAGCCCGGGAGGATGCTGATATAATCTCCATGCATTACAGCAGGGATAGTGAGGTGGTCACCATCGGTGTGATTGACTGGCAGGAGCGTCGGTATGCAGTGACTACAATATCTTCGACTTACGCAGACTATGAGGATTCACAGGGATAGGACGATAGGACGATAGGACTTGGACTTGAATGTAGGACAATGTAGGGTGTGGTGTGTGTGCCGTGTGGTGTGGTGTGAAAAGCAACCTTTTTTTATTTCAAATACTTACACTTCCAAGCCCAAAAATTGATTCTAACCTCTCTGTTCAAATACTTATACATTCCTCTTACTCACGAGCTGTAAAATGGTCCCTCAACCGCGCTTGTCACAATCAATGTTCATCCCATACATCTTGTCTCCGCGTCAAGAACAATCCATTGAGAACTACTTTGCTAGCGATATAGGTGATTATGTATATTGCCATCACGAGAATGACCCAAGCCAATCCTACGTATTCGGTATTAGGGAGAATGGGAACGTCTTTCTCTGGACTTCTATGCCCACACAAGAAGTAAGACGGAGAACTGACATTATTAGCCTTGATACCGCAGAGTTGGATTATGTCCTTGACCGAGCCGAGTTTGAGTTTAGGCTTGTGCGAGGCTATGAGATGGGTGCGGATGGCAATGACGATGACGATGACGATGTCTCTGAAACACATCAACAACAACAACAACAACAACAACAACAATTCCGCGAAGACGAGAATGGCGTGATTGATTTGACTGACCAAGACGATGATGGAGACGATATTGAAGAGGTCGCGAATGAGGAATACCCAGAATGGGCGCACGATGAATCGAACATTTCGGCACTAAACGCGGCAAGTATCGCAATGTGGGGAGAACCAATTGCGACCTAGTAGGATATAGTAGGATATAGTAGGATATAGTAGATTAATGTAGGAGATTTGTGTGTGTTGTGTGGAGAGAAGTAGTGTGTGAAACGCAACCTTTTTTTTATTTATTTATTTTTATTCCGATTATTACTTTTTAAGTATTGTATCACAACACCCGACCACGACACGTTTCCCAAAAATTGATTTCCTTGGAGACGACCTCACGTAAAGCACCTTACTCGTCTAACGAGCCTTAAAGTTCTAAGCACTCGCAAGCTGAAAATGTCGCTGTCTCTGTCTCAGATGTCTCAGACTGATACTGTTGTTGATGACTCTACTGCTACTACTACTCCCGCTCCTGCTCCCACTCCCACGAGGACCCCAATGCATCGCACTATCACTGATGTGTCTGATACTGACGATAGCGTTTCCGCTGCTGCTACTGCTACTGCTACTGCTACTGCTGCTGATGTCTCCACCCCTACAATCCCCGATGTCCCGACTGTTGCGCCTATTGTGCAGCGTGGGCTTGAGAAGATGTCAAGAGAGCTCATCATGATTACCATCACTATTCTCTCTATCAAGTTTGGTTTCGATGCCCAAGAGGCGGTTGAGCATCTCGAAGCCAATGATGTCGGTATCAAGGCGCTTGATATCAGTAGCAAGTCCAAGATGTCCAAGATGTCCAAGTCCAAGGGCGCAGGTTCTGGTGCTGGTAGCAAGGCTAGGGTGTCAAAGCGCGCTCAGGGTCCTTCTGTTCCACTGCCTTTTGTAGGCAAGATTGAAGAGGCAAACTGCAAGGGTATCCGTTTCAACCACGGACTTCACACTCAATGTACCAACGTTAACGCACCAAACGGAGACTATTGCCCAACGTGCCAACGCCAAGCTGACAAGAACGCACACGGAAAGCCCAACCGTGGTGACATTCGTGACCGTGTAAAGGAGGGCCTTGTCATTCTTGACTTCCGTGACCCAACGGGCAAGTTGACACTTCCTTATGCGAACGTTGTCGAGAAGTTGGGTATTTCTAAGGATAAGGCAATCGAGGAGGCACGCAAGTTTGGCATTGAAATCCCAGAGGAGCAATGGGTTAAGCGTATTGTCAAGCCTGGTCGTCCTAAGGGTTCAACCAACAAGGCATCTGATGATGAGGGTGCCTCTGATGGTGGTGCGACCTCGTCTACATCTACGTCCACAACTACACCAAAGCGCGGCAGAGGCCGCCCCAAGAAGAATCAGAAGGATATTAATGTAGCAGGTGAGAGTGACCTCTTGATGAGTGCCCTTGCTGAGGCCGAGGCAAAGGCCGAGGCAAAGGCAGATGAGGATGCTTCTGATGAGGAGGCAGGTGGTCAGACTGACGCAAGTGATGCAACCGGTACCACTGTCAAGTCAACCAAGTCAAGGCGCGGGCGTCCCCCACTGAGTGATGAGGAAAAGGCCGAGCGCGAGGTGAAGAAGCAGAGGGCAAAGGAGGAGAAGAAGAAGGCACGTGAGGCTGAGCGTGCAGCAAAGAAGGCTGCCAAGGAAGAGGCAAAGCGTATTGAGAAGGAGAAGAAGGCCGCCGAGCGTGCAGCAAAGAAGGCTGCCAAGGAGGAGGCAAAGCGCCTTGAGAAGGAGAAGAAGGAGAAGAAGGCGGCTGAGCGTGCCGCAAAGAAGGCCGATAAGAAGGAGGAGAAGGATAAGAAGGAGGAGAAGGATAAGAAGGAGGATGATGATGAGGCCATTGTTGCTGAACAGGAGGCGGAGGCAGCCTTTATTGAGGAGCAGGGGTATCCGCCAGAGGTAGTTGATATGGCCCGCAACGCACACACACATACGAGCGGTGAGGCTGTTGCCGATGCCGAAGAGGGCAGTGACGCCGAACAGGATAGTGATGCCGAAGAGCGCGATGTTGAGGAGAAGGTGGTTGATGGTGTAAAGTACCTAATCGATGAGGATAGCAACCTATTTGATTTCGAGTCACACGAGCATGTCGGTGTTCTAGACAAGGACACAAACAAGATTATCCCAGTCGAAGATGATAGCGATGATGACGATGATGATGATGATAGCGATGATGATGATATGTAAGGGATAGTGTTAGCCTAGCCATAGCCATAGCCAAGGGATAGTATGTAGCCAAGGGATAGTATATAGCCAAGGGATAGTGTATAGCCATAGCCAAGGGATAGTATGTAGCCAAGGGATAGTATATAGCCAAGGGATAGTATATAGCCATAGTTCAAGATGACCAAGGAGACCAAGAGACCAAGATTAGGACTGTAGGATGTGTGTGTGTGTGTGAGTGTAGGCGTGGTGTGCGAAAGCAACCTTTTTTTTTAAGTTTTTATTATAACCGATATCTCGTTTTCTCACTCATTTCTGGGTTGCCGATTTCCCAAAAATTGATTTCCGTCTATCACCATCAGTGGTTGGCACATCACTTTCCAGTGATATTTTAAGCTCAAGTGTTTACATTACAATGGCGTCCAAGATGATGGCAATGACTGGTGCTGGTGCTGGTGCGGGAGCTGATGTCAGGGGTTCATACACTCGGGATGCGATTGAGCGCGAAGTCCTTGGAATGTATGAGGCTCTTGAGGCAGAGGTCCCGTTCAACACTGCGCTGGAGCTGACCACACGCGCCATCTGCTCTGTAGTCTCCATGCGCGACGACCTGGTGTTTGTCTCGAAGCCATTCAAGACGACGGAGCTTGCGACAGAGCTTCAGTGTGTCATCGGGGAGATGATTACACTTATCAAGGCAGACCAGAGGGTCGAGCCGGAGGATATTGTGATCCCGTTCCCTGGCGACGATGAAGACCTTGTCACACAAGAGGTATCTGTTCCCTATCTAATGGCAAACGGGAAGGAGATCCAGATGTCATTGAAGACCGAGGGGGAGATTATTCGCCTTGTTGCGGATTGGATGCCTTGCACGTACAGCGTTCAAGCAACGTATGCCAAGTATGAGGCTATTATGCCAATCATCTTGGACATCGTCAGGACAGTCATTTCTATCGACGAGGGCTGGGGCGTTCAGGCTGCGTGGTGGAATGCGACATCAAGCAACAACGACAATGATGCGGGAAACCCAGATAGTGATGTGTGAAGTAGGCAGTAGGCAGTAGACAGTAGGCGAAAAGATGTAGGAAGTAGGATGTAGGATATAGGATATAGTGTGATGTGTGTGTTGGTGTGGTGTGTGGTGTGTGAAAAGCAACCTTTTTTATTTCAAATATTTACATTTACATCCCCAATCCCCAAAACCTCCAATCACAAAACACCCGAAAATTGATTCCAACGCACCAGTTCAAATACTTAGACATTCCCCTACTCCTTACGAGTAAATCCGTTCAAGTCAAGTCAAGTCAAGACACTAGACACAATGGCGTTGCCTAGCGTGCAATATGGGTTTTGGCAACGTTGTGAAGATATGTGCCTCGATGATATACAGGCATTCTATGCGGACAATAAGGATTACATAGACATTCACGCTGGAAATGAAAGTATCTTCCGTTTCCTGTGTCAAGATGGTAATTTGGAAGTAGCTCAGTGGTTGTATTCACTAGAGGCACCGCCTCGCGACCGTTGGGGAGCAGATCCCGAAAACATCAACATTCATGCTTGCCTAGAATACGCATTCCGTTATGCGTGCCAAAATGGTCATTTGGATATAGCCAAGTGGTTGTATTCACTCGACCCGGAAAACACCGACATTCATGCTTGTCATGAGTACGCATTCCGTTGGGCGTGTGAGAGAGGTCATTTTGAAGTAGCCAAGTGGCTGTATTCACTTGACCCGGAAAACACCGACATTCACTATAGAAATGATCAAGCGCTTCTTTGGGCTTGTGAACGGGGTCATTTAGATATAGCCAAGTGGTTGTATTCTCTCGACCCGGAAAACACCAACATTCGCACTAATGATGATTTACCAACTGCGTTTAGCTACGCTCGCTACTATGGTTATAAGGAAGTAGCCGAGTGGTTGATCAAGATGGGGTTTGTTCCACCAACAGACCATTCTCTCTATGGATACTATAAACAACTCCAACCATCAAGAGAGAAATACAACAAGTATATCATTAACCGCATTACAAGCAACGATGTTGTCAAGAGAAGTGTGATGCAGTACATGTGATGTGTGATGTGTGTCAAAAATCAAAAAAACCTAAAAACCTAACAACAAGAACTCCCTTTTTTTATTTCAAATACTTACACTTCCATCCCAGGAAAGAACCCCAAAAATTGATTCTAAAACTTATCCTCCTCATATCAGCACATCACTTACCAGTGATATTTAAGGTTTCGTTTCGTTCCTTTGCTTTCTTTCCTTTCCATAAAAATGTCTCGTTCTTACACTGAGCCTAGCCTGTGCATCCCTCGCGTCTTCTCTAGCATCACGTGGCACAAGGTGAAGGAGGTGATTGAGGGTTCTGACCTTGGCGTTGTTGACCGCGTTGACATGGTGAACAAGACCAACGACAAGGGCGACCGTTTCAAGCGTGTCTTTGTCCATTTCAAGCGCTGGTCAATGAGTGACGAGGCACAGGCAGTGCGACAGCGCATTATGGACGGGGAGGAGGTCAAGATTGTGTATGACGAGCCGTGGTTCTGGAAGGTGTACAAGAGCTATGCCCCGCGCCCTGAGCGCCGCACCACTACTACCTCTCGGGACAACAAGCATTCCTCAAGGTCCTCAAGGTCCAAGCCCAAGATTGTTGTTGAGCACGACAATGAGCGCAGGCGTCATCGCTCTGATTCACACTCTAGCCACTCTAGCTCTTATGAGAGACCTACTTCACGCCGCCATTATGACCGCGATGACCGCGATGCCCGTGATGAGAATGATGTTCGCAAGTTGAAGTGCATCATTGATGAGCAGGCACGCATCATTAAGAAGCTCAAGGCACAGCTCGGGGCGGTTGATGAGGAGATTGGAGCACTCAGAGCAGAGGTTGATGAGGATGCGGATGCGGCGGCAGAGGACGCTGGGACTGAGGAGACAACAGACAACAAGTATAAGGACGCCGGACTTGTTCAAGACTGGGCTTCGCCCGATGGAGACGACGACGAGTAATGTAGGATGTAGGATGTAGGATAATGTAGGCACGTGTGTGTTGTGTGTGTGTGTAAAAACCTTTTTTTTATGTGATTTTCCTGTGATGTTTCACTTTCATTTTTACTTTCGATTGATACACCTCACATCTCTACCCAAAAATTGAACGCGCTAAGTAATTGAATGTGTTAATTATCATCACTTTCAAGTGATAAAGTTTGTTTCGCTACTCTAAAAATGGCTGCTGTTGCTGTTACTGAGACCACTCCCATGTATGCTGGTGCTGGTGCTGGTGCTGGTGCTGGCGCCCCCAAGTCAAAGGCGACAGAGATGCCAAAGGCTGCCGGTTCGGGTGTTGGGACATACAAGCGCAAGTTTGCAACCGCTGACCTCTTGTCTACAGACACGCCGATGCACGAGGTTATCTGCTTCACGTCCAAGCAAAACACGCTGTACATGATTGAGAAGAAGTACATCATGAGCAGCAACACCATCAAGACCATTATCAACTGTGGTGATGAGGATGGGGAGGATGGGGAGGATGGGGAGGATGAGGA
>AACY020301708.1_pt1 | contig 10807 bp, 9 predicted proteins | sample 267378 | NCBI WGS metagenome assembly AACY02 (sample SAMN02954345, study PRJNA13694) | marine metagenome | biome: aquatic; feature: ocean; material: water; isolation source: isolated as part of a large dataset composed predominantly from surface... | reverse complement strand
CACTCTAGCGGGTCGGAGGCCGGGGCGCCACGGGCCGCGCGCGCCTGTGATCAGGCGGCGCTCTCGGCCGCGCCCGCGCCGACCGGCGCCGCCCGTGCGAGCGCGGCCGAAAGGGTGTCGAGCGACAGCGGCTTCGCCAGGTGCCCGTCGAAGCCGGCCGCGGCGAAGGCGGCGAGGTCCTCGGGCAGCGTGCTGGCGGTGCAGGCGACGACGGGGATCGGGGTCCGGCCCGCGCCGGCCTCGCGCGCCCGGATCGCCGCGAGCGCGCCGGCGCCGTCGAGCCGCGGCATCTGCGAGTCGAGCAGCACGAGGTCGAACCCGTCCGGGTCAGCCGCGAAGGCCGCCACCGCCTCGGCGCCGTCCGACGCCAGCGTCGGCTCCGCCCCGAGCGTCTTTAGAAGGCCCGCGAGGACGGTCCGGTTCACGTCGTTGTCGTCGGCGGCGAGCACGCGCAGCCCGCGCCGCGGCGCGCCCGCCGCGGGATGCGCCGCCGCCGGCGCGGCGGGCGCCGCGACGGGAAGCGGCAGGCGCGCGGTGATCGCTGCGCCCTGGCCCGGGGCCGTGTCGATCTCGATGTCGCCGCCCATCGCGTCGACCAGGCCGCGCACGATCGACAGGCCGAGCCCGGTGCCGCCGTGGCGGCGGGCGACGCCTGCGTCCGCCTGCTCGTAGGGGTTGAAGACCCGTCGCGCGGTCTCGCGGTCCATGCCGGGCCCGTCGTCGCGGACCGTCAGCGCGATCGCGCCCGGCGCGGTGGCGTCGAGCGTGAGGGCGACCCCGCCCCGCTCGGTGAACTTCACGGCGTTGCCCACGAGATTGTGGAGGATCTGCGCGACGCGGTGCGCGTCGCCGCGCCGCCAGACGCGGTCGCCGCGCGTCTCGACCGTCATCGCGAGCCCCTTGGCTTCGGCCCCGGGGCCGTGAAGGTCGCGCACCTCGCCGAGCACGGCCGCGACGTCGAACGGCGCCGCCTCCAGCGAGACGCCCCCCGCCTCGATCTTGGCCGCGTCCAGCACGTCGTTCAGCGTGGCGAGAAGGAAGCCGCCGGAGCGGCGCATGGTCTCGACCATGCGCGTCTGCTCCACGTCGAGCGGACTGCGCGCCAGAAGCTCGGCGGTGCCGAGCAGCCCGTTCAGGGGCGTCCGGATCTCGTGGCTGAGCGTCGCGACGAAGCGCGACTTCGCCGCAACCGCCGCCTGCGCCTCCGCCGTGCGCGCGCGAAGCGCGGCCGTCGCCTTGGCGAGCGCGTCGTCCCAGATCCCCGCGACGCCGCGGATCGCGAACCAGATCGCCGCGAGCGTCGCCAGCACCGCGAGCGCGCCGCCGCCAAGCCAGAGCGCCGTCTCGCGCCGCGTTGCGGCCACGGCGGCCGTCACCTCCTCGGCGGCGATCACCCAGCCGATCGTCTCCGCGCCGCCCGCCGCCGCCTCCAGCCGCGAGTCGACCGGCCAGGCGAACACCGCATAGGTCCGCTCGCCGTCGCGGCTCAGTAGCGCGTGGGTCGCGAAGCCGTGCGCCCGCCGATCGAACGCAGGGATCGTCGCGGCGGCATGGAGCGCTAGCCGCTCCAGCAGCGCCGATCCTCCGAAGAGCGCGCAGTCGCAACCCCCGAACGTCGCGGCGGGTCCGGCCCTGGCAAGTTCCCGCGCCGCGTTCGGGTCGGCCGCCCGTATCGTGGTCATGCGGACGGCGAGCCCGTAGGCGCGTCCCGTCTCGGCCGCGACCCGCTCGGCGAAGGCGCCGAAGCTCGCGCCGGTGCTCAACACGCCGACCACCCGCTCGGCGCCGTCGGGCCCGAGCCCAAACACCGGAGCCGCCGCGCGCAAACCCGAGAAGAGCGGCCCCGCCTGGAAGCCGGAGGCGACCCGCCCTTCGCGCCCCGCAGCGTTCGCGATCGCGTCGAGCCCGCCGAAATCGCCATGCCGTCCCGGGGCATGCGTCCGCAGCAGAACGGCCCCGGAGGGCTCGAGCCGGATCTCGGCGCGATCGAAGCCCACGGGGGCGCCGCCGGCCCCGTCGAGCGCTGCGAGCCGGTCGCGCAACGCGGCGCGATACTGCGCGACGAGACCGTCGGGATCGTGAACCTGGGACAATGTCGCCACGATCGCGGCTTGCCTGACCAGTTCGCCCATCTCCGGCCCGCGCGCCGCGAAAAGCGCGCCATGCTCAAGCGCCTGCCGCGCGGCCGCCGCCTCGTCCGCGAACCGCTCCCGCGCCGCCTCGGCGCGCGCTGCGAGTGTCGCGGCCTCGCGGCGGTCGATCTGCCGTGCGCCCGTCGAGAGCACGGCGGCGGCGATCGCGATGACGACCGCGGCGGTCCATGCGAACAGACGCCGGCGCGCGCGGAGCCGCTGCGCGGCGGACCCGGCGTCGGTCGCGTCGAACAGAAACGCAGGGTCGGTCATGCGGGTCCCGGGGCGGCGAGCGTCTTGCGGACGATCCCATCGGGCGCATGAACCCGACCTTAACGGGAGGGCCGAGCGCCGCCCCAATTTACACGCAATACGTGTATACTTTGGTCCCGCCGCCGCGCTCGACCGCGTAGGCGGCGCGCCGCCGCCTAGAGACGCGCGAGATCGTTCAGCGTCGCGAACGCCATCAGCGCGAGCACCAGCGCGAGCCCGATCTGGTTTCCGAGCGCCTGCCAGCGCTCGCGCAGCGGCTCGCCCCGCACGCGTTCGATCGCGTAGAACATCAAGTGGCCGCCGTCGAGAACCGGGATCGGGAAGAGGTTGATCAGTCCGATCGAGGTCGAGAGCACCGCGATCAGCCCGACGAAGGTCGCGACGCCCTGCGCCGCCGCCTGGCCCGACAGTTCGGCGATTCGAACCGGGCCGCCCAGCACCTCGTCGGCCTCCTGCGCGCCGGAGATCACGTCCCAGATCCCGGTCAGCGACATCGCGATCACGGTCCATGTCCGATCGACGCCATGTCCGAGCGCGCCGAGAAGCCCGACGCCCTCCCGCGCGGGCTCCAGCTCCGTGAACTGCTTCTGGATACCGATAAGCGGCCGGGCGACGGTCTCGCCCGTCGCCGGGTCCGGGATCTCGCGGATCTCGGGGGCGAGCCGCGCCTCGAAGGTCTCGTCGCCGCGACGGATCTCGAGGGCCAGCGTTCCGCCGTCCGCGGCTTCGACCGCAGCCTGCAGGCCAGGGAAGCCGCCGACCGGCGCGCCGTCGATCGCCGTCACGACGTCGCCCTGCTCCAGCCCCGCCTGCGCCGCCGGGCCGTCCGAGCTCACGCCGTCGACCCGCGCGGGGGGGAGAAACGCGACGGTCACGGTGCGGCGCGCTCCGCCGTCGCCATCCTCGACGCCAAGCGCGACCGGCGCGCCCTCGGCGTCGAGCAACGCTTCGGTCATCTCCGCGAAGGTAGAGACGGCCGCTCCGTCGACCGAGACGATCCTGTCGCCCGGCGCGACCGCCTCGCGGAACTCGGGGTTCAGGTCGTCAGAGAGCGCGCCGATCTTGGGTCCCTCGGTCGGCGCCCCGGCGGCGAGCGCCATCAGGGCGAACACGGCGATGGAGAGCAGGAAGTTCGCGCCCGGCCCCGCGAGCACCGTGAGCGCGCGCCGCCCGACGGTGGCGTCGTGGAAGCTGTGGGCGCGCTGCTCGGCGTCGAGCCGCGCCCAGCGTTCGGGGTCCCGCACGGTCGAGGCGGCGTCGGCGTCGCCGAGAAACTTGACGTAGCCGCCGAGCGGCAGCGCCGAGAGCTTCCACCGCGTGCCGCGCCGGTCGGTCCAGCCGTAGAGCTCCTTGCCGAAGCCGATGGAGAACGCCTCCGCCCCGATCCCGCACCAGCGGCCCACGATGTAATGGCCGTATTCGTGAACGAACACGACGATCGAGAGCACGAGCAGGAAGGGAATCACGGTGGCGACGAGCGCGATCAGGCTGGCGAAGGGTTCGAACATGGTCTCCCCAGGGCGTCGGGCAGGGTCAGGTCGACGCGGCGCAGCGCGCCTCCGCGACGCGCCGCGCCTCGGCGTCGAGCGCGTAGACGTCCTCGAGCGACGCCGCGGCGCTGTGGGAAGATAGGGACTCCATGGCGGTTTCCACCACCCCGGCCATGTCGAGAAAGCCGATCCGCCCCGCCATGAACGCCTCGAGCGCGACCTCCTTCGCGGCGTTGAGCGCGCATCCCGCCGAGCCGCCCGCCCGCAGCGCCTCCCGCGCGAGGCGGAGCGCCGGGAACCGCGTCTCGTCCGGCGCCTCGAAGTCCAGCCGCGCGAGCGCCGCGAAATCGAGCCGCGCCACCGGCAGAGCGGCCCGCCCCGGCCAGCTGAGCGCGTAGCCGATGGCCTGGCGCATGTCCGGCGGGCCGAGCTGCGCCATGATCGCGCCGTCGGCGTAGCCCACCATCGAATGGACGATCGACTGGGGATGCACGATCACCTCGACCTGCTCGGGGCGCAGGTCGAACAGCCAGCGGGCCTCGATCATCTCCGCGGCCTTGTTGAACATGCTCGCGCTGTCGATGGAGATCTTGGCGCCCATGCTCCAGTTCGGATGCGCCACCGCCTGCTCGACGGTGACGGCGCGCATCTTCTCCAGCGGCCAGTCGCGGAACGGCCCGCCGCTCGCGGTCAGGATCACGCGTTCCGGCGCCGCCTCGCGGTCGAGCGCCTGGAAGATCGCGCTGTGCTCGCTGTCGACGGGGATCAGGGTCGCCCCGCCCTCCTCGATGGCGCCGAGGAAGAAGCTGCCGGCCGCGACCAGGCATTCCTTGTTGGCGAGGGCGACGGTCGCGCCGTTCCGCGCCGCGGCGACGGTCGGGGCGAGGCCGGCGGCGCCGACGATCCCGGCCATGACCCAGTCCGCGCTCGCGCCCGCCGCGACGACCGCCTCGGTCCCGCAGGCGGCCTCGACGCCGGAGCCGGAGAGCCGCGCGCGCAGCTCGTCGTAGCGCGCGGGATCGGCCGTCACCGCGACGCGCGCGCCCAGCGCGACGGCCTGCTCGGCGAGCAGGGCGACGTTGCGCGCGCCGGTCACCGCCGTGACCTCGAACGCCTCCCGTCCGCCGAGACGCTGCAGCACGTCGACCGTGCTCGTCCCGATCGACCCGGTGGCGCCGAGGATGGCGACGCGCCGCCTCACCAGACGAACACGGGCTTGCCCCGCAGGAACGTCACGGCGGCCGCGACCAGCGTCGCGGCGATGAAGCCGTCGAGCCGGTCGAGCGCGCCGCCGTGGCCGGGGATGAGGTCGCTGCTGTCCTTCACGCCGAAGCGCCGCTTGAGCGAGGACTCCGCCAGGTCGCCCCCCTGCGCGACGACCGCGGCGAGCGCCGACACGGTTCCCACCTGCAGCGCGTAGGTGCCCGTCGTCGCCCAGGAGAACAGCGCGCCGACGATCGCGGCCGCGAGCGCCGCGCCGACCAGCCCCGCCCAGGTCTTGTTCGGACTGACCCGCGGCCAGAGCTTCGGCCCGCCGACGGCGCGTCCGGCGAAGTAGGCGCCGGTGTCGGCGGACACGACGACCGCCGCCAGCCAGAGCGCCGTGGCGAGCCCGAACACCGGCTCCGCCCTCAGCGCGGCGAAGGAGGCGACCGCGAGGCCCACGGTGGCGAAGCCGAGCGGCGCCCAGCGCGGGTCGCGCTTCTCGAAGCGGTCGAGCGCCGCCAGCGCAGCCCCCGCGCCGATGAAGTAGAGCGCCGCCGCGCCGATCGAGACGGCGTGCGCCAGCAGCGCGCCCAGTCCGGTGACGGCGGCGTAGACGCCGACGAGCACCCGCTCATAGGCGAGACCGAGCGTGATGCGCCGCCACTCCCATCCCGCTGCCGCGGCGACGGCGGCCAGCGCCAGCGCGCCGAGCCATCCGCCGATCAGGATCGGGACGCCGACCAGCGCCGCGAGCAGCGCGGACGACCGGACCCTCAGCCCGAGATCGGCGAGCTTGGCGCCGGCGCGCGCCGGCCCCGACGCGCCGGGGCTCACAGCCCGGCCACCGCGCCGAAGCGGCGCTCGCGCGCGCCGTAGGCCGCGAGCGCCCGCTCGAACGCCGCGCGATCGAAATCCGGCCACAATTCGGGAGCGAAGACGAACTCCGAATAGGCGCATTGCCAGAGCAGGAAATTCGAGATCCGCTGCTCGCCGCTGGTTCGGATCACGAGATCCGGGTCGCTCAGCTCCGCCGTCTCGAGGGCTCCGCCGAGCACGGCCTCGTCGATGCTCTCGGGCGTGCGCGCGCCGCAGGCGACCTCCCGCGCGAGCCGCCTCGCGGCCGCCGCGATCTCCGCCCGCCCGCCATAGTTCACCGCGATCGCGAGCGTGAAGCGCCGATGCGCAGCCGTGCGGGCCTCGATCGCGTCCATCATGGCCTGGATGTCCGGATCGAGCGCCGAGCGGTCGCCGATGAAGCGGACCCGGACCTTGCGCTCGTCGAGTTCGGCGGTCTCGCGCCTGAGATAGCGCCGGAGCAGCCCCATGAGCCCCCGGACCTCGTCCTCGGGACGGCGCCAGTTCTCGGTCGAGAAGGCGAACAGGGTGAGGGTCTCCACGCCGAGATCGGGGCAGGCCTCGACGACGCGGCGCAGCGCGTCGGCCCCGCGGCGGTGCCCTTCGAGGCGCGGCAGGCCGCGGCGCGCGGCCCAGCGGCCGTTGCCGTCCATGACGATGGCGACATGGCGCGGACCGCAGCGCCCGTCTTCCGAGGCCTGGTCAAGGGACATCCGCTTCGCCCCTCAGACCTGCATGATCTCTTTCTGCTTCGACTCGAGCGCCTCGTCTATGCGGGCGATCGCCTTGTCCGTCAGCTCCTGGATCTCGTCATGATACATCTTGCGCTCGTCCTCGGCGACTTCGGCGCGCTTGAGCTGATCCATCCCGTCGCGGCGGACGTTGCGGACGGCGATTCGCGCCTGCTCCGCGTATTGCCCCGCGACCTTGGCGAGTTCGCGGCGCCGCTCCTCGTTCAGCTCCGGGATCGGCAGGCGGATGATCGTGCCGTCGACCACCGGGTTGATCCCGAGACCCGAGCTGCGGATCGCCTTCTCGACTTTCGCGACGTTCGCCTTGTCCCAGACGTTGAGGGTCACCATCCGCGGCTCGGGGACGTTGACCGTGCCGAGCTGGTTGATCGGGGTGTTCTGGCCGTAGGCTTCCGCGTGGATGGGCTCGAGCATCGACGCCGAGGCGCGCCCGGTCCGCAGGGAGGCGAATTCGGTCCTGAGCGCCGTCAGCGCGCCGCTCATGCGCTTCTCGAGCGCGTCGAGATCGATCTCGTCTTCGTCGTCGGCCATGTCGGTCTCCTCACCCCCGGGCGCCGGCCGCGCGCGGGGTCGTCACGGATGCGCCAGCGTGTGCCGGCCTTCGCCGCGAAGCACCGCGGCGAAGCCGCCGGACTCTTCCAGCGAGAACACGATGATCGGCAGCTTGTTGTCGCGCGCGAGCGCGATCGCCGAGGCGTCCATCACCTTCAGGTTCCGCCGAAGCACCTCGTCGAAGCTCACCTCCGCGAAGCGCTTGGCGTCCGGGTTGGTCTTCGGGTCGCTGTCGTAGACGCCGTCGACCTGCGTGCCCTTGAAGATGGCCTCGCAGTTCATCTCCATCGCCCGCAGGGTCGCGGCGGTGTCGGTCGTGAAATACGGGTTGCCGGTGCCGGCGGCGAAGATGATCACGCGCCCCTTCTCGAGGTGGCGCACCGCGCGGCGGCGGATGTAGGGCTCGCAGACCTGGTCCATCGGGATCGCCGAGATCACCCGCGTGTGCACGCCGAGCGATTCGAGGGCCGCCTGCATGCCGAGGGCGTTCATCACGGTCGCCAGCATGCCCATGTAGTCGGCGGTCGCCCGCTCCATCCCCTGCGCCGCGCCCGAGAGCCCGCGGAAGATGTTGCCGCCGCCGATCACGAGGCAGAGTTCGACGCCGGTCTCGTGCACCCGCGCCACTTCGCGCGCGATCCGCGATACGGTGGGCGGATGCAGGCCGAAGCCCTGGTCGCCCATCAGCGCCTCGCCGGAGATCTTCAGGAGAACCCTCGAATAGCCGGAGCCGTCCGCTCGCGCCGCTCCTTCGCTCATCCGCAGGCCCCCTCAGACACGGCGGCGCACACGCTCCCGCGCCGCTCGATGCACGCTCTGGTAGCGCAGACGCCGAGCGCCGCCAAACGCTTCCGCGCCGCGAAACCCGCCGCCGCGCGCTTTCGCCCGCGCCGATGCGCGCTGGCTACGCCGGCGCCCGCTTCGCAGGCGCCGGACGAACCGGCCTCAGCCGCCCATGGTCTTCGCGACCTCGGCCGCGAAGTCCTCCTCCTCCTTCTCGACGCCCTCGCCGACCTCGATCCGGGCGAAGGCCGTCACGGCGAGCGGCGCGCCGACGGCGCCCTCGGCCTCCTTCAGCGCCTTCTCGACCGAGAGGTCGGGATTGACGACGAACTTCTGCTTCAGGAGGCAGACCTCCTCGAAGTACTTGTTCAGCCGGCCGACGATCATCTTCTCGATCACGTTGTCGGGCTTGCCCGACTCGCGCGCCTGCTCCGTGAGGACCTGCTTCTCGCGCTCGACCAGCGCCGGATCGAGATCGGCCTCGGACAGCGAGGCCGGGTTGGTCGCGGCGATGTGCATCGCGACCTGGCGGCCGATCTCGGCGGCCTTGGCCTTGTCGCCCTCGGTCTTCATCGCGACGAGCACCGCGATCTTGCCCATGCCGGGCGCGGCCGCGTTGTGGACGTAGGTCGCCACCGCGTCGCCCTCAACGCGCGCCATGCGTCGGACCGCCATGTTCTCGCCGATTGTCGCCACGGCGTCCGTCACGGTCTGCTCGACCGACTTGCCGCCCATGTCGGCCGCCTTCAGCGCCTCGACGTCCCCGACCGCCAGCGCGGCCTTGGCGATCTGGCCAACCATCGACTGGAACTGCGCGTTGCGCGCGACGAAGTCGGTCTCCGCGTTCACCTCGACCGCCACCGCGACCGCGCCTTCCGACGCCGCCGCCGCGAGGCCCTCGGCCGCCGTCCGGCCCGCCTTCTTCGCCGCCTTCGCGAGACCCTTGGCGCGCAGCCAGTCGACCGCCGCCTCCATGTCGCCGTCGTTTTCGGTGAGCGCCTTCTTGGCGTCCATCATGCCCGCGCCGGTCTTGTCGCGGAGCTCCTTCACCATCGCAGCCGAAATCGCCATCGTCTCTCTCCGTCGCTCACGCGCGGGCTGGCTGCGGAGGGACCGCTCCCCGCCGCGCCGCCCGCGCGTCGTCTAAGTCCGGGCGCCCGCCGGAGCAAGCGCCGCCTGCGTCATGAAACCGTCGCGTCCGAACCCGGCAGGGTCGCGTCCTCGGCCGGCGCCGGGGCGTCGTCGCCCGGGGCGTGCTCGGCCTCGGCCAGCACGGCCTCCTCCGGCATCGGCTCTGCCATCTCGCCGAGATCGAACTCGGCGCCCATCTGCGCCGCCATCCCGTCGAGCGCCGCCCGCGAGGCGAGATCGCAGTAGAGCGCGATCGCGCGCGCCGCGTCGTCGTTGCCCGGGATCGGGTAGTCGACGCCGTCCGGATCGGCGTTCGAATCGACCACCGCCACCACCGGGATGCCGAGCTTCCTGGCCTCGGCGATGGCGAGATCCTCGCGCACCACGTCGATCACGAAGAGCATGTCCGGCAGACCGCCCATCTCGCGGATGCCTCCGAGGGCGAGGTGCAGCTTCTCGCGCTCGCGCTCGAGGCTCAGCCGCTCGCGCTTGGTGTAGCCCGAGGCGTCGCCCTCGAGCTGCTCGTCGAGCTTCTTCAGCCGCGAGATCGAATGGGAGATCGTCCGCCAGTTGGTCAGCGTGCCGCCGAGCCAGCGGTGGTTCATGTAGTACTGCGCGCAGCGCTCGGCCGCGTCGGCCAGCGGCTGCTGCGCCTGGCGCTTGGTGCCGACGAACAGCAGGCGTCCGCCGCGCGCGACGGTCTCGCGGATCGCGTTCAGCGCGGCGTCGAGCAGCGGCGCGGTCTGCGTCAGGTCGAGAATGTGGATCCCGTTGCGGTCGCCGTAGATGAACGGCCCCATCTTCGGGTTCCAGCGGTGGGTCTGATGCCCGAAATGCACGCCAGCCTCAAGAAGCTGGCGCAGAGAGAACTCCGGCAGCGCCATTGCGCGTCTCCTTCCCGGTTTCGCCGCCGCGGGGGTTCCAGGGCCGTCGGCCCCAACCGGTGGACGACGCCGGGATGTCTCCCCGGCGCGCCCGCCCCCGCGTGTGTGATGCGCAGCGCGTTACAGGACGAACGCCGGGAGAGCAAGGGACAGGGCCGCCGCGACGCCGGTCCGCGACGCATCCAGGCCGTTAGCCTCGCGTTGACGCGCGCCGAGGCACCCTGCGCCCGACCTTCGCAGGAGCTCCGCATGACCCGCACCATGCCCGCCGCGGCCGTTCTGCTCGCGCTCGCGCTCGCGCCGCCCGTCGCGGCGGCGGCGGGGCTCATCGCGCCCGCTCTCGCCATGTGGCTCGCCTCCGGCGCGGCGGTCGCGAGCGCGGCCGCGGCGGCGCTGCCGAGTCGGCGGCCGCCCACCGGGAGCGCGCCCGAGACCGCGCCGCCGGACGAGGCCGATCACTCGCTCGCGCTGCTGGAGGAGGACGCCGCGGCCGACTTCCATGACAGCGCCGCCCGTTTCGGGTCGGCGCTGAACGCGCTGGAGCGCGGCGCGCTCGCCACCCGCGTGGCGGGGGCGGACGAGGCCAACCGGGCCCTCGCCGCCGCCCAGAGCGGCGTCGACGAGGCCATCGCGCTGGCCGAACTGATGGCGCTCGGCGATCTCTCCGTGCGCGGCTCCCGGGCCCACCCCGGCGCGTTCGGGGATCTCGTCGGCAAGCTCAACGAGGTGGGGGCCGGCCTGCGCGAACT
>AACY020310533.1_pt1 | contig 10810 bp, 13 predicted proteins | sample 267378 | NCBI WGS metagenome assembly AACY02 (sample SAMN02954345, study PRJNA13694) | marine metagenome | biome: aquatic; feature: ocean; material: water; isolation source: isolated as part of a large dataset composed predominantly from surface... | reverse complement strand
AAGCGTTGTGAAGTCATTTCCGAAAACTTGAGAAGAAGTAGAGAAATCGTGATGGACGCGAAACGCGCCGCGGAGACGGCGCAGGCCGCGCTGCTCTGGCTCGCGGGGCGCGAGGAGGCCTTCGGGCGCTTTCTCGCCGAGGCGGGCATGGGCCCGGCGGAGATCCGCCCCCGCGCCGGCGACCCCGAGTTCCTGGGCTTCGTGCTCGACTTCCTGCTGGCCGACGAGACGCTTGTGCTGGGCTTCGCCGAGGCCGAGGGCCTCGCGCCGGAGACGCCGATGCGGGCGCGCGCCGCGCTGCCCGGCGGGGACGCGCCGCACTGGACGTGACGCGCGCGGCCGGCGATTCGCAGCGACCCCGACCGCGCCGGGCGCCCGGGTTCAACAAAACTGTCATCGTTCCATCGCCAAAGCGTCAACGGACTGTGGCGCTTCTGTATCGGAGCGACACTACGTCCCGCGACGCGCAGCCGGACGGCTGTCGATGGATGCGAAGGACAGGGCAGAGACTCATGAAGAACGACATCGTGCGCGGCGTGGCCGCCGCTCTGATCATGGCCGCCGGCGCTGGCGCGGCGCAGGCGCAGTCCGACTGGCGCGACGAGGTGCCGGTGTTCCGCATCGGGCTCCTCGGCGGCGAGAACGAAGCCGACCGCCTGCGCGAGCACGACTGCCAGAAGGCCTATCTCGAGGAGCGTCTCGGCGTTCCGGTCGAGCTGTTCCCGGCGTCGGACTACGCGGGCGTCATGCAGGGCCTGCTCGCCGGGCAGCTGGAGTTCGCGGGCCTCGGTTCGGCGGGCTACGCCGGCATCTATCTCCAGGACGAGGACGCGGTCGAGCCGCTCTACACCACAATGCAGATCGACGGCTCGCTCGGCTACTACTCCGTGATGTACGTCCGGGCCGACTCGGACATCCAGTCGCTGGAGGACATGGAGGGCAAGTCGCTCGCCTTCGCCGATCCGAACTCGACCTCCGGCTACCTCGTGCCGAGCTTCGAGCTGCGCGACCAGGGCATCGACATCGAGAACTACTTTTCGCAGACCGGCTTCGGCGGCGGGCATGAGCAGGCCGTGGTCGCGGTCCTGAACGGCCAGTACGACGGCGGCGTGACCTGGACCTCGGGCGTCGGCGACATCAACCAGGGCTACAGCCGCGGCAACCTCCGCTCCATGGTCGACAAGGACATGCTCGACATGGACGAGATCCGGATCATCTGGCAGTCGAACCTCATCACCAACGGCCCCCGGGTGATCCGCACGGACGTCCCGCAGGAGCTGAAGGACCTCGTGATGGGCGCGATGATGCAGCTCCAGGTCGAGGACCGCGAGTGCTTCAACGCGATCAACGACGGCGAGGCGATGGGCTACTGGCCGATCAACACCGAGTTCTACATGCCGATCATCAACATGCGCCGCGAGCTTGCGGGCACCCGCTGATCGCGACGACGCCTTGCGGGGCCGGACGGTTCGTCCGGCCCCTTCGCTTTCGCAGGCGCCTTGCGACCGGGCGCCGTCATGAAACTGCGCCGTGACTGCGGGCTTCGCGCCGTTATGTCGCAGCGCTGAAGAAGTCGGCCGATCGGCAGGAGCGAGACAGGTGCTGAAGCTCAACGCGCTCACCAAGGAATTCAAGGCGACCCGCGCGGTCGACAGGATCACCCTCACCATTCCCGACGGCCAGATGGTCGGCGTCATCGGGCGCTCCGGCGCGGGCAAGTCCACGCTGCTGCGGCTGCTGAACCGCCTGACCGATCCGTCGGATGGGCAGATCCTGTTCGGCGAGCGCGACGTGGCGAGCCTGAAGGGCCGCGAGCTGCGCCAGTGGCGCAGCGAATGCGCCATGATCTTCCAGCAGTTCAACCTCGTCGGACGGCTCGACGTGGTGACGAACGTGCTGACGGGCCGCCTGTTCCACCAGCCGGGCTGGAAGGCGATGCTGAGCCTCTACACGCCCCAGGAGCGCGCCTTCGCGATCCAGGCGCTCGACCGGCTCGGCATGGCGCACACCGCGCTCCAGCGCGCCGACACCCTTTCCGGCGGCCAGCAGCAGCGCGTCGCGATCGCGCGGGCGCTGGCGCAGGAGCCGAAGATCCTGCTCGCCGACGAGCCGATCGCCTCGCTCGATCCGCTGAACGCGAAGGTGGTGATGGACGCGCTCCGCGCCATCAACAAGCAGGACGGCATCACCGTGATCTGCAACCTGCACACGCTCGACACGGCGCGCACCTACTGCGACCGCATCATCGGCATGCAGGCCGGGCGCGTCGTGTTCGACGGCCATGTCTCGGAGCTGACCTTCGAGAAGGCGCGCGAGATCTACGGCGCCGAGGCCGAGGAGGCGTTCAGCGAGAGCGCCACCTCCACGAGCCTCACGCCCGACGCCCCGCAGCCGGTCGCGCCGCCCATGGCCGACGCCGCGGCCTACGCCGGCTGAGGAGCGCGCCATGACCGCCATCGCCGATCCGCAGCGCGCGGACGCCGTCGCGCTGTTCGAGCGCCACCGGGCCGAGCTGCGCCGCCAGAAGATGGGGACGACCGTCCTCGGCCTTCTGGCTTTCCTCGTGCTGCTCGGCCTCTCGGTCTGGGTGTCGCGCTTCACGCCGGAACGCCTCGCAGAGGGGCTGCCGCGCATCTTCGAGTATTTCGGCACCGTCATGCCGAGCCTCGAATGGGACAAGCTGTTCGTCGGCCGCAACGAGATGGGCAACGCCGTCGAGGGCTCGCTGACCTTCTGGTACACCGATCTCGACAAGTATCTGACGCTGATCTTCGAGACGATCCTGATGGCGATGACCGCCACGATCCTCGGGACGTTCGGCGCCTTCCTGCTCAGCTTTCCGGCCTCCCAGAACCTTGCGCCGAACGGCTGGATCTACTGGATCAGCCGCCGCGTGATGGAGGTTTGCCGCGGCGTGCCGGAGATCCTGCTGGCGCTGATCTTCGTGTTCATGGTGGGCATCGGGCCGCTGGCGGGGATCCTCGCGGTCGCGATCCACTCGGCCGGCGCGCTCGGCAAGCTGTTCGCGGAGGTCAACGAGAACGCCTCCGACAAGCCGATCGAGGGCATCTCGGCCGTCGGCGGCACGTGGTTCGAGAAGATGCGCTTCGGCGTGGTGCCGCAGGTCGCGCCGAACTTCACCAGCTACGCGTTCCTGCGCTTCGAGATCAACGTGCGGGCCTCGTCCATCGTCGGCTTCGTCGGCGCGGGCGGGATCGGGCAGGAGCTGAACCGCGTGATCAGCTTCTACGCCGACGACCGGGTGACGGCGGTGCTGATCCTCGTGGTGGTCACCGTGACCGTGATCGACCTGATCTCCGAGCGGCTGCGCCTCAGCTTCATGGGCCGGGAGAGCTTCGCATGATCGCCACCCTTTCCGCCGTCACGCCGGAGCAGGTCGCCGCGGTTCAGGCGCGGCATCCGGGCGCGTTCCGCACGCCGGCGCAGGCGGCGCTGCGTTGGGCGCCATGGATCCTCGCCCTCGTCTATCTGCTCTGGTCGATGTGGTTCTTCGACTTCGGCCGCCTGTTCGAGAGCTCCGACCGCGTGCTGCGTCTGTTCGGAGCCATCTTCAACTGGCAGGACATGGCGACCTGGCAATACGACAACATCTATCGCGCCATCGCCGAGACGCTCGCCATGGCCTTCCTCGGCACGCTGCTCGGCTCGCTCGGCGCGCTGTTCGTGGGCTTCCTCGCGGCGCGCAACGTGGTGACGCTGGCGGCCCCGCGTCACGGCGTGCGGCGCATCCTCGACGTGCTCCGCGGGGTGGACCAGCTGGTGTGGGGGCTCGTCTTCGTGCGCGCGGTCGGGCTCGGGCCGCTGGCGGGCGTTCTCGCGATCTTCGTGAGCGACCTCGGCACGCTGTCGAAGCTCTACTCGGAGGCCATCGAGAACGTCGACCGCAAGCAGATCGACGGGATCAAGGCGACCGGGGGCGGGCCGTTCTCCGTGGTGCGCTACGGCTACCTGCCGCAGGTGGCGCCGGTGTTCATCTCGCAGTCGCTCTACTTCCTCGAATCGAACACGCGCTCGGCGACGATCCTCGGCATCGTCGGCGCGGGCGGGATCGGGATGATCATCATCGAGCGGTTCCGCGCGAGCCTTTATGATCAGGTGGCGTTCGTGGTGCTGAACGTGCTGATCCTCGTCGCCGTCATCGACTGGGTGTCGAAGAAGATCCGAAACCGGGTCATCAACGGGGCGAACGCCCCGGCGCTGACCGAGCGCTTCGCGCGCGGGGCCTGATCGACGCCGCCGTCGCCCGGCTAGAGCGTTTTCCGATCTGCCGGAAACATGGTCGCTGAGTGGAGAGGGTCGCGCCCGAGCCTGGGTGGGCGCTGCTGGAGGTCCCGCTGTTTGCTTTATGGTGGCCAGAACTTCCGACCACGCCGCAGCTTGCGCCGTCGCAATCGCGCCCTCCCGGGGGGTGAGGCGCGCCTGGAAAACCCTCCGGTGGAGGGTTTTCAGCGCCGAACGGGCGGAGCCCCGGACAGGTCGGGCGCGACCCGGCGTAAACGCCGGGCGGAGCGAGGAGGCTGAGCGATCCCACCAGATGGGAAAACGCTCTAGTCGCCCGGGCGGCGGAGCGCGGCGAGGACGCCCGCGATGCGTTCGGCGCGGCGGGCGTCGACCGCGGCGCGGGCCTTCCGGGCCCTGGCCTGAAGCGCCTCGGCCCCGATCTCCCTGGCCTTCTCAGCGGCGGCGCGGGCGCGGGCCTCGGCGGTGTCGGCCGCCAGCGCGGCGGCTGCGTCGCGGCGGCGCTCGGTCTCCCGCTCGAGCGCGTCGCGCAGGCGCCAGAAGCCCTGGAGCGCGGCGGCGTCGTCCACCTGCTCGGGGTAGGTCTCGGCGGCCGCGGCGCGGGCGGCGTAGGCGGCGTCGCGCTCCGCGGCCTCGCGCCGCTTCGCCTCCGCGAGAGCGGCCAGCGCGCGCTTCGCGCGCAGTTCGGCGAGGCGGCGGAGGGTGTCGAGCGGGTCCGCCATCACCAGTTCCGCGCGGCCGCGCGGCGGCGCACGTCCTCGGCGTAGCGGATGGCCGCGGCGACGGCGCGGTAGTGCTCCTCGTCGATCTCGTGTCCGATCTCGACGGTCGCGTGGAGCGCGCGCGCGGTGGGCGGGTCGCGATGGATCGGGACGCCGGCCTCCATCGCGCGGACGCGGATCGACTGCGCCACCGCGTCGACGCCCTTGGCGACGACCTTCGGCGCGGCGCCCTTGGCGCGGGACCACTTGAGCGCGACGGCGTAGTGCTCCGGGTTGACGATCACCACGTCGGATTTCGGCACGTCGAGCAGCATCCGGTTGGTCGCCAGCTCCTCGGCCCGGCGGCGGCGGGCCTGGCGGAGATAGGGGTCGCCCTCGGTCTCCTTGCTGTCCTTCTTCAGCTCCTCGTAGCTCATCCGCAGCTTTCGCTGGTGGTCGAACACCTGCCAGAGCCAGTCGAGCGCGGCGATGGCCCCCGCGATGACGAGGATCACGGTCAGGAGCGAGACCGCCGCGTCCGCCAGATGGCGCGGCAGGCCGCGGGCGTCGGTCACGACCAGTCCGACGAGGTTGGGCGTCTCGGCGACCAGCCATAGCCAGACGGCGCCCGATACGAGCATCATCTTGACCGCGCTCTTGGCGAACTCCACGAGGCCGGTCGGGCCGAACTTGTTCTTCGCGACCTCGATCGGGTTCACCCGCGACGCCTTCGGTGAGAGCTTGTCCGGGGCCGCGACGATGGCCTGCTGCGCGAGCAGCGAGGCGAGCACGAGCACCGCAGGCACGACGAAGACCGGCGCGACGGCGAGCAGCGCCTGACCGACGGCGGCGCCGACGAGATCGAGCCCGCCCGGCGCGAGCAGCACGCCCTCGAATCGGTGGACGTTGCCGAGGAACGGCGCGAGCGCGTCCATCACGTCGCGCCCGACGCCGCCCGAGATCGCGATCAGCACGCCGAGCAGCCCGGCATAGGCCGCGGTGGCGTTGAGGTCGACCGAGCGCGGGACATCGCCCTTCTCGCGCGCCTGTTCGAGCCGCCGGTGGGTCGGCTCGAAACTCTTCTCCTGGCCGTCGTCCTCGCTTCCCTCGGCCATGTCAGGGCAGGGCGCCGAAGGGGTCGAGGAACACGGCCTGAAGATCGCGCGACCAGTGCGACAGCGCGAGCGGCGTGACGAGGAACATCAGGAGAAGCGCGCCGGCCGTGATGGCCGGCGCGCCGACGAAGGCGACCATGAGCTGCGGCATCGCCTTGTTGATGGCGCCGAGCGAGAGGTTGTAGGCGAAGGCCGCGACCACGAAGGGCGCGGCGATGCCCATCGCGGTCGCGAAGGCGGCCGCGATGCGGGAGACGCCCCATTCGGCCACGTCGCTGTCGAGCGGAAAGGTTCCGAACGGGATCGAGTCGTACGAGCCGATCATCGCCGCGGCGGCGTATTCCGGCAGGCCCAGCGCGAAGGCCATCGCGACGCCCGCCACCAGCAGGAGGTTGGCGTAGGCGGGCTGGGGATCGGCCGTCAGGCCCTCGCCGAACATCTGCGCGACCGACGTCGCCTGCGCGGCGACCGAGCCCGCGGTTTGCAAGGCCATGATGAGCAGGCGCACCGCGATCCCGAGCAGGAGCCCCGCGATCGCCTCCGCCGCGACGGTGAGCGCGAAGGCGGCGGCGTCCGGCGCCTCGAAGGCGGTCGGCGCGACGGCGGGCCACACGATCATGGTGAACACGATGGCGGCGCCGAGCTTCACGCGGGCGGGCAGGCCGGTCTCGCCGAAACCGGGCAGGAGCGAGACGGCGGCCCCGACGCGCGCGAAGACGGCGGCGATGGCGAAGAGCGACGCCTCGGCGACGTTCAGGATCGGCGCGAGCGCCTCGAGCCCGCTCACGCCGCCACGCCGACCAGCGCGGGCTTCACGTCCGAGCCGATCTCCTCGTAGGACAAGACGGGGTTGGTCACGCCCTTGGCCGCCAGCACGGTGCGGATGAAGCGTCGGCGCTTGACCGAGGTCGCCACCACCGCCCGGCGCCCGCGCGCGGCGGCGTCGGAGACCTTCTCGGCGATCGAGGCGGCGAGGCGGTTGAACTCCGCCGGCGGCAGCGCGACGTCGGAGATCCCGCCCTCGTTCCCGATCTCGTGTCGCTGGAACAGCGCCTCCCAGTCGGGGCCGATCTGGACGATGGGCAGCGCGCCGTCGGCCTCCTTCAGCTCCGCGACGAGCTGGAACCCGATACGGCGGCGGACATGCTCCGCGACCGCCTCCGGCGCACCGAGGCCGCGGCCCTCCGCGATCGCCTCGAGGATGAGGGGCAGATTGCGGACCGAGACCTGCTCCTCCAGCAGCAGCTTGAGCACCGCCTGGAGCAGGTCGACCGGCACCCGGTCGGGCACGAACTCGTCGAGGATGCGCTTGTTGCCTTCGGCGCGGACCGGGTCGGAGACGTTGACGAAGGCCTCGAGCAGGCGGCGGAGGACGCGGCGGGTGAGGAGGCGGCCGAAATTGTCCTTCAGCGTCTCCAGCAGGTGGGTCGCCACGACCTCGACCGGTCCGACCACGGCCATGCCGGTGAGGCTCGCCTCCTCCCGCTTGCCCGCGTCGATCCAGCGGGCGGGCGCCTTGTAGACGGGCTCCTTCACGTCCTCGCCGGGCACGCCGAGGGGGCGGTCGTGCGAGAGCAGCGCCAGCACCTTGCCGCGGCGGAGCACGTCGCGCGCGACCTCGACGCCCTGGATGCGGATGGCGTAGCGGCCCTCGGGCAGGCCGGGATCGTCGGTCAGCCGGATCTCGGGGATGACGAGGCCGAAGCTCGACGCGATGTGGTTGCGGATGTTGGCGATGCGCGCGTCGAGGCCGGTGGCCGGGTCCATGACGGTCTGCACGAGGTCCGGGGCGAACTGGACGTGGATCTCGTCGAGGTCGAGCATGTCGCCGATGGTCTTGGCCGGCGTCTCCGCCTCCTCGCTCTCCCCCGTCGCCGCGACGGCCTCGGCCGCGGCGCGCGCGCGCCGGTCGCGCTCGGCGAGCCAGGCGGCCGTCCCGAGCGCGATCGCGCCGAGTACGAAGGGGATGAAGGGCATCCCGGGGACGAAGGCGAAGAGCGCGAGCAGGGCGGCCACGGTGGCGAGCGCCATCGGGTAGTGGCCGAGCTGGCCGATCAGCGCCTTGTCGGCGGAGCCGAGCGCGCCGCCCTTCGACAGCAGCAGCGCCGCGCCGATGGAGATGATCACCGCCGGGATCTGGCTCACCAGCCCGTCGCCGACGGTGAGGATCGCGTAGGTCTCGAAGGCGTCGCCGAAATCCATGCCGTGCACGCCGACGCCCATCGCGAGGCCCATCGCGATGTTCAGGAGCGTGATGAGCAGGCCCGCGACCGCGTCGCCCTTCACGAATTTCGAGGCGCCGTCGAGCGAGCCGAAGAAGGTCGTCTCCTCCTGCTCGGTCTTGCGCCGCGCCCGCGCCTCGTCGTGGCTGATCGCGCCCGCGGCCATGTCGCTGTCGATGGCGAGCTGCTTGCCGGGCATCCCGTCGAGGGCGAAGCGGGCGCCGACCTCGGCCATGCGGCCCGCGCCCTTGGTGATGACGATGAAGTTCACGATCAGCAGCACGCAGAACACGACGACGCCGAGAAACACGTCGCCGCCCATCACGAAGGAGGCGAAGCCCTCGATCACCGAGCCCGCCGCGCCCGGCCCCTCATGCCCCTTGCCGATGATCAGCTTCGTGGAGCTGACGTTGAGCGAGAGGCGCAGCATCAGCGAGGCGAGCAGCACCGTCGGGAACGAGGAGAAGTCCAGCGGGCGCTCGATGAAGAGGACCGTGGTGAAGATCAGGATCGCGAGGGCGAAAGACGCGGCGAGGCCCATGTCCAGCACCCAGGCCGGCATGGGCAGGACCATCATCACGATGACCGCCATCAGCGCGAGCGCCAGGAACACCGTCGGCTGGCGGAGCGCGTTCAGGCTCGACGGGATGTCGGCGGCGACGGCCATGGCTCAGTCGATCAGGGGGCGCGCGCCCCCGGAGATGAGGGGGCCGCGCGCCGGCGCCGCGAGCGGTCCGGCGGCGGCGGTCAGCAGCCCCATGCCGGTCGCGCCGGCCGTGCGCGGGAGGGCGGCCGCGCGCCAGAGGGTCGGCCCCGGCGCGGCTTCCTGCGGGAGCGGCTCGGGGGCGCGGGCGAGGATCTCGGCGAAGCGCGCGGCGTAGCGGTCGCGGAACTTCGGCGTGCGGGAGTGGTAGAGGCCGGCGGCGGCGGTCCAGTCGCCGGTCTCGACGTGGAGGCCCTTCAGGAAGCGGGCGGCGTAGTCGGCGTTGGCGTCGGGATCGAACATGGCGGCGACGGAGGGGAAGGCGTCGCCGTGCCAGAGGTGGTTCACCTGGAAGCAGCCGACGTCGAAGCTGCGCGCGCCCCGGGCGCGCTCCCGCGCAACATAGTCGAGCGCTTCGGCGGGGTCGTCGAACCAGCGGCCCTCGCCCTCCATGTTCACGGTCCAGGGCCAGGGCTCGAACCGTCCGTCGCGCCGTCGCCCGGTCTCGGTGAGGGTGAGGGCGCGGAGCACCGGGGCGGGGACGCCATGGGCGCGGGCGGCGCGCTCGGCCGCGGCCATGCAGAGGGCGGCCTCGCCGGCGGCGGCGCGGGCGGGGCCGGTCAGGGCGAGGGCGACGAGCGCGCCGAGGGCGCCGGCGAGCAGGAGCGCCGGCAGCGCGAGCAGGGCGGCCCCGGCGGCGCGGAGCGCGCGCGCGACGGACGCTCCGCGCCGGCGCGCGCCGGGGGAGGCCGGTCGGGCGCGCCGCCGGTCGCGGCGCGCGGCGGGGAGCGGGGCCATTCTAGCCTCCGGCCACGAGGTCGAGGATCCGTCTCTGGAAGAAGTCGATCAGGAAGGTTCCCGTCACGCCCATCGAGATCCAGAAGACCACCGCGATGGCGGCGAGCTTGGGCACGAAGGTCAGCGTCAGCTCCTGCACGGAGGTCAGCGCCTGCACGAGGCCGATGGCGACGCCGACCACCAGCGCGACGATCAGCACGGGCGCGGCGACGAGGAAGGTCGTCCACAGCATCTCGCGCAGCAGGTCCAGGATGTCGCCCTCGCTCATCGCGCCGCCCTCACACCGGCATCCGCAGGATCTCGTTGTAGGCCTCGACCACCTTGTCGCGGACGGTGGTCGCGGTCTCGACGGCGAGTTCGGTCTGCGCCAGCGCCTCGACGACCGAATGGGCGTCGGCGCGGCCGGCCAGGCCGGACTTCACCGTCGCCTCCGCGCCCTGCACGGCCTTGAGGGTCTCGACCGCGCTGTCGTGCAGCGCCTGGCCGAAGCTCTTGTCGCCGCCCTGCGCCGGAAGCTGCGGCTTTCCGGGCCTCGTGGCGTTCGCGGCGTCGGCGTAGAGCCGGCCTGCGAGGGGGCCTTTCACGTCCATGGGATCACCGCTTCAGCAGGTCGAGCAGCTGGCTCGACATCGAGCGCGCCTGGTCGAACATCTTGAGGTTGGCCTCGTAGCTGCGCTGGGCCTCGCGTGCGTCCGCGATCTCGACCACCAGCGAGACGTTCGAGCCCAGATAGTAGCCCTCGCCGTCGGCCATCGGATGCGAGGGGTCGTAGACCTGCGGCAGCTCCGAGGGGTCGAGCTCCATGCGCCCGACGGCGACGCCGGCCTCGTCGAGCATCTCCGCGAAGGTGAGCATCTTCCGGCGGTAGCCGGGGGTGTCGACGTTGGCGATGTTCTCGGAGATCACGCGCAGGCGGCGGGCCTGGGCGTCCATGCCGGTGCCGGCGGTGGAGAACGCGCTAAGGAAATCCATCGGTCAGGTCCTCCGTCACTGCCGCCCGAGCGACGCCCG
>AACY020299538.1_pt1 | contig 10814 bp, 8 predicted proteins | sample 267378 | NCBI WGS metagenome assembly AACY02 (sample SAMN02954345, study PRJNA13694) | marine metagenome | biome: aquatic; feature: ocean; material: water; isolation source: isolated as part of a large dataset composed predominantly from surface... | reverse complement strand
CGCGCCAGCCGCGCGCGGCCATCGTGCGGGCGGCGTCGAGGCCGATCCCGGAGGAGCAGCCGGTGATCAGCAGCACGCGGCGGTTGTCGGTCATGCGGGAGGCTCCGGATCGTCTGGATAGCGGACGGAGACGAGATAGAGCCCGTCCGCCGGCGCGACCGGCCCGCAGGCGGCGCGGTCCCGCGCGTCCAATGCCTCGGCGACCCTTTCGGGCGTCCAGCGGCCGGCCCCGACCTCGACGAGCGTGCCGACGAGGCTGCGGACCTGGCTGTGCAGGAAGCTGCGCGCGCGGGCGCGGACATGCACCTCGTCGCCCGCGCGCGCGATCTCCAGCGCGTCCAGCGTCTTGACCGGCGAAGCCGCCTGGCACTGCGCCGCGCGGAAGGTCGTGAAGTCGTGCCGCCCGACGAGACGCGCGGCCGCCTCGGCCATCGCGTCGGCGTCGAGCGCGCCCTTCGGCCGCCACGCCCGCCCGCGCAGAAGGGTCAGCGGCGCGCGCCGCGGGAGAAGGCGGTAGAGATAGCGCCGCTCCACCGCGTCGAAGCGGGCGTGGAAGTCGTCGGCGGCGCGCTCGGCCCGCAGCACGGCGACCGGGGCGGGGCGCAGATGCGCGTTCGCCGCCTCGGCGAGGCGGAACGGCTCCCAGTCCCGCGCGAGGTCGACATGGGCGACCTGCCCGAGGGCGTGCACGCCGGCGTCGGTGCGCCCCGCCCCCTGAACGGCCGGCGCGCCGGGGTCGAGCCGCGCGAGCGCCGCCTCCAGCGCGCCCTGCACGCTCGACGCGCCCGCCTGGCGCTGCCAGCCGGCGAAGGGGCCGCCGTCGTATTCGAGGGTGAGGCGGAAGCGGGGCATGAAACGGTCCGGCTGCGATCGCGCGGGGTCATAGCGCGCGCCCCGCGCGCGGACCAGCGGCCTTGCGCGCCGAGCGGCGCCCGACCACTTCCCCTGAGCGCGGAAATCGGGCATAGCGCGCGCTTCCGCCGCCACGGCGGAGGGGGCGACGCCGCTCGACCGTGCTGGACGACATCCCGGCGCCGGCCGAAGCCCGCCCGCAACGGCCAGCCGCGGCCCGAGGCCGCCGAAAGGAGAGACCCGATGTCGATCACGCCCGAGCGCAAGGAGGCGCTCGTCAAGGAGTTCGCCACGAAGGACGGCGACACCGGCTCGCCCGAGGTGCAGATCGCGATCCTCACCGAGCGGATCACCAACCTCACCGAGCACTTCAAGACGCACAAGAAGGACGTCCACTCCCGGCGCGGCCTGCTGAAGATGGTCAGCCAGCGGCGCAAGCTGCTCGACTACGCCCGCGCCAAGGACGAACAGCGTTACAAGACGATCATCCAGCGCCTCGGCATCCGCCGCTGAGGCTTGGCCGACCCGCGAAGCGCGCCCCTGCGGCGCGCTTCGTCGCATGAGGGGGCCGCGCGTCCCCTCCTAGACACGGGGACCGCCGGACCCCGCCCGCGCGCCGCGGCGCGCGCGCCATCCGGCGACAGACGGAGGGCCGACCGCCTGAGGCTCCGGGCGGCGCGGCGACGGTGCAACGATGGGAGCCCGCTCCCGCGGGAGCGACGCCGCGGGGCGCGTCAGGGGACGCGCGTCCGCACATGAAGGGAACGGAATGTTCGATATCGTCCGCAAGGAAATCCAGTGGGGCGGCGAGACGCTGACCCTCGAGACGGGCAAGATCGCCCGGCAGGCCGACGGCGCCGTGGTCGCCACCTATGGCGAGACCAGCGTGCTCGCGACCGTCGTGTTTGAGAAGAAGCCGAAGCCGGGGCTCGATTTCTTCCCGCTCTCGGTCCACTACATGGAAAAGTATTACGCCGCCGGCAAGATTCCGGGCGGTTTCTTCAAGCGTGAGGCGCGTCCCACCGAGAAGGAGACGCTGACCTCCCGTCTGATCGACCGACCGATCCGGCCGCTCTTCGCGCCGGGCTTCAAGAACGAGACGCAGGTGATCCTGCACGTCCTTTCCCACGACCTCGAGAACGACCCGGACGTCGTGGGAATGGTCGCGGCCTCTGCGGCGCTCTGCATCTCGGGCGCGCCCTTCCTCGGGCCGATCGGCGGCGCGCGCGTCGGGCTGATCCAGGGCGCCTACGTCCTGAACCCCAAGAAGGAGCAGATGCCCGACAGCAAGCTCGACCTCGTCGTGGCGGGCACGAAGAACGCCGTGATGATGGTCGAGTCGGAGGCCTATGAGCTCTCCGAGGACGACATGCTCGGCGCCGTCACCTTCGGGCACGAGCAGATGCAGCCCGTGATCGACATGATCGTCGACATGGCCGAGGACGCGGCGAAGGAGCCCTTCGTCTTCGAGAAGGCGTCGAACGAGGACCTCACCGCCAAGGTCCGCCAACTCGCCGAGCCGGGCCTGCGCGAGGCGTTCCGGACGACCGACAAGGTCGAGCGTCAGGCCAAGATCGCGGCGGCGAAGGACGCCGTGGCCGCGGGGCTGACCGAGGAGGAGGCCGCGCAGTCGAACCTCGTCGGCGGCGCGTTCAAGGACCTTGAATCCGAGATCGTCCGCGGCGCGATCCTCGACACCGGCAAGCGCATCGACGGGCGCGATCTCGTGACCGTGCGCCCGATCGAGAGCGAGGTCGGTCTCCTTCCGCGCACCCACGGCTCGGCGCTGTTCACCCGCGGCGAGACGCAGGCGCTGGTGGTCACCACCCTCGGCACCGGCGACGACGAGCAGATCATCGACGCGCTGGAAGGCGAGTACCGCACCAACTTCCTGCTGCACTACAACTTCCCGCCCTTCTCGGTGGGCGAGGCGGGCCGCGTCGGCGCGCCCGGCCGCCGCGAGATCGGCCACGGCAAGCTCGCCTGGCGGGCGCTGCAGGCGGTGCTGCCGGCGGCGACGGACTTCCCCTACACGATCCGCCTCGTCTCGGAGATCACCGAGTCGAACGGCTCGTCCTCGATGGCGACGGTCTGCGGCTCGTCGCTCTCGATGATGGACGCCGGAGTGCCGCTGAAGGCGCCGGTGGCGGGCGTCGCGATGGGCCTGATCCTCGAGTCCGACGGTCGCTTCGCGGTGCTGACCGACATCCTCGGCGACGAGGACCATCTGGGCGACATGGACTTCAAGGTCGCCGGCACCGAGGGCGGCGTCACCTCGCTCCAGATGGACATCAAGGTCGCCGGCATCACGCCCGAGATCATGAAGCAGGCGCTGGCCCAGGCGAAGGACGGGCGCATGCACATCCTCGGCGAGATGGCGAAGGCGCTGAAGGAGGGCCGCCGCGAGTTCTCCGCCCACGCGCCCCGCATCGAGACCATGCAGATCGCGACCGACAAGATCCGCGAGGTCATCGGCACGGGCGGAAAGGTGATCCGCGGCATCGTCGAGGAATCGGGCGCCAAGGTCGACATCAACGACGACGGCGTCATCAAGATCGCCTCGGCCGACGCCAAGGCCATCGAAAAGGCCCGCGAGCTGATCAACGCCATCGCCGCCGAGCCGGAGGTCGGCATGATCTACACGGGCAAGGTCGTGAAGATCATGGACTTCGGCGCCTTCGTGAACTTCTTCGGCAAGCGCGACGGTCTGGTGCATGTCAGCCAGATGACCCATGAGCGCGGCGCCAACCCCCGGGACCTCGTGAAGGAGGGCCAGGAGGTGAAGGTCAAGCTCATGGGCTTCGACGAGCGCGGCAAGACGCGCCTCTCCATGAAGGTCGTCGATCAGGCGACCGGCAAGGAGATCGTGGAAGAGAAGGCCGAGGGCTGAGGCCCGAGCGCGGTCCCATGGCGGGCCGCGCGACCTGATCAGGGCGCGGGGCGGGGCTGCGCCCGCGCGCCTTCTCGTTCAAGGGGCCGGACGCCGTGACGACGGGCGGAAGCATCGAGGCGAGCGGCTGGCGCGTCCCGACCGCCGCCGACAACCGGCGCGGCGTGCTGCTGATGATCGGGGCGATGGCGGTCTTCGCAAGCCAGGACGCCCTGTCGAAGAGGCTGGCCGAGGAGTACGCCCCGGTCTTCATCACCCTGATCCGCTACGGCTTCTTCGCGCTGTTCGTGGTCGCGCTCGCTGCGCGCGAGCGGGGCGGCCTGCGCGCCGCCGTCCGCACCCGCTTCCCCGTGCTGCAATGCCTGCGCGGCGTCCTCCTCGCGGCGGAGATCGTGGTCGCCGTCACCGGCTTCGCGCTGCTCGGGCTGGTCGCGAGCCACTCGGTCTTCGCCTGCTACGCGCTGATCGTCGCGGCGCTCTCGGGGCCGATCCTCGGCGAGCGCGTCGGCTGGCGGCGTTGGCTCGCGATCGCGGTCGGCTTCTGCGGCGTCCTCGTGATCCTGCGGCCCGGCTTCGGCGTGTTCGATCCGCTGGCGCTGATCCCGCTGGGCGCGGCCTTCATGTTCGCGCTCTACGGCCTGCTGACGCGCTATGTGAACCGCGCCGACGGGGCGGCGACGAGTTTCTTCTATACCGGCGTCGCGGGTCTCGCCTTCATCGCCTGCGTCGCGCCCTTCTTCTGGACCCCCTTCGAGACCGCCGAGGACTGGGCCTGGATGGCGGCGCTCTGCGTCACCGGGGTCTCGGGGCACTACCTGCTGATCAAGGCGCTCGACGCCGCCGAGGCGAGCACGGTGCAGCCCTTCGCCTATCTCCACCTCGTGTTCTCGGCGATCCTCGGCGTGACCCTGTTCGGCGAGACGGTCGAGGCGCCGCTGGTCGTCGGCGCGGCGATGATCGTCGGGGCGGGGCTCTTCACCTTCTGGCGCGAACGGGCGCGGAGCCGGGAGGGGCGGGAGGGATGAGCGGCTCACCGGAGGCCGGCCCGCGCCCGCGCTTCACCCTGCTCGTCGTCGCCAGCGAGGACGGCTTCATCGCCCGCGCGCCCGGCCACGCGCCGGCCGACTGGGCGAGCGCCGAGGAGCAGGCGCTGTTCCTCGACGCCGTCGACCGCGCCGACTGGGGGATCATGGGCCGCACCACCCATGAGGCCGCGTTCAAGCCCCATCGCCGCCGGATCGTGCTGTCCTCCGCCGCCCCGAAGCCGGAATGGCGGACGGAGCGGCATCTCTGGCTCGACCCGGATGGCGCGAGCCCCGACGCCCTCGCCGCGCTGGCGGCGCCCACGCATCCGCTCCGGGAGGGACTGATCCTCGGCGGGACGCGGGTGCATGACTGGTTCGCCGACCACGGCCGGATCGACGCCGCGGAGCTGACCATCGAGCCGGTCCGCTTCGGAGACGGCCTGACGATCTTCTCCGATCAGGGCGCGGCGGATCCGGTCGCCGCCTTCGCGGCGCGGGGCCTCGCGCCCGTCGCCGAGCGCGCCCTGAACGCGGGCGGGACGCGGCTCGTGACGCTGCGGCCCGCCGCCGGCTGAACGGCGCCGCGCCCCGTCACCGGGCGCGGCGGAACTCGAAGGAGTAGGTCCGGTAGGCGGGATCGCCGAGCGCCATCACGTCCCGCGCTTCGGGCGGGCGGTCGAGCGCCGCGCTGACCGTCATCACGCCGTCGAGGAAGCCGAACGCGGCCGGGCGCACCGGCGCGGCCCAGCCGTCCGCGCTGTAGGGCACGAGGCCCGGGCCTTCGCCGTAGCCGCCGTCGCGCGAGAGGACGAGGCCGAGATACCACCCGGTCTCGGCGTCGGCCGGCGGCGCGGCCCCGGACAGCGCGAGCCAGTCGCCCGCCTCGGCCGCGCCGCGCGCCTCGCCCACGTACTCGATGCGGAACCGCAGCGCTCCATCCGGATCGCGCACGCGGCTGAGCAGCGCCGGCGCGGCGCGCATGTCCTCGGGCGCGTCCTCCGCCGCGAGGAAGCGCCATTCGTCGATCGGCCCGGCCGCGTTCACCCGCATCCGCGTGTCCACGATCAGCAGCGGCGCGCCCGCCGCCACCGCGTCGCGCTCGGCGCGCGGAACCATGATCGTGCGCTGCGCCTCCGGCGGGGCGGGGATCGGCGCGGAGGCCGGGCGCGGGACGTCGCGGCAGTCGGCGAAGGCGAGCACCTCCTTCGCGTCGTCGCCGTAAATCTGGCGGTAGTCGTCGAGCGCCGTGCGCCACGCCTCCAGATCCGCCATCGGCCAGCCGCCGGGACCTTCGAGGTCGGGTTCCGTGAACAGGCCCTCGCCCGGCTGGCCGGCGTAGAAGTCGCCATAGGGCAGGTTCACCGGCGGCATCCACGGCCGGCGGCGGTAGCTTTCTGACTGGAAGCAGTAGGCCTCGTTCGGCGTCATCCTGGACGGGTCGGGGGCGCAGGCGATCGGCTCGATCGAGCCGTCCCCCGGCCAGCCGGTGTCATAGGCGCCATGCGTGCTGTCGGCGTAGAGATGGATGCCGGCGTTGGCCTGCGAGATCCGGTGGCAGGTGAGGCAGGCGTTCTCCGGATCGTCGAGCTGCACCAGATGCTTGTCCCAGTCCGCGAACAGGTTCTCCCCGCCCGGCTCGGCCTCGGCGCCGATGTAGTAGAACGGCCCGAGCGGGTTGGCGGGCACGACCGTCTCGGCCGCCGGCCCGTCGCCGATCCGCGCCTGCGTGATCCAGGGCGTGTGGATGAAGGGGTCGGCCGAGTGGCACTGGCCGCAGTCGATCTCCGCGATCCAGGGCACGTCGTTCCAGAACTCCGGGCCGGCCGCGCTCCAGGGCGAGGGGATGGTCTCGGCGTTCTTGGTGCCGACGGGGCCGTCCTCGCCATAGGGCGCGAAGTAGAACTGGAAGAAGGCCGTGGCGCCGGTGCGCGGGTGATGGCCGATCGCCGCCACGTCGTGGAGGACGGGGAAGTCCTCCTCCGTCGGCGCCTTCACCTGGTAGTGCCGCGCGAGGAAGGTCCACTGCACCTCGGGGTTCTCGCCCGCCATGCGGCCGCTCACGCCGTAGGGGATCGACTGGCCCTGCTGGTCGTCCCATCCCGTGAAGTTGGTGGGCAGGATCATCGGCCGGTCGGCGCGCATGAACTTCTGGTGGCGCTCGGGGGTCTCGCCATCGACCGTCATCGGCAGGAACTGGCCCGACTGAAGCGTCCAGCGCTCGCCCGACCAATCATAGAGCGGGATGTCGGGGAACACGCCCAGCGCCTCGGCGACGTTGCCGGTGTAGCTGTCCCAGGCGTGATCCCTCTGCGCGGCCGTCCAGTCCTGGCTGACGGTCGAGGTCTCGCACCAGGTCGGAACCGTCTCGTCGGCGCGCGACGCTTGCGCGCCGAGGAGCGCGGCGGCTCCGGCGAGAACGGCGACGGCGGTCGGGGCGCGCAGGGTCATGGGGCCGATGCTCCTTCCAGAACCGCTTCGCTCGGGGCGGCGGCGCGGCGGGCGCGCCAGAACGGCGCGTCGGGCCAGCGGTCCTCTGCGGCGTAGGCGTCCCGCCGGGCCGCGCGATAGCGCTCGAAGGCCGCGCGGCGCGCGGCGTCATGGGCGGCGAGGGCGTCGTCGCGCCCGGAAACCGCGGCGGCGAGCGCCCGCGCCGCGGCGTCGCCGTCGGCCACGCCCTTCGCGATCCCCCAGGAGGACAGCGGATCATAGGCCGCCGCCGCGTCGCCGATCGCGAGGAAGCCCGGGCCGAAGCCGGGGAAGAGCGTCTGCGTCGCCGCGTCGAAGACGCGGACGGGCGGGCAGGGGGCCTCCGCCCCGTCGCGGAGGCCGAACGCCGCCGCCCGGGCCAGCCAAAGGCCGCGCGGGCCGCCCGGATGGGCGGCGACCGTTCCCGCGTCGGTCATGAAGGTCGCCACCGTCGCCCCATGGGCGAGCCGCACGCGATACCACCAGCCGTCCTCGACGGCCTCGATCCGCAGTCGCCCCGGCGCGTCGTCCGGCGGCGCGTCGCCGATCAGGGCCATCACGCCGACGAGCCGGTCCAGTCGCCGCGTCGCGGCGCCAAGGCGCCGCGCGGCGACAGCGCGTCGCCCGCTCGCGTCGACGACGATCCCCGCCGAGACCCGGATCGGCGCCCCCGCGCCGCGCAGCGTGGCGCAAACGCCCGAACCCGCGCGCTCCAGCCGATCGAGCCGCGCGCCGAAGACCAGCCGCGCGCCGGCGCGTTCGGCCCGCGCGGTCATCGCGGCGTCGAAGGCGCGGCGGTCGAGATTGGCGCCGCGCCCCGGGGCTGTGAAGAAGTAGTCGCGGTCCTCCGTCGCTCCGCCGCCCCAGCGCGAGCGGACGCCGGGACTGCGCCCGTGGCGCGGATCGTCGAGCGCCGCGCCGAAGCCCGCCTCTGCCACCGCGCGCAGCCCGGACGGCGGCAGATGCTCGCCGGGTTGGCGGAGGCCGCCCCGGGGCCGCGCCTCGGCCACCGCGACCGCCGCGCCGAGCGTCGCCAGCCGCGTCGCCGCGGCCAGCCCCGCCGGCCCCGCGCCGACGACGAGCGCGTCGACCCGCATCACCATGTCTCGTCGAGCGAGCGCTCGGTCTCGACATAGCCGGAGCCGTCCGCCGCGGCGACGACCATCCCGAGCTTCCACCAGTTGAGGACCATCTTGTCGTAGTCCTCCTCGCCCTCCGCGTCGGTCCAGGGCGGCGCCCAGGCCGCCGCAGCGCCGTCGCGGATCACGAGGGTGGGGCGCTGGACCGGCCACCAGTTGTCGTCGCAATCGAGGAAATCGGCCTGCCAGGGCAGGGCGTTGCCCATGGTCATGTCGCCGGGGCGCATCTCGGCGCGGAAGCGCAGCGGCGCGGCGTAGACCTCGCCGTCGCGCATGATCCGCCACGATTCGATGCCCGGATAGAGCGGCGTGCCCGCGGTCCCCTCCAGGGCCCCGCGGTCGAGCGCCGACGGCTGCTCCGCGACCGGGCGGGCCTCGAGCGGCGCGGGGTCCTCGGCCGACGGGTCGTAATCGGCCTCGAAGTCGCCCTCGGCCCAGCGCCGCAGCGCCTCGTATTGGCGGGGCGTGATCTTCGAGACGTCGAAGTCCTCCTTCCAGGGGAGCGCGAGCACCTCCTCCGGGACCCGCGGCATCAGCCGAAGCTCCCGGTCCCGGTCGCCGAACGCGCTTCCTGGGTCGCGGATGCGCCCGAACACGGCGCTGCGCAGGGCGCGGCGCTCCTCGCCCGCGTCCGACAGGCGCTCCATCGCGCCGTAGCGCAGGTAGCAGCCCGACTTGCCGGCGCCGTGGCCGAGCGCGCCCTTCTGGTTGACCCAGCCGAGGCGCGAGACCGCGCGCAGCACCGGATAGACGTCGCGCATGAAGGACACCGGCCCCTCCGGCGGGCCGAGCGTCTTGTCGAGCGACAGGTCCTCGAGCGTGGTGAAGTAGCCGAAGCCCGGCGCGTAGGAGGGCGCGGCGCAGATCACCCAGGCCGCCTGCTCCGGCGCGTCGAGCGCGACCTCGCGCCCGTCGGCGAAGGTGACGACGGCGCCGACGCGGCCGTCGGCGGTGTCGTCGTACCAGCCGTTGTTGTTGCGCCAGTCGTGCAGGCCCGCCGCGTCGGTGAACCCTCCGTTCTCGACGCCCTCGGACGTTCCGTCTCCGGCGAAGACGAGGAGCCGCCCGGTCTCCGGCTCGGAGGCGATCGATCCGATCGCGACCCGCTTGTAGACCGCCCGCCGCGCCTCGCTCGGCATCGCGATCCAGCCCTCGCAGGCCTGCATCCGCCCCGCGGCGCCCCGCTCCGCCGCGGCGCGGGAGACCGTCCGCGGCCCGGGATCGATCGCGAGCGCGGCGCGGGAGAGGCCGGCTTGCTCCGCCCCCTCGTTGCGGGCCTTCGCGGGCGTGTAGTCCGGCGGGATCACGCCGGGGACGGCGACGGGATCGTCCGAGCCCGGGTCGAGCGCCGCCTTGCGGTTGGCGAGGTGCACCGTCCATCGGATCTCGCGGACGTCCGCGGCCTCGAGCGTGACCTCGCGCACCGCGCGCCCGTTCTCGAATTCGTAGATGCGGAAGCGCTGCGCCTGCTTCTTCATGCGCCCGTCCGCGCCCTTGTAGGGCCGGCCCGCATTCGCGGTCTCGAACGGAACCTCGGGGCCGAGGAACCAGCTCCCGGGGTCCGCGAGATCCGGCGCCAGATTGCCGAGCCGGGCGACGCCGATGGCGGGATGGATCGCGTAGGTCTTTTCGGCGGACATGGCGTCGGCCTTTCCGTGGGCGAGGCGTCGGCTCAGCAGCCGTCGTCGTCGTTGAAGGTGGCGACGGCGTACTGGGAGCGGATCGGGTAGTGCACGCCGCGCGTCGCGGTGACGGTCACGTTCGCGCGGCGCTCGAAGACCACGACGCAGTCGGAGCCGCCGAACTGGAAGAAGGAGAACATCTCGCCCTTCTCCATCCGCCGCCCCACGACCTCGCGCGCGAGCCTGGCGTTGATCGCGTCGACCCGGCCGGCATAGTCGAGCCCGTGCGCCTCCTCGGGCGAGAGCGTGATCGGCGCGTGCTCGGGCCCCGGCCCGGTGAACACCACCGAGGAGACCTGCGCCATGCCCATCGGCAGCACCGCGACGTAGCCGAACCGGTCGGTCTTGAGGACGAGCAGCCCCCGGCACTGGACGAACTGGTAGCCGGTGGGGTCGTCGGCGTCGATGTAGCGGGTCGGGATGATCGCGTTCGGCAGATCGCCGTTCGGGAGCGGCCCGTCCTCGGACGCCTTCAGCTCGACCTGCAGGTAGACCTGGCCCGGCACGAAGCGCGCCTCGACCACCTCGCCGGCGACCGGCGTGTGGAGGCGGTGATAGTCGTAGGTGTTGAGGAAGCTGTGGCAGAAGAGCCCGCCTTCGAAGGCGTCCGCATAGGCGCTGTCGGCGAGCAGTTCGCGGATCGACCAGCGGATGTGCTTCACGGTGATCGAGGGGTCCGCCGCCATCTGGCCGTCGACCTTGGTCGAGATCGCCCATTGCCCGACGAAGGTCGACTCGGCCGGGAACACGATGGTGCGGT
>AACY020296877.1_pt1 | contig 10821 bp, 15 predicted proteins | sample 267378 | NCBI WGS metagenome assembly AACY02 (sample SAMN02954345, study PRJNA13694) | marine metagenome | biome: aquatic; feature: ocean; material: water; isolation source: isolated as part of a large dataset composed predominantly from surface... | reverse complement strand
TGCGAGCGGTCTATCGGCGAGCAGCACAAGGCGGCGATGCTGGCCGCGGGCGAGTGGCGGGCGACCGCCACCGGCGCCGATCCGCGTACGGTCGGCTTCCACCTCTCGGCGCTCTACTCGCCGCCCGGCTGGAAAAGCTGGGCCGACATCGCTCGGGACAAGGAAGCGGCGTCGGGCTCGGACGAGGCGCAGCGGGTGTTTCGCAACACGGTTCTCGGCGAGACCTGGATCGAGACCGGCGAGGCGCCCGACTGGCGCAGGCTCGCCGACCGCCGCGAGGAACGGCCTGCGGGCGTGGCGCCCATGGGAGGCCTGTTCCTCACCGCGGGCGCCGATGTGCAGAAGGACCGCGTCGAGGTCGACGTGTGGGCCTGGGGTCGCGGGCTCACCTCGTGGCTGGTCGAGCACGTCGTCATTCCACATGGGCCGGAGCGCCCGGAATGCTGGGCCGCGATGGACACGCTGCTAGGCCGAACTTGGCCGCACGCCTGCGGCGCCGAAATGCGGCTGGCGCGGCTCGCCATCGACACTGGCTACGAGACCTCCGCGGTCTACGGCTGGGCGCGGAAGGCGGGCTTCGCCGACGTCGCGCCAGTGAAGGGCGTGGACGGCTTCAATCGGGCGAGCCCGGTCACGGGGCCGACCTATGTCGACGCGACCGATCAGGGCAAGCGGCTGCGCCGCGGCGCGCGGCTCTGGACGGTCGCGACGTCCACGTTCAAGGCCGAGACCTACCGCTTCCTGCGGCTCGACCGGCCGACCGCGACCGAAGCGGCCGACGGCGCGGTGACGCCGCCCGGCGCGATCCACCTGCCGCTCTGGGCGGACGACGAGTGGCTGAAGCAGCTGGTGGCCGAGCAGCTGGTCACCGTGCGCACCCGGCGCGGCTTCCAGAAGCTCGAATGGCGGAAGCTGCGAGAGCGCAACGAGGCGCTGGACTGCCGGGTCTACGCCCGCGCCGCCGCCTGGATCGTCGGCGCCGACCGCTGGTCGGAGGCGCGGTGGGCCGATCTGGAGGCGCAGCTGGGGGTGACGGCGGAGGGGAACGATGGTGCGATGACAACGCCAGCGACGCATGCAGCGAACGCGACCACCGCCGGCGCGGTTCGGGCGATCCGGCGGACAGTGCAGCGGCGGACGGTGCGGTCGAGCTACATGGGGTGACGCCCCGCGACGCGACGATCAGCGGCTCCACGGGCGATTGCCACTACGGTGGCTGATCAACGGACCGCGACGGCGGTCGGCGAACATGCCGAGGATCATCCTGATGCGTGGCTCGTCGATGTCATGCGGATCGAACGGCTTGCCATACCATTCGATCATCCGCGCATGTTCCTCATGGGAGGGGTCGAGAGCGGCCTCGAGGAAATCCATGAACCCCGACTCGCCACCGACATCCTCGGGCGGGCCGCGTCGGGCGCCGTCGACGAAGGCGGGATAGTCGATGTCCGGCTTTCCCTCGAAGACCTCCTCGACGACGACGTCATGCCGCCAGTCGTCGCCGAAATCGTAGACGTAGAGGAAGCGCTCGACGCCACGCCTGAGCAGCTGCTTCAGGCGGACGCCCTTCGCCTGATAAACCTTGCGCTCGTACATCTCGTCGTCCGGGTGGGGCTCGCCATAGACCCGGTCGCCGACGATGAACTCGAACAGATGCGAGTCCGTCCAGCCCATGGCGACCTGGATGATGTCGTGGAGAGCCATGAGCGTGCTCGACAGGGGCGCGTCGACGCGTCGCCAGATGGCTGGCTGGATGTCTTGCAGCGTAATGCGCAGGCGAGCGACGGGTTCGATCATGAGCGTCGACTCAACCCGCCAGCGTCCGCTGCACGATGCCGGGGTCCTTGTCGATCAGCGCCAGAAGCACACGGGCCGGGCCCTCGGGCGTGCGGCGGCGGTGCTCCCAGTTCAGGAGCGTGCCCTTCCTGACGCCGATGCTGCGGGCGAACTCGGCCTGCGACAGACCCGTGCGCGCCCGGATCGCCTGGACGTCCGGCTCGGGGACCTCGATCTCGTGGATGGTCGCAGGCCCCTCGCCGCGGGCGTGCGCGATGGCCTCCTTCAGGCCCCGCTCGATGCTCTCGAATGCGTCGCTCATCTCGGTCTCCCGTAGCTCTCGGCGAGGATGCGGCCGAGCGCCTTCACCTGATCGGTCTCGGTCTTCGACAGGTTCGCCTTCTCGTTCTTGGCGAACACCGTGATCAGGAACACCGGCGTCCCGTCCTCGGGACTGTAGAAGTGGATCACCCGGTATCCGCCGCTCTTGCCGCCGCCCTCGCGGGCGAAGCGGAACTTCCGCACGCCGCCGCCGATCGACACCCCCGTCGAGGGGTTGCGCGCCACGAAGTCGATCAGCGCCATGCGCTCCTCGTCGCTCATGAGCGCGCGGGCGCGGCGGTGGAACTCGGGCGTCTCGACGACGGTGACGACGGTCATGCCGTCAGATAGGCGTCATTGGCGCATGCGTCAATGACATACAGAACAGGCGCACTCCGTCATGGCGACACTCTCGGACCTCCGCGCCCGCCGCGAGGCGCTGACCGCGCAGCGGGCGTCGGGCGTGGCCAGGGTGAGCTATGACGGCAAGACCGTCGAGTACCGCAGCCTCGCCGAGATCGACCGCGCCGTCGAGGCGCTGGACCGCGAGATCGCCGCCGCCGAGGGGCGGCGGATCGTCCGCCACCTGCGCGTGACCACGAGCAAAGGCCTCTGACGCTTGGGCATCCTCGACCTGTTCCGCCGCCCGAAACCCTCGGGCGGCCCGGCGTCCTCCGGGCTTTCGCGGCTCCACCGGAGCCACGGTCCCTCCGGACTGCGCGCGCGGCTCGAAGGCGCCATGGCGCAGCGGCGGCTGCGCGGCTGGCGGCCGCCCCTGGAGAACGTCAACTCGCTGATCGCGTCGGGCGGCCCGCGGCTCCTGGCGCGCGCCCGGGAGCTGGTCGTGACCAACGGCTACGCCGCCAACGCCTGCGAAGCCTTCGCGGCCAACCTCGTCGGCGACGGGATCAAGCCGTCCTCGCTGATCGAGGAGGCCGCGGTGCGTGATCGCGTTCAGAGGCTCTGGCTCGCCTGGACCGACGAGGCCGACGCGGACGGGCTGACCGACTTCTACGGCCTGCAGGCGATGGTCGCGCGCGAGATGTTCGTCGCGGGCGAGTGTTTTGTGCGGCTGCGCCCCCGGCGCGCTGAGGACGGTCTCGTTGTGCCGCTCCAGCTGCAGCTGCTGCAGGCGGAGATGCTGCCCTTCGAGAAGACCGAGACCGCGGCGAACGGCAACGCCATCCGCTGCGGGATCGAGATGGACGCGCTCGGCCGCCGCGTCGCCTATCACTTCCGCCGCCGCCACCCCGGCGACAGCACCGACCGCGGATCGCCCATTCCCGAGACGGTGCGCGTGCCCGCGCGCGAGGTGCTGCATGTCTACCGCCCGCTGGACGCGGGGCAGCTCCGCGGCCTGCCGCATGTCGCGCCGGCGATGGTGCGGCTGTTCCTGCTCGACCAGTACGACGACGCCGAGCTCGACCGGAAGAAGACCGCGGCGATGTTCGCGGGCTTCATCACCAAGACCGCGCCGGAAGAGCAGATGCTGGGCGAGGTCGAGGCCGCCGAGGACGGGACCGGCACGGCGTCGCTCGAGCCCGGCACCCTGCAGGTGCTGTTGCCGGGCGAGGACGTCACCTTCTCGGCGCCGGCCGATGTCGGCGGCGGCTACGAGGCGTTCCAGTATCGCACCCTGCTGGCGGTGTCGGCGTCGCTGGGACTGCCCTATCACCTCGTCACCGGAGACGTCCGGCAGGCGAACTATTCGAGCCTGCGCGCCGAGCTGGTCGAGTTCCGCCGGCGCATCGGCCAACTGCAGCATGGCGTAATCGTGCACCAACTCTGCCGGGCGGTCTGGCGGCGCTGGATCGATATGGCGGCGCTGTCCGGCGCGCTTGGCGCTGATCCGGTCGCCGCGCGGCCGGTGCAGTGGATCCCGCCGCGGTGGGACTGGGTCGATCCGCTGAAGGACATCCAGGCACAGGTGCTTGCGATGGAGGCCGGCATCACCTCGCGCCGCAAGGTCGTCGAGGCCACCGGCTACGACATCGAGGAAGTCGACCGCGAGAACGCCACCGACGCGACGCGGGCGGCGGGTCTCGGCCTTTCCTATCGCACGAGCCCCGGCGAGACGCAGGGCGCGCGCGCCACGCCTGCTGCGCTGCCGGAGACCGGCGACGCGCCGCCGGACGACGATCGAGCAGCCCAAGAGGACTGATGCCCCATGAAGACCTGGTACGCGATCCGCGCCGTGGCCTCCGGCGCGGAGGTGAGCATCTATGACGAGATCGGCGCCTTCGGCGTTTCGGCGAAAGGGTTTCTGGCCGAGCTCGCGGCGCTCCCCGAGGACGCGCCGCTCACGCTGCGGCTCAACAGCCCCGGCGGCTCGGTGTTCGACGCGGTCGCCATCCACAACGCGCTGCGGCGCCACCCCGGCGGCGCGACGGTCTGGATCGACGGCGTGGCGGCCTCGGCCGCCTCATACGTCGCCATGGCGGGCGGCACGGTGATCATGCCGGAGAACGCCTTCCTGATGATCCATGACCCCTCGGGCATGGTGATGGGCCCGGCCTCCGACATGCGCGCCATGGCGGACGCGCTCGACAAGGTGAAGGCGGCGCTCGTCTCGGGCTACGCGGGGAAGTCCGGTCAGACCCCCGAGGAGGTCGCGCGGCTGATGGCCGAGGAGACCTGGCTCGACGCGGCCGACGCGGTCGCGCTCGGCTTCGCCGACCGGATCGCCGAGCCGGTGCGGATGGCGGCGCGCTTCGACGTGGGCCGCTTCCGCAACGCGCCGCCCGAGTTGGTCGAAGCCGTGGAGATGGTCGAGACCATGGCGGTGGAGAGCCCCGCGCCCGATACCGTTCCGGACGGGAACGGTATCGACGCCAGCGACGGGTCCGACCGCGACGACCAGCCCGTCGAAACCGTCGAAGACGCCGACGGTATTACCGCCGCGGAAACCCTTCCCGACCGGAAGGGTATCGCCGCCGACGCGGAGCCCACGGCGCACCTGCCCGATCCGGCCCCGCCCGACGCCAGCGCCATCCGCGTGACGGCGCTCGCCCATGCCCGCGCCGTCGTCGACCTCTGCCGCCTCGCGGGCAAGCCCGAGATGGCCGCGGGCTTCCTGGCCGAGGACGCGAGCCTCGACATCGTCCGCGCGGCTCTCCTCGCCGCCTGCGCCGAGGAAGCCCCCGAGATCGATCCCCGACACGCCCAGCCCGGCCGCAAGCCTGCCGCCAGCCCCTGGGGCGAGGTCATCGCCCGAACCTTCCGAACCGTGAGGTAACCGCCCATGCCCGTCATCACCGAGACCGCCCATGCGGGCGGCTTCCTCGTCTGGGAGGCGCTCCGCGACTATTGCCGCGAGACCGTCATCCTCGCCGCAGGCGCGCTCCAGCCCGGAACCGTCCTCGGCAAGATCACCGCCAGCGGCAAGTACGCCGCCCACGATCCTGCCGCCGCGGACGGAACCGAGACCGCCGCCGCCGTGCTCTGGGACCACGCCGACGCCACTGGCGGCGACGTCGCCGTCGTCGCGGTGGTCCGCGGCCCCGCCATCGTCAATCGCCACGATCTGATCTTCGCCGGCACGCCGACCGACGAGGAGATTGCCGCCGCCCACGCCGCCCTCGCGGCCGCGGGCATCCTCGTCCGGTAAGGAGGTTCGCCCATGCCCACCATGGACATCTTCGAAGGCGACGCCTTCTCCATCATCGAGCTGACCCGCGCGCTCGAGAACATCCCCTACAAGCCCGCCACCCTCTCGGGCTCGGGCCTCTTCGGCGACCGGGGCGTGCGGTCCCGCACAGTGGTGGTCGAGAGCCGCGACGGCACGCTGTCGCTGATCCCGTTCTCCGAGCGCGGCTCGGCCTATGAGCAGCAGATCCCCGAACGGCGCGACGTGCGCGCCTTCGTCTGCCGGCAGTTCAAGAAGCAGGACGTGCTCTGGGCCTCCGAGATCCAGGCCATCCGCGACTTCGGCTCGGAGAGCGCGACACAGCAGGTGCAGACCGAGGTCGCGCGCCGGCTGCGCCGCCTGCGCTCTGACGCCGAGGCGACCTTCGAGTACCATCTGCTGAACGGGATCCAGGGTCTGGTGAAGGACCCCAGGGACGGCGCCACGGTCATCGACTACGCGACCGAGTTCGGCATCTCGCCGGCGGCGGAGGTGGACTTCGACCTCGACAACGCGACGCCGGCCTCGGGGGCGCTGCGGAAGGCCTGCCAGGCGCTGATCGAAAGCGTCGAGGACGACCTCGGCGGGCTGTCCACCGGCGCGGTGCAGCTGCGCGCCGAATGCGGGTCGGCCTTCTTCGCCGATCTGGTCGCCCACAAGGAGGTGCGCGAGACCTACCTCAACACCGCCGCCGCGGCCGACCTGCGGAGCCGCGTCGCCGATGAGGTCAGCTTCGGGGGCATCAGCTTCCGGCGCTACCGCGGCAACGCCGCCTTCGGCGTGCCGACCGACAAGGCGTTCTTCTACCCCGAGGGCGTCGAGGGGCTGTTCGAGATCTACTATGCGCCCGCCGACACCTTCGAGACGGTCAACACGCTCGGCTTGGCCCTCTACGCCCGCACCATCCCCGACCGCGACCGCGACGAGTGGGTGCGCATCGAGATCGAGAGCAACCCGCTGCCGATCTGCACCCGGCCGCAGGTGCTGCGGAAGGCCCGCCGGACCTGACGCAGCGGCCCTGCGCCGCCCCGCTGCGGCCTGCGGGGTTCTGCGACAGCGTCTCGCAGCAGACCTTGGTCCAGTGCGACGCCCCGCGCGGGGCGCGCCGCGGCGATGTCCCCGGCCGGGCCCTTGCAAATCGCCTCGTCCACCGGTCCGCCCCCAGATTCTGGGGGCGGATGTCCACCGGCCCCGCCGCCGCGCCCGTTCATCCACAGACCCGCCCACAGAATCGCGAGGCTTGCCCACAGCCATGCATCCAGACTTCGCCGGCCATGCGCGGGCCGCGCTCGACGCGGTCTTCGCCCATCTCGGCCAGTGGGTGGCGGTGCACTCCGCCGCCCGCGGCCGCCACGAGTGCCGGGCGCTCCTCGCGGGCGAGGACCGCGAGACCGAGTTCGGCGCGGCCACCCTGATCTCGCCCGGCGCGGTGCTGGAGTTCCGCGCGAAGGACGCCCCCGCCCGCGGCGACGCCGTGGCCCTGCTCGACGGCCCCGGCGGCGCCGAGACCGAGCGCCGCGTCGTGACGGCCGAGCCGCAGGCGACCGACGCCCTGCGGCTCACGGTGCGCGTCGCCACCGCGCCCGAATGACCCGTGCGCCCCGACCGCAACCGGAGGACTCCCATGCCGATGGGCCTCGACATCGGAACGAGCTTCGCCTCGACCGCGGCCAGAGCCCGGCCCCCCGCCTGCGCCCAGCCCGACGCGGACGCCGCGGCCTACGTCGCCGCGGTCGAGGCTGCGGATGGGCAGGCGCTTGAGCAGGGCGTGAAGGACGCCATCACCGCCTTCGTCGCGGGCTGCAAGGCGGACGGCGTCTGGAACGCCGTCGGCGCGGCTTGCGTCCTCGCCGGCGCGCGCACGCTCGCCGGGGCGCTGACGCCGCTGAAGGGCCCCGCGCCGACGAACGTGAACTTCGTGGCGGGCGACTACGACCGCAGGACGGGGCTCAAGGGCGACGCGGCGACGAAGTATCTGGACAGCAACCGCGCAGGCGACGCGGACCCCCTCACGGATTTCCACGCGGCCGTCTGGCAGACCGGCCTGCAGACCGGCGCGGGATCGACCTTCGGCCCGCTGATCGCCTCCCGCCCGCCGAGCAATTTCATCAACTCGTCGCAGATCATCGACAGCGCCGAGGACGGCAATTACCAAGTCATCGCGCGCGACGTCCCCCCGACCGAGATCGGCTTCCGCACGCCGCGCGTGGCGAACCGCCTCGTCGCCATGAGCCTCTCGGGCGCGACGCTGACGATGAGATATGCCGACGCGCTCGATGCGACGACCATCGCAGCCGTCGGCTCGGTCCCGACCACGTGGCAGGTGCTCGGCCGCGGCGACGGGGAGAGACATTCAGACGCGCGGGTGGCCTTCTATAGCGTCGGCGCCGCCCTCGACCTCGCCGCGCTCGACGCCCGCGTCGCCGCCCTGATGACCGCCATCGGGGAGGCCGTCGCATGAGCCTCGCCGCCGCCCTGTTCCCCGCCGGCGCACCTGACGACCTGCGCGCGTGGGGCCTCGTCATGCCCGCCGAGGCCGCCGCCGCGCTCGTCGCCGCGCAGGACGCCGCGGGGTTCCGCCGCCACCGCGTCGAGCCCGTCCCGTTCACCGACGGGCGCCGCGCGCTCTGCGCCGACGTGCTCACCGAGGCGCATCCGGGCGGGCTTTTCCCGGCGGTGCGTCTGGTGGACGCCGCCGCGCTCGCCACGGTCGCGGTGCTGCCGTGGCGGGACGTGCTGGCGCTCATGCCCGACGCCGACGGGACGCCCGGGCCGTGAAACTGACGCTCGACGTCGCGCCCGACCTCGTCGCCGCCATGGCCGCCGAGGTGAGGGCCGGCGAGAAGGCCGTCACCGCCGCCATGCGCGAGGCCGGGACCGGGTTGAAGACCGCCTGGCGCGGGCAGATTACGGCTGCGGGGCTCGGTCGCCGTCTGGCCAACTCGATCCGCAGCCAGACCTACCCGAAGGCCGGCGAGAGCCTGGACGCGGCGGCGCTGGTCTGGTCGAAGGCCCCGGTCATCGTCGGCGCGCACGACACCGGCCCGCTGATCCGGTCACGCAGCGGGTTCTGGCTGGCGATTCCACTGCCAGCCGCAGGCAAGTCCCTGCGCGGCGGCAAGATCACCCCCGGCGAATGGGAGCGCCGCCGCGGCCTGCGCCTGCGCTTCGTCTATCGCCGCTCCGGCCCGAGCCTGCTCGTCGCCGAGAGCCGGATCGACAGCCGCGGGCGGGCGCGGGCGTCTCGATCCAAGACCGGGCGCGGCGTTGCCACCGTGCCGATCTTCCTGCTCGTGCCGCAGGTCAGGTTGCCGAAGCGGCTGGACCTCGCCCGGGACGCCGAACGCGCGCATGACAGCGTGCCGGGGCTGATCGTGGCGAACTGGCTGGAGGGGCGCTGACCTTCAGGCAGGCGCATGCCCGTCGCCAGCAGCCCGTCCGCGTGGGCGGCGCCGCGGCTCCTCAGTCTCGCCGAGCCCGTCCAGCGCCACCGGCGCACGGTCGGGGAACTCGACGACCAGCTTCAGCGTGCCGCCCATCGCGGTCACGTAGCTCTTCAGCGTCGAGAGCAGCAGATCGCTCTGCCGTTCGTACTTCGCCACCGTCGCCTGCTGGACCCCGAGCGTCTCGGCGAGCTGAACCTGTGTCAGGTCCTTAGCCTTTCGCAGATCCCGCAGGGTCAGATACTCGGCATGCAGCTTCTCGGCCTCCGCCTCGATCCGGGCGCGCCTCTCGACGTCGAGGTCAGCCATCTTGTCCCGCAGTGTCCGAGCCATGGTCGTCATCCTTTCCGCTGCGCCAGATGGCGGTCGAACCGCGCGTCGGCCGTGGCGATCAGCCGCCTGTAGAACCGCTTCTCGCCGCCACCTGATTTGTCGCCTCCGACCAGCAGGATCGCCTGACGGTCGGGATCGAAGGCGAACGCGATGCGCCAGACGCCGCCCGCCGCACTGCAACGCAACTCCTTCATGTTCGCGTGCTTCGACCCTGTCAGGGTGTCGGCATGCGGTCGACCGAGCGATGGTCCCTCGCGTTCCAGCAGGAGCGCGCGCGCAAGGATCGCGTCCTGCACCTCTTGCGGGAGTTCGTCGAACTCCGGCTCGAACTCCTCTGCGAACGAAACGGCCCACGGCATCCGGTCCTCATATCTTGGGGGCTGTATAGCCTTGAGGCACTACTTTTGCAATAACGCCCCTCAGAGCGTCCCTCCATGCCCAGCCCGCGCGAGACCATCCTCGCCGCGCTGCACGCGCGGCTTTCGGCGCTGCCCGCCACCGCCCTGCGCGGTGAGGTGCTGCCCGAGCGTGTCCCGACCGAGGGCCTGCTGATCCTGCGCGACGGGGAGCCCGGTGAGCCGGAGGTGACGCTCTCGCCGCTGCGCTACCACTACCAGCACCGCGCCGAGATCGAGGCGGTCGTGCAGGGCGCCGATCGTGACGCCGCTTTCGACGCGCTGACCGACAGCATCGGCGCGGCGCTCGCCGCCGACCGGACGCTCGGCGGGCTCTGCGACTGGGTCGAGGCGGAAGCGCCGCGGCCGGTCGATTTGGCCGTAGAGGGCGCGGCCAGCCTGAAGGCGGGCGTGATCGCGGTGGCGCTGCACTATTCCACGGCCGATCCGTTGGCCTGATCCCGACAACCCGAGGAGAACACCATGGCGCGAGCCCAGGGGGCGCGGGCGCAAATGGCGCTCGCGTTCGAGACGACCTATGGAACGCCGCCCGCGAGCGGCTTCACCCGCATGCCCTTCGCCAGCACCTCGCTCGGCGCCGAGCAGCCGCTGCTGAACTCGGAACTTCTCGGCTACGGCCGCGATCCGCTGGCGCCGATCAAGGATGCGGTGACGGCGGACGGCGATGTCGTCGTGCCGCTCGACGCAGAGGCCTTCGGCTTCTGGCTGAAGGCGGCCTTCGGTGCGCCAACGACCACGGGCGCGGAGGCGCCGTACACCCACGAGTTCCAGTCGGGGTCCTGGACGCTGCCCAGCATGTCGATCGAGACCGGCATGCCGGAGGTTCCGCGGTACGCGATGTATTCCGGCTGCGTGCTCGACCAGATCACCTGGCAGATGCAGCGATCCGGGCTGCTGACGGCAACGG
>AACY020433898.1_pt1 | contig 10822 bp, 11 predicted proteins | sample 267378 | NCBI WGS metagenome assembly AACY02 (sample SAMN02954345, study PRJNA13694) | marine metagenome | biome: aquatic; feature: ocean; material: water; isolation source: isolated as part of a large dataset composed predominantly from surface... | reverse complement strand
TCGAGGTTGTGATAAGAATGAACTTTACTCAATACTTTATCATGAAGGTTTTCATCCAGAGCTCATAGCTACCGAACTGCATGAAGATTTAGGAGATCTTAAATTACAACCAGGAAAGAAAAAATCAACAAAAGAGGAAAGTATCCAAAACATGGTTCATGCATTCAAAAATGCGTACAAAGAAATTCCAATTTATACCGATGTTGGATTCAAAAAAGATAAGTTGAATAAAGACCTTCATCAAAAAATCCTCAAGTTTTATAAAGAGAATACCGCATCATTGCAAGTTGAGAATGTTGCAGGCGGATATATTGAGACAGATAGAAAAGGGTCTGCGAGTCACACTATCGAAATGCCAAATGAACTTAGAGATGAAGTTCATCAATCATTATTGAGCAAGGCGGAAGACTGGTCTGGAATTAGATTATTGCCAACCTATGTTTATGGAGTGAGAATCTATAATCGTGGAGCGATACTAAAACCACATCGTGATAGAGAAGAGACACACATCATAGGCGTCATTATTAATATAGAACAAAAGGTAGATTCACCTTGGGCTCTAGAAATTCAAGATCATCAAAACAATAATCATGAAATTTTTCTATCGCCCGGTGAAGTGATATTTTATGAGAGCGCTACACTCGATCACGGAAGACCAACTCCTTTCGATGGAGAAAATTTTGTCAATGTCTTTTGTCATTACATGCCTTATTTAAAAGAAGAGAACAGCGATGAAATATGATGGTGCGATAATCATCAGCGGTGGATTTGATCCCATTCATATTGGTCACCTTCGAATGATTAAGGATGCTTCGAAGCTTGGTACAAAATTAATTGTCATTGCAAATTCTGATCGCTTTTTAGTGGATAAGAAAGGCTATGCATTTATGCCGATTGAAGAACGGCTGGAAATCCTTGAAAGCTTTGATGGTGTTGATAAAGCTGTGGAGTCTATTGATGATGACATGACGGTTTGTAAGACAATTGAGTGGCTGACACAGGAAGAAGATATTGCATGTTTTGCAAATGGAGGTGACCGAAAAAATGAGGACGATATACCTGAATCTATGATTTGCGAAAAATATGGTATTGAGATGGTGTTCAATGTCGGTGGAGGAAAGATACAATCAAGCTCTAGCCTTGTCCAAGGTGAGGTCAAAAAGCCATGGGGCTCATATAAAACCTTCGAAAGGGGCGATGGTTATTTGTTGAAAAGAATGACCATTAATCCAGGAGAAATACTTTCTCTTCAATCCCATGAAAACCGATCAGAATTTTGGTATGTTTCAGAAGGCATAGCCACAGTAGAGTGTGACGATAATGTATTCAAGCTAAAGAAATATGAATCAACAAATATCCCTCAAAAATCAAAACACAGGCTCAGTAATAAGTCGAATGAATTATTAAAGGTTATTGAAGTTCAAATTGGTGATCTTTTGAGTGAAGACGACATAACTCGATACGAAGATCATTATGACCGAGACTGATGCTGAGAGATTTTACTAAAAAAGTATTCGATTGAATTATCTGCGTTTTTAAATATCTCTCTGTTTATGCCGCTCTCTGGAGGTGTTTCGCAACCTTCTTGCAAACTAAAAGAGTTGATTTCCCATGAAATCACCTCATAAGGTTCTTCATTGATGCACTCACCAGTGACTGGATTTTCTCTGACATTTGCTGAGATATTTACCCTAAATCTGCCTGAACTAAATTCTGCAGCTTCTGGCTTTTGAGTCAGTGGGTTAATTCTAAATGTAATATTAGGAGTTTCTTTTCTAAATATTTTAGACTCTTTTATCGCTTTGTGAATGCTTTCAAAAGAAAGACACTTGTCGACTGCTGCCTTTTTTAACGGATCCACTAATCTTTTATATAGGTTTTTGCATCATGCAACTTTGGAGAGCTGGAATTCCCATAAAGTGCTTTTTTCTCATGCTCTTGATACACAGAAATCATTGTGAGGAATAGACAGATGACCAGGATTATGAATGGAACTTTCTTATTAAATTTCATATCAATGTCGATATTCTAAATCATTTGATCAAAGTTATGCATTTTTTGATCGCTCTTACATCAATTGGGGAATAGCCTTGATTTTCTCCATCGATATTTAGATCATCTCCTTCGCTTTCCAGTTTGAAACTCTTCACCTGCTTATACGTCACTCTAGGATCAAAAATATGCTTTCCGGAGAAGAGTTTTAAGAAAATATTAACCACCTGTAACTTTGTGGCACTCTTGAACATGATGATATCTATCAGTCCATCGGTAAAATCGGCATCGGGTGCCATTTTCATGCCCTTTTCAGTGTATACAGTGTTTAGCGCCAGAAAAAGCAGAGCGTCTTCGTTAATCACTTCGTCGTCTATTCTCAATATCAACCGCTTTTTCTCCATTGTGGCAATTCCAATCAATGATGCAATGTTGTACCTAATTCCGCCCAGTATTCTTAGCTGATCTGAAATTTGATTGACTCTGGACGCCATTCCCCAGCCAATTACATTGATTGCATATGAAACCTTAGGGCCTTGTTTAATTTCCATGGCATCAATTTTCAGTTTTTCTCCTTCAAGGATTTTCTGAATTGCCTTTTTTGGATTCAGCTCTCCTAGGGTCTGCGCGAAAGCATTGCCAGTGCCAGAAGGAATAACAGAAAATGCTATACTACTGGCCTTACCTGACTGAATGAGACCATCTGCCGTTTCATGAATAGTTCCATCTCCGCCCATTGCACAAATCACATCGCATTCTGGTATGTCATTGGATATGACATGATTGAAAATGTCGTTTTTTCTTTGGCTCTTATATACGGTGTATTTCACATTATTCAATATGAGCTCTTCTTCTATCTCGTGAAAAGTTTTTAATGGGCTGCCATTCCCTGCATTGGGGTTTAAAACAAAGTGTATTTTTTCAATTTTTGAGAAAGACATATACAAAAAATATAGCTTTATCCCCTTTATTACAAAAACATTTGGTTTTATACTTCACACCGAACAAGAAATGATGTCTGCGTTGCATAATTGATGTGGACAGTAATAAGGAGTTTGTGTGAGCGATTCAGGTTTAGGGTTTTCAGTCAAAAGATTCATAATTTTCATTGTTGGTAGTGCAGTTGCAATACTTATTTTTGAGGGCATGGGTGAAGTAGGTGGAAACATGATCAAAGGTCAGGTTTCAAAAACCACCAGCAAGTATCATCCAGAAAAAAATGTGGAAGATAGGATTAAGCCTGCATTTGTACTCGAAGACAAAGTAGCAGTTGCAAATGCTGCTAACTCTTCTGTTTCTACATCGGCTGACGAATGGAATGCTGAAGACTCTTGTGAGCAGATCATTGAAGGCAATGACATGCTTCAATTCAATCTCAAAGAAATGAAAGTCAGTGCTACTTGTGCCAATGTAACAGTGATATTAAAGCATACAGGAGTAATGGCTGCAGAGATCATGGGTCACAATTGGGTGCTTTCTAGCGATGCAGATTTTATGCCAGTTGCGACTGCAGCAGCTGGAGCTGGTTTAGCTAATAACTATGTTCCTGTCGATGACAATCGTGTCCTTGCCGCCACTAGCATCATCGGAGGCGGTGAAGAAACCTCGGTTACTTTTTCAATTGAAAACCTTTCTGTCGGAGACGCATATACTTTCTTTTGCTCTTTCCCAGGACACTACGCCATCATGAAAGGGGCTTTCAAAGTTATTACTTAAATATGTCAACATCCACTTCCACATATTCTGGAAATCTTAGAACACAAAGTGTTCATACTCAATCTGGTGAGACATATATAACGGATGCTCCTATAGATAATGAAGGGAAAGGTGAAGGATTCTCTCCTACCGATATCGTTGCAACCGCTCTGGCTAACTGCATGCTAACCATCATGGGGATCGTTTCCAACAGAAAAGGATTGGTGATCGAAGGGACCAAGGCAAAGATTAATAAATCCATGGGCACTGAGCCAAGAAGAATCACTGAAATCAAAATTGATTTTTATTTTCCAGTCAATTTCTCAAATGATGAAAGAAAGTTGCTTGAAAAAGCAGCGATCAATTGTCCAGTATCTAAAAGCCTCTCATCCGATCTAAGGCAGAACGTACGATTCCATTACCCTTCTTCCTAATATTTAATCAGATCTGATGTATCAATCTGTTTGCTGATCTTATGCAACAAGTCATCGATTCACTAAGAAAACTTAGTTATTATCACTAAGAAGATATATGTGAACCAATTTGAATGAGTATGGCAAAGAATAAACAGAGGTCGTCAAAGACCGTCATGATTCTTGTGACGATCATTTTCCTGCTCGCATCAATATCAGGCTGGAATTACTATCAAACAAATAAAAAAATATCTTCTCTATTGATCAATAACTCAACACTTCAAAGTAATTATCGAGTTGAAATTTTAACCTTAGAAGGAATGACAAAACAAGCTCAAACTGAGCTTCTGGAACAAAGAAAATTAATCAGTGAGATTCAGTCAAAAATTGGTTCGATTGAAAATATTGACAGACAAGACAGGGATTATTGGCTCATTTTACAAATTGAATACTTTTTAAATTTAGCTGATTCAGAGTTGTTTTTGGGTAGAAATAATCAACGCGCTAACAATTTAATCAAACAGGCAAGAGTCAACGCACTAGGCTTGTCTAAGCAAAACGAGAATCTCTTGCTCGAGATGGGTGCTCTTATTGAATCAATTGACCTTTTCATCAACAAAAATAACGAGGATGACACAAGATTGATCATTGATCAGATTGAAGACATGATAATACAAAATACTGATGCTTCTCTTTTGCCAATATCCAAAACAATGCCCTCTTTTACAGTTGAAGGATTTAGTGAATGGGCAGAGAGTAAATTGGAGAATTTTAAAAAGAATTGGTCTAGCATTATTCTTATTAAATCAAAATCGGATCTTGATATCACAAAGCTCTCAAACGAAGAACAACGTGTCATTCAATCTCTTATTATTCTAAACATTGATCTTATAAGGCTTACTCTTCAAGCTGGAAATGAAACAAGATATTTGAATGCCGTTCTTGCTTTAGAGGATAAACTCAAACGCTACTATCAGAACAAACTTAATGAGAAACCAGTCCTTATTGAGAACTTAACTCTACTAAAAGCACATCGCATGAATCCAAAAGATAATGGCATCAAAGATTTGCTAGAAATAGTTGAGGAGATGAAGGGGCAATGAAGTCTTTCTTAATTTTTATTCTTCTCGGAATTTTGATATTCATTGGATGGCAATATCTTATTCTTGACAATGGTTATGTCTTGATTGAGTTCCTTAATTACTCTATCGAAACATCCGTTCCCATTTTTCTAGTCAGTTTGATTATTTCATATTTTGTCTTTCGCATATTTGGGGTTGTGTGGAGATCGCCTAAAATGATTCGGGGGAAAATGGAGATGAGAAGTAAAGAGCGTTCCCTTAAGTTACATCATGAAGCTCAAGCACTTATTGGCCAAGGTTTGAATAAAAAAGCAGTAAAAAAACTCGATTCTTCTATTTCTGCTGATGAAAAAAATGTCAATGCCGTCATTGATAGGATGAACCTAGCTGCCAATGAGAATGACTTCAAATTCATCTCTGAAATAGCAGAAAAATTGATTCAAAAGGAGCCTAAATATAAAAGCTATGTATTTTCTCATGCATGTAAACTACTCATTGATCTAGACGAATATTCTCTGGCTCAGAAATTTGCAGATAAGCTCATTCTAGACTCATCAAAAAACGCTGAAGCGAGAAATCTTTTATTCATGATTAAAAGCGCTGCTGGGGATCCATCTATCATTGGCCAATTACCAGAATATGCTAAAACCATAGATGGAAAGATTTTATCGGAAACTATCCTTAAGCTATCAAGAAAACTAAAAGGTCAAAAAACTGTAGAAGATCTATTTGGCGGTCTACCGAGATCATTGGACAAGCAACCTGATTTTATCACAGCAAAATGTGAGTTATGGATGGCAAAAGAAGATCATATTAAAGCAGAAACTGAGCTAAAAAAAGCAATCCCATCCTACTGGAATGAAAATCATATATATCTCTTCTCAAAACTCAAAATATCAAATATAGAATCTCTCTCTTCGCAACTTGAGATTTGGCTCAAAGAAAGGCCGAGAGACTCAAATCTATGGCTTGCAGCAAGTCGTGTTGCACAAAAAGAGGATTTGTGGAGTAAGGCAAAACAATGTTTAGAACGTTCCATTGAGCTTAAAAATGATTCTCAGAAACAAACCGAGTTGGCATTGATCCTCGCTCAACTTGGTGAAAAAGACGAAGCTTTTGATGTACTGAATAAAATTTCAGAAATAGATGGCCCTAACTCGGTTAAATGAAGAAAGAAGCTTTAGAACTCACTAATGCATTCTTTAGATATCTGGAGACTGAGCGTCGGTATTCTCAAAATACGATAAAGAGCTATAAAAGAGATCTGAAACATTTCTCTCGCCACCTTCAAGTTAAAAAATTATCTCGTTGGGTAGAAGTTAAGCCTCATCATATAAGAACATATGCATCTCAGATTTTTATTGAAGGATTGAGTGCAAAAAGCATTCAACGCCGTCTTTCTGCCATCAGAAGCTTCATGAATTATCTTCTGAGAGAAAGCATGATTAAGAATAATCCTGCTGAAGGTGTAAAAACACCAAAATCACCTAAGAAACTTCCTGGGGTTTTAGATATACAACAAATTAATCAGCTCTTAGAGATTAAAGAAACAGACCCGATAAGCCTTCGAGATAAAGCAATAATGGAACTCATTTATTCTTCAGGATTGAGGCTCTCTGAGATAGTAGGCTTAAATCCAATAGACCTAAATTTATCGGACAAAAGCCTAACTGTCACAGGGAAAGGAGATAAAACAAGGATGCTACCAATAGGAAATGAAGCGATAAAGTCATTGAAAGGCTGGCTGTCTTGCAGAAGTGAATTAGCGGATCCAACAGAAGAAGCACTTTTTGTTGGCTCTAGAGGTAGCCGTTTAAGCAGAAGATCGATTCAAAGTCGAATCAGGCACTGGGCTAAAAAAAATGGAATTCAGCAAGATGTTTATCCACATTTACTCAGGCATAGTTTTGCAACTCATATGCTCGAAGCAAGTGGGGATTTAAGGGCAGTGCAAGAATTGCTTGGGCATAAGGACATTTCTACCACTCAGGTATATACTCATCTAGATTTCGAACATCTTTCGAAAACCTATGACAAGGCACATCCAAGATCTGGAAAGAAATGAGTAAAAAAGAAAGCAATAAAAAAACATCCTTTGGGTATGAAACAGTTACAGAAGAGCAAAAAACTGAAAAAGTAAAAGCAGTCTTCGACTCTGTCGCAACCAACTATGATCTCATGAACGACATTATGTCAATCGGTGTGCACAGACTATGGAAGCGATACATGCTTACCAAAACAGGCTTGAAGCTTGGTATGAAAGCACTCGATGTAGCGGGTGGTACAGGCGATATTGCCGCACTATTGAGAGAACAGGTGGGTGAATCAGGATTGGTGGTTATGACAGACATCAATGAATTTATGCTTGAAGAAGGCAGATCCAGACTCTTGGATAGGGGAAAACTCAAAAATATACAAGTAATGCAGGCAGATGCAGAAAATTTGCCATTTGATGAAAATCATTTCGATTGCGTCACGATTGCATTTGGTCTAAGGAATGTGACAGTAAAAGAAAATGCGCTCAAATCAATGCATCGTGTGCTTAAACCGGGTGGAAAGATGTTGATACTAGAATTTTCCAAACCAAATGAGATGCTTTCCCCGGTCTATGATCTTTATTCATTCAATATTCTTCCAACACTTGGTGAGTGGGTAGCGAATGATCGAGAAAGCTATCAGTATCTGGCAGAATCTATTCGAGTACATCCGGATCAAGAGAAGTTGAAACAGATGATCTTAAGTGCCGGCTTTGATCGTGCCGAATTTCAGAATCTTACGGGTGGAATAGTGGCGCTTCACATTGGTTATAAGGACTAAAGTTGGGAACTATTAGAGCATTGAGAAGATTTTCATTCGTTCTAAACGTATTTATTAAATATCATTTGGATGAACTCATTGATGATCTGGGGTCAAATAATCACACCAGGATATTGCTATTTGTATCGCCAAAACGATGGTTTAGAAGAAAAACAAATCAACCCAGAGGAGAAAGGATAAGGCTTGCGTTTGAAGAATTGGGTCCACTTTATATCAAGTTTGGTCAATCTCTATCTACCAGACCTGATTTACTACCTGAAGACATTGCTAAAGAGCTTTCAAAGCTTCAAGATGATGTCCCGCCGTTCTCTGAAGAGCTTGCTTTAGAGGTTATGAATGCATCTTATCCAGATGGAATCAATTACATCTTCTCTGAATTTGATGCGAAGGCTTTGGCTTCGGCCTCTGTCGCACAAGCCCATGTGGCAAAACTTATCAGTGGCGAGGAAGTCATTGTTAAGATCATAAGACCAAATATTTGGGATCAGATAAAAGAAGATATGAACATCCTTTTTTTGATGGCAAATCTTTTAGATAAATTCACTATCACAAAGAGATTTAAACCCATCGAAGTGGTTGAGGACTATAAAAAAACGGTTATACATGAACTTGACCTGATGAGAGAGGCAGCAAACTGTGCGCAAATAGGAAGAAACTGGGAAGGCTCAGATATTATAAAAGTTCCAAAAATCCATTGGAGCTTCTGTAGAAAAAATATTCTCGTTCAAGAAAGAATTCATGGTATTCCTATAGACGATACAGAAAAGCTCAATGAATTTGGTGTCGACTTTGAGCGGTTGGCAAAAAATGGTGTCAGGATATTCTTTACCCAAGTTTTTCATCACAATCTTTTTCATGCAGACATGCATCCGGGAAATGTTTTTGTCGATGTCAGTGACCCAAAAAATCCAAAATACGCTGCGGTAGATTTTGGAATCGTGGGCAGCCTTGATGAAAAAGACAGGGAATATCTTGCCAAAAGCTTCAATGCATTCTTTGAGAAAGATTATGGGCAAATTGCAAATAATTTTATTTATGCTGGCTGGGTTCCAGAGGAGACCAAGGCCAATGAATTTGAATCTGCAATTAGAACTGTGTGTGATCCCATCGCAGATAAACCGCTTGAAGAAATATCCTTCGGTCAGTTGCTTTTCAGACTTTTTGAGACGGCGAGAGACTTCAACATGGTCAATCAACCTCAACTGATACAGTTGGAAAAGACCCTCCTAAACATCGAAGGCTTGGGAAGACAGCTTTATCCAAAACTGGATTTGGTCTCAAGTGCAAAGCCCGTGATGGAAGAATGGAGAATGGAACAACTCAGCATTACAAATACATTCAAAAAGATTCATAAGGATCTGCCTGAGATCAAAAAAACCATTGAATCAATACCGCCACTTATGAGGAAGATCCTAGAAGACGAAGAAAATAAACAAAACATGCCTCAAGTAGATATCACTTATTTCGTAAAACAACTATACATGGGCATCATTGGGGTGGGTTTTTTGATTGTAGGAGCGGTATTGCTCGGGTTCAATCAATTGGTTGCATTTTCAATTATCGCCATTGGACTCATCGTTCTGCTAATATCTAAGCCAAAGCAGTAATCTCAGGTTGTTTTGCAAAACTTAGAAAAATTAGCCATTGATGCTGATCTTCTCAGCGTAGATCCAAGCATTCAAAACACATTCGATGTTCTGGTAGGTGATTATCAAAATCATGCGAGACTGAATGACTTGGGGAAATTCCTGGTCCATAAGGGTCTCTCAAAGAGGCTCGATACCAGATTATCCATGGAAATGATGAGCAAAAACATCCGTCCTTTTAATCAGGATGGTCCTATTTTTATTACTGGATTGCCTCGATCAGGAACTAGTTTCTTATTCGACTTATTACATGCTCATTCATATCTGAGGAGTCCATTTACTTGGGAAATATTTCAAGCAAACTCAGTTGCAAAAAACAAAATTCAAATCTTAGTAAAGAAAATAAGAACTCAAATTGAGCTTTTCAGCATCAATCGCTTGGTGCCTCAACTTGCAAATATTCATCCAATGCATCAGTCTTACCCGGAGGAGTGTCAGCTGATCACGGCATACGATCTTAAAAGCATCAGCTTTGCTTATTCAGCAAATTTGCCTAACTACCTTAAGTTCATCTCTGATTCTTCATTTAAATCTTCATTCAGAGTTCATCAAATTTTTCTGAATGCATTATCCACTCAAGAGGATGAAATAATGTGGCTCTTAAAAGATCCATGCCACATACAACATATAGAAGAAATTCGTAACTGTTATCCGAAAGCGCGATTTATTTTTATACACCGAAATCCTAAATTCTGCATGCCATCAATCAGCAATCTTGCCTACAATCTTAGACTTGGCTACTCGGATCATGTCGATCCGCTTCTGGTGGGTGAGCAAATGCTTTCATACTGGCAACAAGCAAGTGAGAAACTTTTAACTAGTCGTGAGCTGATTCCAGAAGATCGAGTGATCGACATAAAATTTAATGAACTGATTGATGAGCCTATTAAGAGTGTCCATAGTATATTTGAAAAATTCCCAATCAAAGTGGATGAGGGGTTTGAAAAGAAAATAGTGGCACAAGCCAAAAGTAAAAAATCAAAAGAAGGCCATTCTTATTCCTATAAAGATTTCTTTAGGGCTTCTGGAGAAGTAGAAAATAGATTTAAAAATTATATTTCTTATTTCGACCTTTAGTTTTTAAGTTGATCTAAGAATTCCGTCGGGCTGTTGCCCTTTTCAATTGTTTCTACAATTGCAGAACCAACAATGACGCCATCGACATAATCGGCAATCA
>AACY020310900.1_pt1 | contig 10826 bp, 8 predicted proteins | sample 267378 | NCBI WGS metagenome assembly AACY02 (sample SAMN02954345, study PRJNA13694) | marine metagenome | biome: aquatic; feature: ocean; material: water; isolation source: isolated as part of a large dataset composed predominantly from surface... | reverse complement strand
TAAGAACACTACTTCCGTACGTTACAGGAAAAAATCAAAGAAGGAACGAACCTAATGGCATATCTCATGTCCAACATCCCGTACTTCAAGTGCTGGGTGCGTAGAGAATTTACTGCAAACCATCAGGAATACCACGGGCAGTACCTACATGCTCTCGCGATTGCTGTGAATACAATTCCCGACAGGTCGCTGTCGTTTCAGGTTGTTTTTACGGGTTGCGAGATAGATATCGAAGAGGGTTTGGAGAATGTGCACGGCGGTGCGATGTGGGCGCGTATGCCAATCCAAGCTCTCGTGATGGATCTTCCCCTAGAAGAGTGGCCAGCACGGATGGAAAACCACCACGCACAGCCATGGGACTGCGAGTCGCGGCACCACAGTGTGGTTGTTCTGGACCGCGTGAGTTCAAGCCCGTGGGTTGCGAAGATTGATGGTGAGTTCTTGGAGGCCCGCTACCTTTTCACTGTGGACTACACGGAGAACGACATCGCTGACTCGCCAGACCAGCACAAGCAGTCCCACGTCCTGTACATCACAGAAGAAGGACCGTGGGAAGGTAATGTGGTTGCACTACCAAACAACCGTGTACGTGCCACGAGCCCAGCCCTCTGGAGAACAGGGGAAGGAGCACCGGACTTTGCCCCGAGTCAGTGGACACACTCCGCTGAGGGACACAGTTCGTACACGGATCCCTCAATCACATTCAACAACCTCTACGCCTCGGAATAAAAAAGGGCCCCGTAGGGCCCCAAGCGTGGTAGGTATCTTTTTTATTGTAATTATTTCTTAGCGGCACGGCCGCCTTTTGCGTAACCCTTGGTGCCTTTTCCGCCCATCATCATCTTAGAACGGCCCTTCGTGGCTTTACCACCCGCCATCATTTTGGTTTTGCCTTTGGTGGCCTTACCCCCTGCCGCCATCTTACCCTTGCCGTCCATAGCGTAGTAGGCATCATTTTGCCTGTCTTCGGGTCTTTAGCCATTGGCTTACCGCCTTTAGCCATCTTGGAACGACCCTTGGTTGTCTTACCACCCGCCATCATTTTAGAGCGGCCCTTAGTTGCTTTCTTCATCATTTGGAATTACTCCTGTTTGTTAATTTACGTAGTTAAGGTGATACTGGAATTTGACCGGAGAACACTCTCTCCATTTCTCCAGAAGGGGTAGGGGATGCGAGCCCCATCGACTCGAGTTGCGAACGGTACTGCTCGTCTTTTTCAACTTCACCGATGTCGGTATCGAAGACTCCTGCGCGAATCGCGAGGGACTGGGACACGTTAGAAAACAGTGATTCCTCGAGTCGTGACCACATCGATGGAGAGATCTCTTTGTTCTGTAGGATGATTGCCTCAAACACCTCTGCGGCATCCGGGTTCTCAAACATAACTTGTATTAGGTTTGATTTTTGACTACGCATCGAGCGGAGTAAGAATTCTGTGACTGTCCACCGAATACCCGCAACTCCCCGGTTGATGTTGTTGAGTCGAGAGTAGAGAGCTTCGGGTGTTAAGTCTGTGGGTAGCAGGTATTTTACGTCGACTTTGGGCGGTAGTGTGCCTGCGTAAAAGTCAGCAATGTTTCGTAAGCTCTGGTAGTGCTCATCGCCCATGACCTCCCGCATCATTTCCTCGAGGTTTGCGTCCTCTGCACCGAGGAAACGAGCCATTTCTGCGGGGTCACGTATAGACTTCATCTGCTCCCCAAATACACTCCGCCCTTGGAACTGAATGAAACGGTCAGAAATTGCCTGTCCGAGAGCATACTTCATGCCATCGTTGAACATCTGCCCTGCTTCTTCAAACGTATCGACTGCACCCGATGTGACCATCTCAGTCATGTAGCGATCACGCAGTTGATCCAACTTTTGTGGATTTGAACGCATCATTGCGTGTATTTGCATACCGGGGTTATCGGTCTCGAGGATACTCACGAGAGACTCAAAACCTCGTAACTTCTTCTGTAAAGCCCGGCTTTCTGTTGTGCTTTCATTCATCAAACGCAGAGCACGATTCTTCACTTCAACTGCCGCTGTTGCGGTAAGCTCGCGTGTCTTTTCATCATGTAGATTAACTTTATCGATGTCAACTGCGCGGGAGATGTCAATCTCACCGACGATAGGCTCTGGGTCACTCAGGGTGCCGTCTGCCAATCTGCGACGACCCCGTATTTTAGTTAGGTTGTCGATAAATGTGGGATTGTATTCTCCCGTCGCTTTTGTAATCTGCAAGATTTCACGTACGAGATCGAAGCCATCTGTCGATGTTCTCTTTAGGAGTTCCCGTGCGTAGTCTGACTTTAAGAATTCTTCAGCCGCCAGTCCTTGGAACATACGCCCGAGGTCTACTGCCGCTGGGCTGTCTAGGTCGATGAAATAGGAGTTTGTAGCGGGGTCGTATTCCCCCCACACACGTGCGATTGCAACTTCGAGCTCGCCGAGACTATCTGCATCCACATCGACATCGAGAGGACGGGTGAAAAATCCATCCACCATGCCGAGCGTGTTTCGTAGGGCTTTTGCGGGAGAGTTGCTTTCCTTGTACTTGTAAACGGGTAACCCCTCTGAACTGCCCGATGCCCCTTGGGCGAATTTGTTGGGCCACGTTCCCGGAACATGAAAGCGGTTGTAGTATTCCGCCGAGGCAAACTGACGTGCTTCCCCGTAACGAGTCATGATTTCTTCACCAATAAAATCCCCGTTAATTCGGAAACCAAACTCAGGGCTCGCCATATTGTCGAGAAATGTCTCGCGGAACACCGCCAAGGGGATTGACTGAGGTGTGCCTTCATACTTGGACGCCAGCTTACCGAGGGAAGACGCGATGAGGTGTACGTCGGAGAAATTTAGGGGTAACTCCATGTTGTCTGCTAGTCGAATTAAGTCCTGAGCCGTTGCATTCTCGTCATTGAGTAGATTCTGAGCGAATCCATCCCCGTCTTCATCGAGAGCTTTTTGGCGTAAGAAACGGTCGATACTGAGAAATTGATCTAAGCCGTTGTTTGATTTACCCGCCATCTCCTTGAGCATCTCAATGTCCGTGGGGTCGGCACCCATTTTAAGCAGGTTAGCCTCGAAACGGTTGTAGGCTTCGTGTAGAGCTTTTGCAGAGCCGGTACGAACACGGCTGTTTAACGTAACCCCAGCCGCCTGTCTCGCACCGAGTGTTACTTCTTGCCCGAGTTCTGTCATTAGCTCCGGGGCGTTTTGTTCGATCCACTCAATTAAAAAGCGGCCATCCGCAAAAGCATTGGGGTAATCCTCACGGAGGCTGTCGAATCTCTCACTTACTTCTGTAAACTTGTCGTGCCGCCGCGACCAAAATCCCGTCGTAAATTTTTCCGAGGATAGTCCATCTTGTGCGGTAAAGATGTCTGTGCCGTTGGATAAACCTTCTCTGTAGATACGTAAACGCTCCGCCGCATTTTCGACGAGTCGTTGCTGGATCACATCGAGGGGTTCCCCAGCACGGAGGCCGGTGTTGATGATTGCTTCGTCTTCTTTACGGAATATTTCCTCGAAGTTGAGGGTGGTTACCTCTCCGGTTTCCTCATCGACACGTAGCACGGAGTTGCCTGAAAGCATCTCTTTGGCGATGTCAGCCTGTCGCTGGACTGCCGCTTGGGTCATCGCGAGTTGACGATCAATGTTTTTCTGCGTATCGTCGACAAATCCCCGCAGTGTTTTTGCGAGGGGGGCGAGGTTGGGTTCTTGGAGGCCAGCCCGTGTTATTTTTTGGACAGACCTTGCGAGAGCGTTGTTCTGAGACATCTTGTCAATCAGAGTGGTTTCGAGTCGCACGAGTTCGGCGGTAACATCGGCAATTTCTGAGTCAGCCAGACTGCGTGTGATGTAGTTTGAGTACGAGTCAAAGATCATCAAACCTGCCATTTGGGAAAAAGTCAGGCGCACATCCTGAGCACTCAACAACAAATTGCCGTCGGCGTCACGTGCAGTAGAGAGTTGGTCACGAATAGCACGAAGGTGGTCGAATTGGTCGAGTACGTACTTCTGGAACTCGGGGTCAGCCGCTTTTAGGCCCCGGTACATCTTGTCGATTTGTGAGTCGAGGGCCGCATCCCCTGTGCTCACTTTGCGCTGGAAACCAGAGTCTGTATTAACGACCATCCAGTCAAAAACTTCTCCCGCTTTTGCGATAGATGCTTGCGTGAGTTGAATTGCTCCGGTTGCGGTCATCGGTATGAACACAGTCGACATAACAGAGCCGAATGCCTCTGCCCACATGGTATTACCTGATAGGTACGACGATGAATTGTTGAATAGATCTTGGTAGACCTGACCCCCAATCGCCGCCCCACCGAGTGCGAGGCCCTCTTCTGTCACTATCTTTTTTATGGAAGCTGGCAAGAGATCTTTAATTCCCTTACTCATCAACCGGTCCCGACGTTTTTCGAGTCCTGCGATACGATTTTCGAGGGAACGAATTTCGAGTGCCCGGGTTGACCTCGGGGGAACATCTGCACCTCCCATTGCTCTGATGCGACTTCTGTTTGATGCAATCGCATTTTCTAGTTGTTGTAGTTGGGCTTGGTTGTACTGAACAAGATTTTTCTTGGAGGGCGATAGAAACTGCATCATCGGACTCGATGCACGTTGGAGTGCCCGGACTGTGCTCCGCTGGGAAAATCCCTGTAGCATTTTAATCGGAGCTTTTACCTGTGTACGGATGTAACGTCCGAGCAATCCGTCGAGTGTTTCGCCTCGACTGACGAGCTTTGCCAAAATTTCAGACTCTGTTTTTACACCGAGCTCGTCCTTGGTCCAGTTAATAAAACGATCCTGTATCTTCTTATCACGAAGAGCGCGGCCACCCCAGAACGACATCAAAATAGGCAACGTCTCTTTGGCTATACGCATGGTCCGAGTAACTGCATCTCCGCTGTGGCTGATGAGAGCTTCGGCGTCGGCTTCGGAGATACCCAAGCGTTCTGACATTTCCTGTGAAAACGTCGGTGCGTAGGGAATAACAGGTCCCTCGAGTTTGGTGGGACCTTCTTGATCTGGTAAGTTGGCGAACTCCGACATGAAATTAAAGACACCGCCTGCACCTTGATTTACAATTCCCGTAGCAATGTTCTGGGGTATTGCATAGATCTCGTTCATGCGTCCCTGACTTATTACTTCAGGTAAATAACCACTGTACTCTGCTCTGTTGATTAGAACACGCTCGTAGGGAGACATACCAATATTCTGTAGGAAGTTGTCGAGTTGTTCTTGTCCCTCGGGCGTCAAGTCAGCGCGGGGTAGATCTCGCAGTCTTAAGGTACCCATACCCTCTAGACTGATGTCAATGTCAGTTTCAGAAGGACGCCGGAATGTTTCGAGATCCTGCATGATTGGCAGGGAAGTTTCTGCATTGTACAGGGGCCGTCCATCTGCGTCGGTCGAAACGCGGCCATCCGGACCAATTTGGGGGTACACGAGATGTGTTCCGCCTTCAGCAACTAGGAAACGTGTGCGGTCATACACACTCTCGATGTCATTAAATAGGATGACCTCTTTTTCTTGGATGCCTCGAAGATTGGGGGTGTCCCGCTCGACCACAAAACCGACAGCCCCCGTGATTGCATTCGATACGAGTGCGTTTGCTTCAGGATCTTCATTCTCGAAAAACATTCTATAAAGAACTTCCCCATTCTTGGCATCGAAGGGGTCAGGTACTCGTAGGGGATCGATCTCTCCGTCTTCGCCCCGGAGCGTTTCAATCGTTGCATTTACAGACGAACCCACAATGTTTGGCATATACGTAGGTTGAACAGGGGCTAACCCTGCAGTGATGGGCTGTTGTGTGGTGTCAAATGCAACAGATTTTTCTTCGGGAGCGGGCGTAACTGCAGGGGGTGCTTCAGGCTTTTCGACTGGCTCGGGCTCTCGTGAGATCGGCTCTACCTCCGGTTCTTTCGGGGTAACGCCCTCAACGGGAATGACTAATTCCTCAGTTACTTCTGTCTCGGGAGTAATCTCGGGAGCGGTGCTTTCTTCTTCAGGGATTTCCCCAGCGGTAAGCTGGTCATCCCCAGATACAATCTCTACCTTAATGCCCGCTTTTTCCGCGTCGGTAGGCCCCTGCAAGTCATTCATTTGGTCTTCAATTGCCATAAAATACCCTAGTTAATTGGAAGTTCCGGGGAGTGGTCCGGGGTTAGTCCTCGATTTAAATGCTTCAGACTTTGAGTTAGGGTCAACACCGGTAGAAACAGTGCTAGCGTTCGTGTCTCCGAAGAGTGCCTCGTAAGCACCTTCATTGTCTTGGAGGGCTACTTGTAGTAACTCGCGGAAATTAGTCGGACGATCTTGGAATGTCTGCTCGTAGTAGTAAGCCGCTCGTGTTGATACACGGTCTTGCGACCCGTATCCTTCATAGATGGCCGCCTGTTCACGCATTTCATGTTGGGCAGATACGGTGATGGTGTACAGTTCCTGCATACTCAAGAGTGCACGGCCCGAACCCGGTGCGGCGGGAGCAATACCTGCCGCAACCCGCTGGACGTCTTGGTCGGATACGGTACGAGCCGCGGCATCCCCACCCTGCACCGCAACAGCCATTGAGTAGGCGAGGAGTGTTGAGTAGTACCGAATCATTGCAGTCTCAGAAACGGTGTTCCCCCGGGCTAGTTTACCCTGTACATCAGACAAAAACGACATCTGCTCATCACGTACTCTTTGGTCCGCTTCATTTGAAGCTGGAACACTCCCAAACGCACCAATAATCTCTCCCCCTACTTCAGCGAGAGCCCGAGCCGTGTCGCCGGCACCTGCCGCCGCGAGTTGTAGGGTCGCCGCTAAACCTGCTCGACCCCCTTGCTCAGACGCTTGGAGAATACCTCCCGCTAACCGAACAACACGACGGGACGCAATAGCACGTCCCCGCATCGCTTCGGGGTCTCTATTGTACATCTTCTTCATCTCAGTAGCAGTCATCTGGTTACCCTCGAGAGTTGGGTCGATGATCGCACTGGCGGGTTGGTAATCGTTTGCGGCAACGTAGCGGAAATATTCCATCGCAAGAGCAGGATTTTGGTGCCGTAGGGGGCTGAGGGTCTGTGCGACTTCAGCTTTTGCAGTTGGGTCTATGTATGGCGTTAAATCAGCCGACCCGGGATCGGGGGCGTAGAGATTATCGACCCGCTTCCACGTAGAGAATTTTGCCCTCTGGGATTCGACGTCAGCCCCTGCGCGGTTAATAAACATAAAAAACTTTTCGACAGGAATTTGTCCGTATTTTTGAATCTGATTAATCTGATCATACGAAGCCATGTCAACACGCCCCGTTTCGTCCCGCATCCAAACAGGTGGATTTGGTACCGAAAGACCCCGCTCACCACTTTCTAACTCTGTGAGCTCTATGTCCTTAAATTCAGGAGGCAAACCGGCCGACTCATTTATTCTTCTTTTCAAGTCAGGCACGAGCGAATTTTGAACACGGTTAAAAATACTCGGAGAACTGTTAATCAAACTAACAACACCCGGATACTGAGAAGTCTTGTCAAGATACGTGATTCGTCCTGTTTCTCTATTTACCTGCCGAATATCCGGTAGAGAAAAACGAGCGTCGAGTGCGTTAACTGCACGGGCCTCAAAGTCGGCTATCTGCTGGGCGTCACCGTAGTCTAGAAGTTGTTGATAGACAGCGGGTCCTTGTGTATCAAACCACATCATGTTATTCCGTATTCTTTCAGAATCACTACTGCCTGTTGGAGTGGGAATACCCACGTAAATAGGCTGATTGTCGTCGCCGGTGCCAACTTGGTATGAAGCACGTGCACTTGTACCATCGAGTCGAGCTTCCAGTGCTTTTGTTAGGCGGTCCTCTTGACCCTTAATTCTCTCGAGTCTCTCTGAATTTTCAGCTTCCATAGACTGCAGAAACATATCATTTGCAAATTGCTCATCCGCTAAAAGAGATTCCGCGTATGCTTTATCCTGCTCAACACGCGCTCGGTATCCATACTCGGTGCGTAGGCGTTCCATTTCTGCATCTTCAGCTTTCTGTGCGGCAACATTCGCGTTGTACTGTTTTGCGGCTCCAGTAAGTAAACCCCTAAAAAAACTCACGCTGTGTCCTCCGTGTCTTCTGGAGATCCGAGGATTTCCTCAGACACTCCCATGAATCCTAGTGCCATCGGCTGTTTCATCGTCGGTTCAGTATTGAGTGTTTCTAGCACGTGCTTGGCAAAATCGGGGTTACGTTCCTTCATAATATTCATCAACTCAACCTCGTCCAGACCCATGTCTCTCTGCGGCATTCCATTTGGAGTCGCAAAGAATTTGACGGGTATCTCGTATTCCGCCGCAACCCCCAGCAAGTAAAATGCGAGAGGCGTCTTAATAATTTCTGCAACGTCAGGCGTGAAAAACCCTTGGGAGAACCCCCCGAGCGTAATAGTCTTTACGATTTCTTGAATGGAAATCCCAGCGAACATAAGGCGTACAAACTGCTCATGCACATCTTCCTGCTCGAGGCGGTCAATAACAAAACTAACAGCTTCGTCAGGATTTGTAAACTTTGGAGGCCGATCCCACGGCCATTTACCCGGGGATTGGGTGAGTGTCCATCCTGCTGGCATCCGACTAAATGGATCGAGGGCTTGGATTGATCCCGGTTTTGCGGGACCTTTTGTCATAAACATACCGGTGCTTATCCTCTATGCTTTCGCGGTACTTGTACGCGATTTTATCTTGCGGATTTTCGGCGCGGATACTGACGCCGAGCCCATACGAATATTTATGCCCGAGCTACGTGTGGGGCGGATTGACTGTAGCGTAAGTTGAATTTGAGGCACTTCACTAGACAACGCTTTTTGCATCGCGTTTGAAATTCGTGGGTCCGCAAAGCCTGACCGGAGGTCCACAGCAGTCGACCGAAAAGATCCCGCACTGGCAACTCCCGGCGCACGGACCGTGCTAACAGGGATAGGCGTCATGTCCGGCTGGCCCTTAAGATACCCCTCAGAAAATACGTCCACGGCCTTCCCGAGAGGACTGTCAGTAAATTCTCCGTACCAGTCCTGCGCTGTGCTCACGCCTCGCTTGGTTGCGCCCCACGCAGATTCTAACCACGAGGGAGAGCCGGGATCGTAGTCCGCGTAGTTTGAGACCCCGCTAAAGGTTTGTAGGGCAACATTTTGTCGGGCTGACGCAATAGCTCCAGCGTCTTCGTATGTTCGTGTTGCATTGAAACTAGGGGGTCGGTAGCCAGCAACCGGTCTCGCTCCATCGTCCACGCCGAGAAAACCAGATACCCGCTCGTACGCAGTGTCGTAAATAGATGAGGCACCTTCCGATAGATAGTCGTAGGCACTTTCTGCGTACCCTGTTGCGATATCGTAGGTTGTTTTTGCAGTATTGTATAAGTCGTCGTACCAAGCCATTTCTTATCCTTTCAATACCGAGAAGACACCATTGAGAACAGCACCACCGAGGGCTTGTGACATTTGATCATTAGACTGCATCTTGTAGATATCTTTGTTTGCGTCAATTTCCATACCGAGAAGACCAATCTGATGGTTTCTCTGGAGTTGGTTTTCTGCCATTTGGATAGCCCACGCAACCTCATCACGGTACTGTTGCCAGAGCGCATTCTGAGCACTCTGCGTTAATCCGAGAAGGTTTTGGACATTCATCATATTCGCTTCATTTTCGAGAGCGGTGTTAGCCGTATTGATGTTACGCCGCCACACAGTGTTGGACTGGTCAATCTGGAGTTGCATGTCCAAGTTAAATTTTTCACGTGCGTCATTCATCGACGTGAGGTACTGGGACATCGCATCCGTTTGGTTTGCGTTGAACTGATCCATTGCCGCAACACGGTTTCTATTTGCGGCTTCAACCTCAGCCTCGAGGGCCGTGAAAAACTGCTCCATCTGCGTCTCAGATTCTGCGTTAAACTGTCGAGCGGCGTTTTCGTATGCTTGGTCTTTGTAGAGGGATTCGAGTTTTTCTTGGTAGTTTATCGTGTTTGTTTTCTGAGCGTTGTCGAGGTTTTTCAAGTCAATCGACAGGAAAGACTGGGCGTTTGTGACTGCGGCCTGCATACGTGCGTCGAGGTTGGCGCGGTCCATCGCCGCAACGGTCGCCGCATTCTGGAGGGTTGTCTGCTGACGGGCACTCAGGTTGGCCATGTCCATCTGGCTATAGCGGTCCGCATCGGCTTTTGCGATGGGTAAGCCAGACTCGAGTATCGCTTGACTAACTGCCGCCGCGGCCATTGAACTCGAACCCAACCCCCGACGTTGCATCACTGCGGTTGCACCCCGACTTGCACCGGCGGCCCACGCAGGCAGGGGTTTTCCATCCTCGATGGACTTGTAGAGTTCCCCGAGTTGGTAACTAACAAGAGACTCTTGTGATACTTCCCCCTGAGCCGCTTTTGCGAGAGCGTCTGGGGATACCTGCCCTTCTATCTGACCGACGGTGTACGTAGGCTGATCCTGTAGGGCGGTCTGCATGTCTTCGGGAAGTTTGTCAGCGACAGTTTGTGCAGTATATGTTGCCGCTTGCATTGGCCCGGGAGCTTCAACTGTGAGTCCTTCTGTAGACACCGTAGTAGGCGCAACAGAAACATCTTGCAGTTGCTGAGGCATTGTGAGCAACTCATCCTGTTTAACTTCATAGGTTTCAGGGGTGTACGTAACAGCCTCATCAAGTTTAGCCTCCTCTCTCAGACCCGCCTGTTTTTCGAGCTTACCAACAAGCTCTTCTGGTTTTTGGAGGTCTAGAAGGGACGTATTTTCTTCTGACATTTTTTACTTACCTTTCTTCAATCCCATGAGTTTATCCGCACCCTTAATACCAAACGACGCGAGGACCGC
>AACY020565250.1_pt1 | contig 10827 bp, 7 predicted proteins | sample 267378 | NCBI WGS metagenome assembly AACY02 (sample SAMN02954345, study PRJNA13694) | marine metagenome | biome: aquatic; feature: ocean; material: water; isolation source: isolated as part of a large dataset composed predominantly from surface... | reverse complement strand
CGGCTTGTTCTTCCATACACCATGCATCCCAACCCTCTGGATAGTAAGTTCTAGTTTTGATTAGCCTTGCTTGGTAGGCAATATTATCAAGGACAGTTTGATCTACATCTAAAATTACAGCAGGAGGTTTATCTCGAAAACCTTCAGTTTGCTCGATTGCAGCTGAAATTTTGTTATTAGATAGAGCTAAGGGAAGCTTATCGATTGCAGATCTATATACATTGATTGAGTTAGCATAATATTCAGCAGAATCTTGTACATAAAGGGTAGCAAGAATACCTTGATGTTCTTTAATTTCAGCTGAAATCAAAGTGCTAAAGAAGAGAAAAAAACATTTAAAAAAATTCTTCATTTTCTGGCTATTTCAAATTGTATACTTAGCATTCTACCTCTTGGGTCATGTACTCTAGTATCAAAACTAAAGTCAGGTGCATCATATAATCTTGGAGCATCTTCATCAAATAAATTAATTATTGCAAAGTTAGTTTTTAATTCATAATCGCCATCGATTGTGTTGATCGTAAATAAATCTGATAAAGGCAAATCTACAGACAAATCAAATAAAAATGATGAGTCAATTTCATTACTATAACCTCTATCAATAGATGCCTGTGGAATAGTTTTGTTATTCTTATAACCATCGATATATCTAGTATTTATACCAAAAATATAGTTATTAAATTTCCAATTTATGAAAGTATTAATGCGATTTTCTGGCAAGGCATGAGTATGAGCGTCAAAATTAAATTTACCTACACGATCAATTAATTGTAAGCAATCCAAAGCTAAGCAAGTAATGTCGTTACGGTCTGGAGTTAAAAACTCAATTAAATTGGTCCCTCTTATTGTGAAATCTAATTCTCCATAGTTCTTTAAATCAAAGAATCTTTTATATTCAAAATCTATACCGCTAACCATTGTAGATTCTTCATTAAAATAGGTTGTGGTTATTCCAATTAGATCTCCAATATCATTTCGCGTAATACTTAAACCATTTGGATCCTGATCCAATAGTGCTTGTGGACTTTGCAAAACTATTCGATCCTCAAAATCAATCTTCCAATAATCTAGAGTAAATTTTTGAATATCATCATTAAAAATAAAACCAAAATTACTATTAGTAGATATGCCTGGCTTGAGGTCTGGGTTACCTAATTTAGCTTGTCTTACATATACTCCACCATTATCGCCATCTGAAACGCTTCCTAGATTTACGTCACTTGGGAACATCTGCGCCATAGATGGCATGCTAAACGAAGTTCCTCGTGAAGCTCTTAGAGAAATTTTTTCATTAGGTTGATACTTTAGTGAAAGCTTGGGGTCAAATGAAGAATCATTACTATAGTCCTCATATCGCATTGCTAACCTTAAATCTAACACATCAAAAAATTCTCTTTCTGCTTCAATAAATAATGCAAATTTATCTCTGCTTTTAGATATGTTCCGACCGCCACCAAGAAAGAATAGGTCTGCAGTTTTTGTTAGTTTTCCATCATTATCGTATTCAACCTGTGCAAGCTCATTAAATACGACATTTAGTTGTTCATTGCTTATTTGAGCACCAACTACGAAAGATATCTCAGAATATTTAGAACTGGCAAGAAAATCTAAGGTTGTTAATCCGCCCTTCTTGTTTGATTTTTCTGCACCTTGCAAATAGTTTGTTAACTCTCTACTATTCTCTCTTGGATTAAAAACATTCCAAAATAAGTCGCCATTTGGTCCGCCATTACCTTGAATAGCATCCAAGAATCTTGAGTTAACAAAATCTGGCCTATTGTGTACATTCTCATGCTCACTATTAGTTATAGAAAATTCAATATCATAATCATCAATAGTGTTTGTATATGTGTAATTTATATGGTGTTGAGTAATATCTTTTGGAGACAATGGAGAAGGAAATAATCCTCCTAAAGGACGTCCATACCATCTAACTGGCACATTAAATGGACTACCTGCCTCTCCTGGCTGTATTGATCTTGTTAGAAAGGAAAGGGCCGGATAGGAAGGTGATTGAGGGTTATCATTTACCTTAATATTCGATGATATAGCTGTAAGTTCATGATAATTATTAGATAAACTAAAATAGAATTTTTGATGATCTTCATCATTAACAATGTTGAATCTTGTCCCATACAAAAATCTACAAAATCCACCAGATAATCTACCACCATTTTCTGCACAATTCGGATCTGGTACTATTTGACCTTCTATGTAAGTTCCAGCGTATAAACCTTCATCAATTTCATCATCTGCTGAAACAATAAAACTGTTACCTAAAAGACTTAAGCCCAACTCAGCAATTCTAGGTATCTCATTTGCAGAAAGTGGTTTTTTCTCAAGTTGATCATAAGCTATTACTAAATTAGTATTCCTATTTTTTGTACCATATAAGAATCCCACATTTGTCTCTTTACTCTCATAGTTAGTAGTGCCTTGCTCACCAAACTTTAATTTAAAACCCTCAAAGTCTTTATAAGTAAAAAAGTTAATTACTCCAGCTACTGCATCAGAGCCATACAAAGATGTTGCTCCTTCCTTTAAGATTTCAACTTTTTCAAAAGCTATAATAGGAATAATATTAACATCAATGTAACCTTCACCTTCTTGTGATGTGGTACCAGAAAAAGTGTGTCTTTTAGAATTAATTAAAACTAGTGTAGAGGCATGATCAAGGCCTCTAAGAGTTATATTTGACATACCTTGGTCTACACCATCTAATGCATTTGTTTGAAAATGAGAGCCTGATGAACTGGTTAAGTACTTACTAATTTCAGCAACGCTATTGATATTAAGATTATCAAAATCGTTTTTTGTGATTAGTTCAACAGGAGAAGAATCTGCTTCTACGTCTTTTATTAAAGATCCTGTCGTTATTACCTCTTCAACTTCTTGAGTTACGACGAATATAGAGAAAAATAAAAGTAAAAAAACCCTTACATGCATTTAGGTTAATTATAACCTAATAACTAGGGCCGAAGCCCTAGTTAAATCAGGTAATAATATTAAAAAGTTATATTAAATTTGAAGCCAATATTTCTACCAGCAAGCGGAACTTGATTCTTCACGAAGGAAGTGTGATTTCTTGCTCTTTCATCCATAAGATTCTTAGCAAAAAATGAAACTGTCATTCCTACGTCTGATGACAATGCAAATTCCTTAGCAACATTCATATCAACTAACATAAAACCTTCTGTTGAAGATTCTTCCATAGCTGTTTTATATTGCGGTTTAACGTCTTTAAATGAGATGCCTGCGGAGTAATCTGCAGAACTATAGTCAACATCTATAAACGTTCTTTTTGGTGTGAGTCTAGGAACGTATGACTCATCAGCACTATCAGCATTGAATTTACCAATTACAGAATCTTGTCCTAAAGAAACTGTTAGATTCCCATTAGGAAGTGCAATAGTTCTTCCAACAAGAAGCTCATAACCATTAAATTCTGCATCTTGCTGAAGATAGTTAGCTCTAATCATATCTCCATGATGCTCCTCATGATCTTCATCTTCATGATCTTCATGATCTGCTTCTGATTCATCCATAAGATAAATGTAATTATCAACAGCATTTGCATAAAAACTAGCGCTTGCAAAAGCACCATCATTCTCATAATTCATTGTAAAATCAACATTATTTGAGACTTCAGTGCCAAGATTTACATCTCCTACTTCGAATCTATTAGTAACCAAGTGTGGGCCATTCATGTATAGTTCTTGTGCTCCAGGTGCTCTTTCAACGTTCGACAGAGCAAGACTCACAGTAAGATTGTCTGTCCAATCTTGTGAGAACTGTACAGCATAACTTTGAGTTGAGAAATTCAAGTCATAAAGTTCAACTTCTTCTTCATGCTCTTCTCCCTCATCTTCATCGTGATGCTCTTCAGCAACTGAACCATTTCTAGTAATATCGTCTAAACGAACTCCAAAATCTACGTCAAATTCACCAAGTTTTGTATTTAGGTAATAACCTACAGTGAACTCTTCGCTGTTTACTGGATTCATAAAGGCTTCTTCACCAATAATAGACATATCTTCTTCAGCAAAATTAAAAGCAACTTTCTGATTTAAATTTTCATTAGAAACATCTAAGACTACCCCAAATTCAGTTGCTTCATTTTCAAAAGTAGTTGGGCCTTCTTCATGTCCATGCTCATCATGCTCATCTTCGTCATGCTCTTCATCATCATGGTGTTCGTCATCATGATGCTCTTCTTCAGCATGCTGCTCAGTTAATGAGTAATCAGAGGATCTCATAAAGAAATCGATACCTTTAACAAGCTCACCATTAAGGTTGTATGAGCCTTCTAAAGTGAAAACATCAGATGTATTGTCAGCGAAAATTCTTTCGCCTTCATGCTCATCATGTCCTTCATCTTCATGATCTTCGTCATGATCTTCATCACCATCTTCGTCGCCATGCTCATCATGTCCACCATGACCTTCTCCATGGTAAGGAATACCATTTGTACCTTCTCTACTAACTAAAGAAAAGCCAAGATGGCCCCAATCTCCAGTTGTCGAAACACCAAATCTGGCATTACTAGTTTCATAATCTGAATTTGCTAGAACAGTCATATCACCTTCTTCATGCCCTTCTTCTTCATGATCTTCATGTTCATCATCATGAATAATAGAACCACCAGGAATTTCATAACTATCAAAAATTGCTTCTGATAAACCAAAACTAATATTTAAACCAGATTGATTTGTCTGCACATTGAAAGTAGTTACTTCACCATCATTTGCTTCTTGCAATTCATGACTAAAGTTACCGGATGTTTCAGTGAAATCAGTTTTTGCAATTGTATTGTCAACTACATTAATTATTCCACCGATAGTACCATTCGAGTAAAGAAGTGATGAAGGTCCTCTTACAACCTCAACTTGCTCAGCATTACTTAGATCAATATTATTAGGATGATCAGGCCCCAAGGTAGAAACGTCTCTAACTACCATGCCATTACTCAATACCTTAACTCTTGATCCAGACATACCTCTGATAATTGGTTGCCCAATCGCAGGTCCAAAATCAGCATTTGAAACACCTAAAAGATTATCCAATGCTTCGCCAAGACTAACTGAAGCATCATTTGCTAGATCTTCTTTGCTAACAACATGAACTGGATTATCAATTTGGGTTTGATCTGTAAGAGAGGATGTAACTACAACCTCTTCTACGTCTTGAGCATTAATAGAACTCAAGAAAAAAAATAAAATTAAAAATTGTTTTTTCATTTATACCTCCTTTAAAAAAACTTAACTTAGATAGACGTCTTTAGGATTTAGGTGGGCCCCTTGAAGAAAAGCTAGAAAAAGCTTCTCTTATATGAATATATTCTTTAAGGGTTCTTTCTTGAAAGATAAAAGTGATAAACGAAGAATTTATCTCAGGTTGGTTAGTGGCTTCTGTTTCATTTAAACAAAAGGTACATTCGAAATCTAATTCAACATCATGAAAGTCTTCTTTATGACTTAATGGATCTAAAGATATTACACTTATAAAAAATAAGCTTAATAAAGTTAGATATAAATTTTTACCTTTCACAGTTCTAATATAATAACAGCCTTTAGAATAAAGCTATATCCTTTATAGCCAAATCTACATTAAAGTCTCTACCATAACCAGCGATACTAATATCTCTAATGTTTTTTGGTTTTAAAGAAGGTGACATAAATGCATTTTTCTTGAAATCTTTAAATTCAATGTAGTACTCCTTCCATTCACTACCAACATCAAAAGATTGACTGTGGTAAGCCCATGGTGGCAATTTAATGCCTTTCATAGTTACATGTATCTCATAGGTTTCATCATTACCTTTAGCCATAAATTTTATGCCTTTAGTATTCTTATCTATAGAATCAGGTCTATGCGCTAGTCTTACGAAACCACCATTATTTTCAGTGGTGACATAACCTTTAAGTTGGAAAGTGCCTTCATCATAATTAGCTTCAAGCTCAGATTTTCCGCCCATAACTTGGTCTGTGACTACGGTCCAACTCCTTGGATCATCTGACATTTGTGAAAAAGCACTCATAGAAATAAGTATTAATAAATATATAAATCTCATTTCCATATTATGTAGTTAAAACAGGTATTTTCAAGGATTCTTAATCATTTTCAATGAGAAGATTAGGTTTTCCTGCTCTTTTCTTAAGTATAAATTCATCGTGCAGTTCGCCCGTTGCATCAAAAGACCTAAACCTAAGTTCGTTACCATCAATATCAATTATTTGGTACAGCTGCTTATTCTCAATAAAAGTTTTGGCGTATTTATCTTTTGTTATTTCATAGAGTTTTGGGCCACTAACTGATACAACGTTTACAGTGCCTATTTCAGGATCATAAGCTTGCTCATAGCCTGTAGGTATGTTTTTGAGACTATTTGTATCAACAAGACCTGTTCTTGAATAAGCATGATCATGCCCACTTAGAATTAAATCTACTCTGTATTTATCAAAAAGAGGTTTCCAAACTTGTCTTAATTCTAGATTATCTCGATTTGATGCTGGTGAATACAATGGATGATGGAAAGTTATAACTGTCCAATCATGAGGATTTTGTTCCAATACCTTATCAAGCCACTGAACTTGCTCTTCTTGACTAATGTTAGAGTCTAATGAGATAAATCTTACACCTTGATAATCAATATAATAAACAGTCTCATTTAAGCTATCATTTGGTACATCTTGTATTGGAAAAGAAAATTGAGTGCGCCAATGAGCAGTTAAAGTTGGTCCTCCATTAGGGTTTTGAAGACGATCATATAATGGAGCCTTTCCACCTAAAATTATCTTGTCTTTTAATTCTTCTTCTGAAAAGCCAGTTATTAGTTCAATTCCTGAATCAATTGAGTAAATTTTGCCATCTTGTTGCACTAATAAAGAACCGTTTTGATCATTGGAGTCCTTAATAACTAGCTTCAACAAGCCTGATGTATCTGGTGCATATGATTCAACATCAATATTTATATCTTTCCCGCTCTTATTTTTCCATATTCTTTTGTACTCAGAAACATTTAAGTATTCATGATTTCCTGGGGTAGCTATTACAGGTATTGTGCCATTAACCCAGTCAGGGCCTTGATGCCATTCTCCCCATTCAGAATCCATATAACGTTCATCAACAAGATCTCCAGCATGAAGAGTAAATGCTGCCCTTGGAGCATCTCGAAATGCTTCCCTGAATACCCTTGACCAATGAGTTTTTACCTCATTTTGTGCATCACCGAAGTAAATAAAACTAAATGGTTCAGGCTCTAGACTTGCGGTTTTAAAATGATAATATTCGGTCCAGTTTTCTCCATCGCCTACTCGATATGCATATAAAGTATTAGGTTCAAGATTGGTAAAGGTAACATTATGGTAATGTGCTTCATTGATATCACTTTTGAAATGAGATGTTATTGCTTTCAATTCCGTTGGTTTTAAAGTCCTACCATTTGCATTTGCAACTGCAAATTGAGCAAAACCATTAATTACAGATGTATTAGTTCTCCAAGTAACTGATTGAGTTATAGCAGGATTATCATTCCATGTAAGCACAACTCTATCTGGCAGAACCGAGGGAGCATGAGCAATTTCTTCGGATAATTTTGTTGCTTTCCAATTATCATGTGAGAAGACTAAAAAACTTAGTAGACTAAAAAAAATTAAGCTAAAACTTCTCATATCCATCCTAAATGGTGGGTCTGGCTGGATTTGAACCGGCGACCTCACCCTTATCAGGGGTGCGCTCTAACCAACTGAGCTACAGACCCAAAGAACAAATTATTATAGGTTTTTTGACATGTAAGTCTAGAAGTCTACTTATCCCATATCACTTTATAAATTAAATAACCTAATATTCCTCCCATAATCTGAAAAATAATAAATAATGGAGCATCATTAAGATTAATGCCTGCAAATGTATCTGAAAAAATTCTCCCAAATGTTACTGCAGGATTAGCAAATGAAGTTGATGCTGTAAACCAATAGGCAGCACCAATATAAGAAGCTACCATTATTGGAACTTTTTTAGCATCTGAAGCAAAAATGATCATTATTAAGCCGGCAGTAGCGATTAGCTCTGAAAACCACAAATTTGAACCTGTTCTTATTTTTGTTGATAATTCAATCAATGGTAAATTGAACATTAAATTAGCAAGTACTGCCCCTAATAATCCTCCCAAACATTGAACTGCAGCGTAACTAATAAAAGCTGGAAATTTTAATTCTCCTCTAATGTAGCTAACTAAGGACACAACAGGATTAAAATGAGCGCTCAACGGAGCAAAAATTGTAATCAAAAAGTATAAACCCCAAAACGTAGCTAAGGAATTTGCTAAAAGTGCAATACCATCGTTTCCATCCGATAAATTTTGCCCCATTATGCCTGAACCCACTACAACACAAACCAATAAAGCTGTGCCTGTAAATTCAGCAAATATTTTATTCTTAAATTTCCCCATTCAATAGTTCAGTATTAATTTTCATTTTTATTAAGTCCCTAATATTATCAAAATCATCATCGTTCATATGTTTTGGATCAGGTATATTCCAATCTAAAGTTTTGGCACTTGGAAAATAAGGACATTCATCGCCACAACCCATTGTTACAACATAATCAAATCTTTCATTAGAAAAATTTGTTACATTCTTTGGTTGAATTTCGTCAACTACAATACCAATCCTTTTGAGAGAATCTATAGCTTTTGGATTAACAGTTTTAGCAGGCTGAGATCCAGCTGATTGTGCAAAAATTTTATTACCATAAATTCTATTACTAATTTGTTCGGCTAATTGACTTCTGCATGCATTCTCAACACATACAAACAATACATTTAGCATACTAAAAGCTGTATTTTACACCTAAAGAGATTGATGAAGCAGTGGAATAGCTTTCGAAAACTTCATTACCTTGTAGAGCTTCATAGGGATCTTCTAATAAATTTCTCAGCTTTAAAGTGACGTCAAGCGTACCATCCAAAGCTTCGTAAGTTCTATTATAAACTACGTCCAACTGAGCTGGTAAATCTTCCATAACATTGGGAATAGTATCGACTCCAAGCTCTCTTATTCTATTGCCAACATCGTTGTAAACAACGCTAAACCTTGAATCATCAGCTCCATAAAAACCAAACTGAAGATTAAAAATATCATCAGGCTGTCCAACAAGAGGTCTATCGTCATAAGAGGATAAAGTTATGTATTCAGGATTGGTTACTGCATTTGAATCTGTATAGGTATAGTTCACTTTTCCAAAAAAATCATACCCAGATATTAATTCACCAAATTGTTTTTGAAATTCAAATTCTGCTCCCTCAAGAGTTGCAGATGCAGCATTTCTGTAACTGACGTAAGAGTCCGTTGCTGCTGCTTCTAGAACTTGTTCAATTGGGTTTATAAAGCTCTTCTCAAAATAGGAGATCGTTAAAAACTCATCGAAGCCAAAGTAATACTCATATCGCAAATCAATATTTTCAATTTCAGCTGAAGTTAATTCTGCAAATCCTCTTTCAAACCTATCCGTTTCGAAGTTAACAAATAATACTGGAGACATTTCTCTAAATTGTGGTCTAGAAACTGTTTCACTAAAACCAATCCTTACTTGCATATTTTCTGCCAACTCATAAGTTAAAGTTAATGCGGGCAATAATTTATCCAACTCATCAACAGATTGAATATTTGTTTGATTGCCAAAAAATTGTTGAGTATTTGTTTCGATAAAAGATTCTTCATTTCGAGCTCCGATGCTTAAACTCAATTGATCTGAAATATCTGTTTCCAGTGAAAAATAGTAGGCATCTATAGTCATATCACCAGTGTAATCATCGGTATTTAGCGATAATTCTTGCAACACCAAACCAGTACGATCATATCTAAAGTTTTGTGGATGCATTATTGAGTTAATTGGCTGTCTTCTAAATTCTTGATCAGCAAATAAAGCCCCATTAGTAAAATCTGGCAAGAATGCATATCTTTTCACATCTGTTTGTCGGTTTTTTTCTGAATGAAGTAAACCAAATTTAAAATCTATTAATAAATCCTCAGTTTCGATAGGATAGTAAAAATCTACTGCCGCCTCGGATGAGTCATCATTTAACCAGGAAAAATTTGTGTAATTACTATCTTGTCTTCGGGAAAATTCATATGCACCATTGTTAAATTCATAAAAATGTTCTCTTTCAAATGGTGATTCTCTTTTACCAGTTGAACCATTCAATCTCCAATCAATGGATAACCCGTTAAGTAAATCGTGTTTACCTGACAATGTTACAGTTTTAATCTCTCGTTCAACCCATTCAGATTTTGTTCTACGCTCATCAAAATCTGCTTCAACATTCCTGCCCTCACTAATTGTTGTCCTGCTATCCGTTTTTCTCACAATCAATCCTGTGAACTGTAGATAATTAAAATCGTCAATATCCCAGCCAATAGTACTAAGTAAATTTGTATCTATTTGATAATTTGCTTTTTTTACTGCGTAGTTATTTCTTCTAACTAAATTTTCTCCTGACCCACTTGACCATTCAGATCGGAGGATATCAGGTTGATTATCTTTGCTTGAATCGTAACCTACACTAATTAGTAGACCCAATCTGCCCAGCTCGACTAAGTCATAAGCATTGCCATAACTAAGATCAAAACCGAAATCTGGATATAGTTCGGTTTTAAGTGGTTGCCAAGTACCAGTAAATCCTTGAGCAGCATATTGAATATCGTAATACGATGAAGTTGCAAGAGAAATGAAATCCGAATTTGCATAAAGTGGTGCTAGTGATGCAGGCAAATCTCTGTCACCCGTGTCAAAACCTGTCCAATCATTGTCGTATTGCGGCATCAAATC
>AACY020534384.1_pt1 | contig 10840 bp, 10 predicted proteins | sample 267378 | NCBI WGS metagenome assembly AACY02 (sample SAMN02954345, study PRJNA13694) | marine metagenome | biome: aquatic; feature: ocean; material: water; isolation source: isolated as part of a large dataset composed predominantly from surface... | reverse complement strand
GCCGTGATCCGCGCTCCCATGGTGTTGAGCAGGTTGGCCAGATCCTGCACCTCAGGTTCCTGTGCGGCGTTTTCGATCACGCTGGTGCCATCGGCGAGAACCGCTGCCATCAGGATCGTTTCCGTCGCGCCCACACTCGGGCAATCCAGCACGATCGAGGCACCCCGCAGGCGCTTGCGTCGTCCGGGGACGGCAGCAGACACCACCCCATGTTCGACGTTGACGACGGCGCCGAGGGCCTTGAGTCCGCGGATGTGTTCCACCACGGGCCGGGCACCGATGCGACACCCGCCCGGAAGCGGCACCTTGGCACTGCCCAGACGTCCCAGCAGGGGGCCGATGGCGAAAAAGCTGGCCCGAAGCCCATTCACCAGGTCATAGGGCGGTTCGCCGTGCTGCAGCTGGCCGGCGTGGATCTCCACCGTGGAGCCGTCGCGTTGCACCTGTACACCCAGGGCACGCAGGATCTCCGACATGCCATCGATGTCGGTCAGTTCCGGCACATTGTTGAGTCGGAGCGGCTCGTTGCAGAGCAGCGCCGCTGTCATCAGCACCAGAGCTGAATTTTTGGCGCCGCTCACCTTCAGCTCCCCGCTCAGGCGATGCCCGCCTTCGATCTCCAGCAGCGGCTTGAGAATCTCCTGAGACACGGGCGCCGCAGCCGGCATAGCTGGAAATCCTTGAGATGTCGGTCACATCTTGACAACGACGTCTGAGACCGTCTAGACGGCCGGCCCTCAAACTGGTTCTCGCTGGCTGGTGGCAGCCGGTGGGGCCGGCGGGGCGATGCCGTATGTTCGTGAACGTCGCCTGTGCGACACGCCAGCGGATGTGGCGGAATTGGTAGACGCGCTAGTTTCAGGTACTAGTGGCAGCAATGTCGTGGGAGTTCAAGTCTCCCCATCCGCATTATTTTGTAGGGGAGCCAGCGCCGTCCCGCCCATGATTGTCCTCAAGATCTCCAATTCCTCCGAGGTCGTGGCCTCCAAAGTGGGCAAATTCCTGGAATTTCTCACTCCTGACGCGGTCGATCAGAGTGCCGTCGAGGACCAGGTGATCAAGAAGTTGATCGAAAATCTGGCTGCGGAGGGCATCAAAGGTGAGATCGCTGCTGTGCGCGGTCTTGATCTTGAGGGTCAGGAGCTCAGTCTTCACGACGGCTTGAAGGTGCGGAAGCACGAGGCGTTCTGACACAGCGTTCTGACGCTTTGATCACCAGCCGACGCAACCCACTGGTGCGGAGGTTGCGGTCCTTAGCGCAGCGGTCCGGACGGGAGCAGGAGGGTCTGCTCCTCTTGGAAGGGTCCCATCTGCTTCAGGAGGTGCTGCGCTGCCAGTCGCCCCAGACCGACCTGGAGGTGATCGTGACACCCGCTTGGCTCGAGGCCCATCCCAAGGCCTTGAGCGCGTGGGAGGGGTCAGTGCGCTGGCATCACGTCTCCGATGCGGTGTTGCAGGCGGCGTTGTCGACCATGCACCCTGATGGTGTGGCTTGCCTGCTGCCCCTTGAGGCCCTGCCGAAGCCTCCCGGGCACTCCAGTTTTGTGCTCGCGCTCGATCGTGTGCAGGATCCAGGCAATCTCGGCACCTTGCTGCGCACTGCTCTGGCGGCCGATGTGGAGATGGTCCTGCTGGCCTCCGGTGCTGATCCCCTCAGTCCGAAGGTGGTGCGTAGCTCCTCCGGTGCCGTGCTCACGCTGGCTCAGGAGCGCCTGGGGCCCGAGGAGCGGCAGGGGGTGAGGGCTCTGGCGGAACGCCTCCAGGATCTGCGCCGCGATGGCCTGCAGGTGGTGGCCACGCTGGTGCCGGATGCCTCCGCTCCTGTGGAGGTGCTGCCCTACTGGCAGCTCGACTGGACCCGACCGACGGTCCTGGTGCTCGGAAACGAGGGATCAGGGCTGCATCCGGAATTGCTTGCCTGCTGCAGCCACGGCGTCACCCTCCCCCACAGCCCGCGGGTGGAATCCCTGAATGTGGCCGCAGCAGCGGTGCCGCTCCTGTTGGAACGCCGACGGGCGACAATGACCGCTCCACGCAGCTGACCGGGTGAGCGACGCCACTTTCGACTTCGATGTGATCGTGATCGGTGCGGGTTACGGCGGTTTTGATGCCGCCAAACACGCTGCCGAGCACGGCCTGAAGGTGGCGATCATCGAATCCCGCGACATGGGCGGCACCTGCGTCAATCGCGGGTGTGTGCCCTCCAAGGCTCTGCTGGCGGCCAGTGGTCGGGTGCGGGAGCTGGCGGATGCCGACCATCTCGCCGGCTTTGGCATTCATGCGGCACCGGTGCGCTTCGAGCGCCAGAAAATTGCCGACCATGCCAATGCACTGGTTGCCACGATCCGAGCCAATCTCACCAAGACCCTGGAGCGGGCCGGCGTCACGATCATCCGCGGAAAGGGCCGCCTGGAGGGCAGCCAGCGTGTGGGGGTGCGGGAAGTCAGCGGTGTGGACCGGGTGCTGACGGCCCGCGATGTGATCCTGGCCACCGGGTCCGATCCATTCGTGCCACCGGGGATCGACACCGATGGGCGCAGTGTCTTCACCAGCGATGAGGCGGTGAATCTGGAATGGCTGCCCCGCTGGATTGCGATCATCGGCAGCGGCTACATCGGCCTGGAGTTCGCCGATGTGTACACCGCCCTTGGCTGTGAGGTCACGATGATTGAGGCGCTGGATCGGGTGATGCCGACCTTTGACCCCGACATCGCCAAAATCGCAGCCCGCAAACTGATCGATGGCCGCGATATCGAGGCCCGCTCGGGGGTATTGGCCAAAGCGATCCGCCCCGGATCTCCCGTTCAGATCGAGTTGGTCGACATGGAGACCCGCGAGCCGGTGGAGACGCTGGAGGTGGATGCGGTGCTGGTGGCCACCGGGCGTGTGCCCAGCAGCAAGGATCTCAATCTTGAATCGGTCGGGGTCGAAACCCAGCGGGGCTTCGTGCCGATCGACGACAGCATGCACGTTCTGGTGCATGGCCAGCCCCTGCCGCACCTCTGGGCTGTGGGTGATGTGACCGGCAAGTTGATGCTGGCTCACACGGCGGCCGCCCAGGGCACCGTGGCCGTCGACAACATCCTCGGCCATAGCCGCACCATTGATTACCGCAGCATCCCTGCGGCCACCTTCACCCACCCTGAGATCAGTTCCGTGGGGCTGAGCGAAGCCGACGCGAAGCAGCTGGCTGCCGATGAGGGCTTTGAACTCGGCGTGGTGCGCTCCTACTTCAAAGCCAACACCAAGGCCCTGGCGGAATTGGAAAGTGATGGTCTGATGAAGCTTCTTTTCAACAAGACGAGCGGAGAGGTGCTGGGTGCCCACCTCTATGGCCTGCATGCCGCCGATCTGATTCAGGAAATCGCCAATGCGGTGGCCAGGCGCCAGAGCGTGACGCAGCTGGCCCGGGAGGTGCACACCCATCCCACCCTGAGTGAACTGGTGGAAGTGGCCTACAAGCAGGCTGCAACAGCGGTGGGGGCCTGAGTCATGGAGATCCGTCGCCGTCCACCCAATCCCCGCATTCAGGTGGCCCACCTGGAATACGCCATTCCCCATGAGGAGAGTGAGCCCCGGCACATTCTTGAGAAGATCGTTTGGGAGAAGGATCGAGAGATCACCACAGCCAGGGAGCGCATGCCCCTGGAGCAGCTCAAGCGCAAGGTCGCCCAGCTGCCTCCAGCCAAGGATTTCCTTGCTGCCCTGCGCTCAGCACCTGTAACCCCGGCGGTGATCGCCGAGGTTAAAAAAGCCAGCCCCAGCAAAGGGGTGATTCGTGAGGATTTCGATCCCGTGGCCATCGCCCGTGCCTATGCCGCCGGCGGGGCCAGCTGTCTGTCGGTGCTCACCGACAAAACCTTCTTTCAGGGTGGCTTCGAGGTGTTGGTGGAGGTGCGCGACAGCGTTGAGCTTCCCCTTCTCTGCAAGGATTTCATCCTCAGCCCCTATCAGCTGTATCAGGCCAGGGCCGCTGGAGCCGATGCTGCTTTATTGATCGCGGCCATCCTCAGTGACCAGGATCTTCGTTATCTCCGCAAGGTGGCCGCCGCTTTGGGGCTGACGGTGCTGGTGGAAGTTCACGACGCCAAGGAAATGGAGCGAGTGCTTCAGCTCGGGGGATTTCCCTTGATCGGCATCAACAATCGCGACCTCACCACGTTTGAGACCAACCTGGCTACAACGGAACGGTTGACGACAGCGTTTGGCGATCGCCTCAAGGAGCAGGGGGTGCTTCTCGTGAGTGAATCGGGCTTGTTTGAGCGCTCTGATCTGGATCGGGTCCAGAGTGCAGGAGCGGCTGCTGTGTTGGTGGGAGAGGCGTTGATGCGACAGGCCGACGTCGAAGCCGGCCTGCGCACGCTGCTTCAGGGCTGAGACAAGCTCAGCTCTTCTGCCAGCACTGTTGGGGGTTGCTGGTGGTCAGCAGCATCCCCTGAATCGGAGTGGTCGTGGTGTGCAGGGTGTAGCTGAATTCGCTCGGGCGCACACCGCTCGGCCGTGCACACACGAAGGTGGCACCGCTGGTGTTGGTGGTGGGCACCGTGCTGATGTTGTACAGCTTCAGCAGATTGACCATGGCGGCGTCGTAATCGACCTCCGCCTGGTTGTTGCCCAGGAACAACTGGGAACGGCTGGCACCACAGCGGGTTTTGGAGGTGGTGACCTGGGGATAGAGGGCCTTGGAGGTGTAAGTCACATCGCAGAGCATCCCCTTGGAGGTGTTGCTCGGTCCGCTGATCGCCAGAATCGCCACCGACTGGGGCGTGGCTTCACGCACAAACACTGACTTGGGAATCAACCCCTTCAGGTCGATCGCCTTGGCAGCGGGGCTCAGGGCCGTGATGGCACTGAAACCGGCGCCGCCGAGGGCGATCGCAAGGGCGCAGGAATGAAGGGCAGAACGCATGGGCGCGGTGATCTTCAAGAAGGGTGCAAGGAATGGGGTCGAATTCAGGCGGCGGCCAGGTTGGCGGCCACGAAATCCCAGTTCACCAACTTGTCGAGGTAAGTGCTGATGTAATCGGGGCGGCGATTCTGGTAGTCGAGGTAGTAAGCGTGCTCCCACACATCCATGGTGAGCAGGGCCTTCTGGCCATGGGCCAGGGGCAGGTCGGCGTTGGCGGTTTTGGTGATCTTCAGGCTGCCGTTGTCGAGCACCAGCCAGGCCCAGCCGCTGCCGAACTGCGTGGCACCAGCCGCCTTGAACTGCTCCACAAACGCGTCGTAGCTGCCGAAGTCGGCGTTGATTTTCTCGAGCAGGGCGCCGCTGGGCTGGCCACCGCCACCGGGCTTCATGCACTGCCAGTAGAAGCTGTGGTTCCACACCTGGGCGGCATTGTTGAACACGCCGGCCTTGCTGGCATCACCGGCCACGGCGGTGATGACCTCCTCAAGGCCCTTGCCGTCAAGATCGGTGCCTTCAATCGCCTTGTTCAGGTTGGTGACGTAGGCGTTGTGGTGTTTGCCGTGGTGAAACTCCAGCGTCGAGCGGGAGATGTGCGGCTCGAGGGCATCGAGGGCGTAAGGCAGGGCAGGAAGGGTATGGGCCATGGGGAGGTCGTCCGGGCGGCGGGATCCTAACGGCCCTTCACCTCGAGTAGCTCCACATCGAAGATCAGGGTGGCGTTGGGAGGAATCACGCCACCGGCACCGCGGCTGCCGTAGCCGAGATCAGGGGGGATCACAAGCTTGCGCTTGCCACCCACCTGCATGCCCTGCACGCCTTCATCCCAGCCCTTGATCACCCGACCGGCGCCGAGAGGGAAGCTGAAGGGAGTGCCGCGGTCGTAGCTGGCATCAAATTGTGAGCCGTCTTCGAGGGTGCCGCGGTAATGCACAACCACGGTGTCGCCGGGGCTCGCCTCGGCTCCGGTGCCCACCACCACATCGGTGATGCGCAGGCCGCTGGCCGTGAGACGGGATTTTTCCACGTCCATCGGGCCGCCGAGGGCGGAGGCATCAGCCATGGCAAAAAGGGTGGGGTTGGGATCGTCTGGATCGAGCTCCATCGGCGCCGAAGCCGATGCGCTGCTGGTGGCGATGGCCGGGGCTGTGAGGCTGGTGCTTGACGCACCGGGGGCGGCGGCAACCACGGTGGAGGGCGCCACGATCTGACTGATCAGGGCCACCATCAGGCAGGCCACGCAGACGGCGGAGCTGATCAGGATGTCGCGCACGACGGCTCAAAACAAAGGTGAGCTTGATTGTGGCAGGTTCACTCCTGACGGTCGCGTTGGCGCAGCTGCTGTTCCAGGCGATCGATGCGGCCGCGCAATTCATCCATTTCCTTCTGGCTGGCCAGGCCGAGATCCTGCAGCAGATTGTCGCGGTTGCGCTCGAGGTTGCGGCCCATCTGCTGTTCGAGCTCAGGCGTCTCACCTCGGAGTGCCTTGAGCACATCATCCACCAGGGCGGAGGCATGGGAGGGATCCAGCCGGCCGCTGCTCACCCACTCCTGGGTGACATAGCGGAGGCGATCCGCCACCAGCGTGGTGGTGCCAAGGCCGCGCAGCAACAGCTGCTGAAGGGGGTTGGCGCTCTCCATGGCAGATCCTGGGCCGGGTTGACTTCAGGATGGCGATCTCCCTTCCCGTTGACCATGGGCGATGACCGATCCATGGCTGTTCTCCAGGCGGCCAGCGGTGGTGTGCTGGCGGGCCTGGCCCTCAGCCTCCATGGCGGCTGGTGGCTCGGGGGGCCGCTCTGGATGACGCCGGCCCTGGCCCTGCTCTGGTCGGTGCTGCGGCAGCCATTCGCAGCAGCGCTCTGGGGCCTGGTGGCGGTCCTGGTCAGCCATCGCTGGTTGCTCGCGCTCCATCCGCTCACCTGGATCGGTGTGCCCGCCCCCCTCAGCCTGCCGGTGGCGACGCTGATCTGGTTGGTGTGTGGTCTCGCGGCTGGGGTGCTGGTCGGGCTCTGGGCCTGGCTGGCGACCCTGACTGGACGCAGGCGCTGGCCGGCCGCTGTTCTGCTGGCCGGTTGCTGGGGGTTGGCGGAGGTCGCTCTGGCGCGAACGCCCCTGTTCTGGATTGGCGTGGGCGGCTCCTTGCTGCCAGCCGATCCCTGGTTGGCGGGGCTGGCGCGCTGGTTCGGTGCCGGTGGCCTGGCGGCGCTGCTGCTGCTGCTGGGGTGGTGGCTCTGGCGTCTGGTGCGACTGATGCAGCTGCAGGCCCGGGGGCAGCGATCCACCCTGCTCGTGGGGCTGGTGCTGCTGGTGCTGGCCCATGGCTTGGGTGGATGGGGGCAGCGGTGGCTACCCACGGCTGAACCGGCGCTGAACGCCCCTCACCCAGTCGTCCCCTGGCGCGTTGCCCTGTGGCAGCCGGCGATTCCCACCAGGGAGAAATTCCTTGCCGAGCAGCAGCTGCGGCTGCCGGCCAGCCTGGACGCGGCGCTGGTGGAGGCGGCGCGGGCCCAGGCGGATTGGTTGGTGGTGCCCGAGGGCACCTTGCCCCTGCAGGGACGCCTGCAGGAGCCAGCCCCCCTGCCCCTTCTCACGGGGGGCTTCCGTTGGCACCGCGGCCGCCAACGCAGTGCCCTGTTGCTGATCCCTGCGGGTGACCGTCAGCCGATCGATGCGATCGATAAGCATCGCCTTGTGCCCCTCGGGGAGTGGGTGCCGTCCTGGCTTGGCGCCGGTCCGGGCTTGTCGGCGGTGGGGGGCCTGGAGCCCGGGGCGCCTGCGCGCCTTTGGCGCTGGAACGGGCCACCGGCGGCGGTGGCGATCTGCTACGAGATCAGCAATGGCGCGGCCTTAGCCAGGGCCGTGGCCGATGGTGCCCAGTGGCTGCTCACGATTGCCAACCTGGACCCCTACCCCGTGTTGCTGCAACGCCAGTTCCTGGCCCTGGCCCAATTGCGCAGCGTCGAAACCGCCCGCCCCCTGCTCAGCGCTGCCAACACCGGACCTACCGCAACCGTGGCGGCCTCAGGAGAGGTCCGTTGGTTGTTGCCTTCCGGAGCGGCGGCGGTGGCGATCGCGCCCCTGGTTCCCGCCGATGGCCTCAGTGCCTACGTGCGCTGGCGCGAGGCACCTCTGGTTTGGCTCACTCTGCTGGCGGCGCTGCTGCTGCTGCGGCAGCGTCAGGCTGGATCAGGCCCCCGCCCAGCAGCCGTTCCCCCGCGTAGAACACCGCCGCCTGACCCGGGGTGATCGAAAACTGTGGCTCCGCAAAGTCGAGCCGACAGCGGTGGGGGCGATCCGCCGCCGCATCGGCGTCCTGGGCCGGTAAGGGGGTCAGGCGTGCCGCAACGGCACCGCTGCGGTAACGCACCTGCACCTCCACCTCGATCGGATGTTGCGGCTCAGGGATCGAGACCCAGTTCACGGCGCCCACCACCGCACCGGCGCGGGCCGCATCGCGGCGGGGAGCCACCACGACCCGATTCAGGGCACCATCCAGTTGGATCACGTGCAAGGGCTCACTCCAGGCCACCCCCAGTCCTTTGCGCTGGCCGATGGTGAAATGTTCGATTCCATCGTGCTCGCCCACCACGGTGCCATCCCGCAGCACGATCTCCCCCTGACGAGGCGCCAGGTAGGTGTCGAGAAACGCCCGCATCGAGCCGTGGTGATCCGCCAGGCAGAGGTCCTGGCTCTCCGTTTTCTTGGCGGTGCGGAGGCCATGACGTGCCGCTTCGAGGCGGGTGTCGCTCTTGGTGAGTTCCCCCAGCGGAAACACCAGGCGGCCGAGCGCCTCCTGGGGCAGGTCGTAGAGGAAATAGCTCTGATCTTTGTGGCTGTCGCAGCCGCGCAGCAATTGGTGGCGTCCGTTGTCGCTCTGGGCGCCATGGCGGGTGCGGGCGTAGTGGCCCGTGGCGATGCGCTCAATGCCCCGTTCGTCGAGAGCCCACTGCAGCATCGGGCCGAATTTCACCTCCCGGTTGCAGCGGGAGCAGGGCAGCGGAGTGATGCCCTCGCCATACCCCTGCACGAGGAAATCAACGATCTGCTCCTTGAAATGGGCACGGAAATCCACCACGTGGTGGGGAATGCCCAGTTGGTCGCAGATCCCGGCCGCATCCACCAGCCCTTCGGCGCAGCAGGCTCCCTTGCCGCTCATCAGCCAGAGGGTGAGCCCTTCCACCTGCCAGCCCGCCTCCACGAGCAGAGCCGCCGTCAGGGAGCTGTCGACCCCACCGGATAGGCCCACAGCCACCCGATGCTCGCCCGGCCAGCAGCGCAGGTTGGCGAGGGCCTGATGCCCTGCCTCGGTGACCGGAGCTGAACCCATGGGCGACGGCACTGGATCTCTCCATAGTGAGGTTCCGCCTGCCCGTTCGTGACCTGGCCCCGTCCCGATGTTGCCCATTGGCTGGTGAGTGGCGAGCTGATGGCGGCCCTCGAACAGGACTGGCTGGCCAGTGGTCTGCCGGTGCCGTCTTTGATGGAAAAGGTGGGGTTGGCGATGGCCGCCTGGCTGCTCGAGCGCCCCACGTGGCTGAACGCCGGCGTGCTGGTGCTGGTGGGCCCCGGACATAACGGTGGCGATGGTTTGGTGGTGGCCCGGGAACTGGCGCAGGCCGGCGTGGCGGTGCGGCTCTGGCTGCCGATGCCGATTCGGGCGTCGCTCACGCAGCAACACCTGGACCATGTCCGCTGGCTTGGGATCCCCGTCCTCGAGACGGCTCCCGATCCCGCTGATCCGGCCCTCTGGATCGAGGCTCTCTTCGGTCTTGGCCAGAGTCGGCCTCTGCCGCAGGCGCTCGCTTCCCTGCTGCGCCGGCGGCAGCAGCAGCGACCCCACCAGCTCGTGAGCCTGGATCTCCCCGCCGGCCTGGATAGTGATCACGGCCACGCCCTCGAGGGTGAGGCGGCGGTGGCGCGGGCCACCCTCACGGTGGCCTTGATCAAGGAGGGGTTGGTGCAGGATGCGGCCCTGGAGCATGTGGGCGAGCTTCACCGCATCGATGCCGGCTGGCCCGATCGCCTGATGCCTGATCCGTCCACCCCCCTGCTGCTCGGGGTGAGACCGGAGGATCTCCAAGATCTCGCCTGGCCCCAGCCGCCTTGTGCGGCGATGAAATACCAGCGGGGTCGGGTGCTGGTGATCGCAGGCAGTGATCGCTATCGCGGCGCGACGCTTCTGGCGCTCAGGGGAGCGCTGGCCAGCGGTGTGGGCAGCCTTCAGGCCGTGGTGCCCGAGGCGGTGGCGCAGACGCTGTGGCAAGTGTTGCCGGAAGTGGTGCTGGCTGGAGCTGCAGGCCCTGATGCTGAGGCTGGGCGGCTCTGGCCCGAGGCCGTTGCAGCCCTCGATCTGAGTCGTTTTGACGCGGTGTTGCTCGGGCCTGGGCTGGGCCCTGATTCTCTTGACTGGGATCGGGCCGCGGCTCCCCTGCTGGCCTTCCCCGGCGTTCTCGTGCTCGATGCCGATGGCCTGAATCAGCTCGCTGCATCACCCGGGGGCTGGCGTTGGTTGACCCAGCGGCAGGGACCCACCTGGCTCACGCCCCATGCCGCGGAATTCCAGCGTCTTTTCCCCACCCTTGCGCTGTCGTCTCCCGTCGCGGCAGCCCGGGAGGCCGCCACCTGCAGCGGTGCCGTGCTGGTGCTCAAGGGTGCGCACAGTGTGATCGCCGCGCCGGATGGCAGCGCCAGGCAGTTGCTCCACACCGATCCCCATGTCGCTCGCACCGGTCTGGGGGATGTGTTGGCAGGATTCGCAGCTGGCTGGGCGGCGCAGCGACCGGCCATGACCTGGGGAGCGGAAGCGTTGGCGGCAGCGGTGGCGCTGCATGCGGAGGCGGCGCGCCGTTGCAGGGCGTCCAGTACCGCCGGGGTGAGGTGGATGGCTTTTATTGGACAGCTCTGGTCCCTGACATCGTTAACTCCGGGCGG
>AACY020297317.1_pt1 | contig 10846 bp, 8 predicted proteins | sample 267378 | NCBI WGS metagenome assembly AACY02 (sample SAMN02954345, study PRJNA13694) | marine metagenome | biome: aquatic; feature: ocean; material: water; isolation source: isolated as part of a large dataset composed predominantly from surface... | reverse complement strand
TTCTCGCCGATATCTGCATTGCCGGCTCGCGCGATGGCATGCTCACCGCCGCGCATGATGTCGCCGATGGCGGTGTCGCGCAGACACTGGTCGAGATGGCGTTGCGTGCGGGTGTCGGTGCGCGCCTGTGGGTTCCCGATGATCTGGACGCCGCGACGTTCCTGTGGTCGGAATCGGCAGGACGTGCCGTCGTGGTGGTGGCCCGCAGCGAGGAGATGCGGTTCACCGACATGTGCGCGGCACGCGGGATGCCAGCCACGCGGATCGGTGTGGTCGATTCCGGCCTCGGCGCCGAACTCGGATTCACCAGTTCGGGTGATGCCGGGCAGGTCGTGGAGCTGTCAGGGGAGTTCACCGTGAGCCTGGCCCAGCTCCGCGAGGCCTACGAGGGCACCCTGCCTGATCTGTTCGGCTAGGGCCGATCTTCGGATCAGTAGCGGGTGTTCGGTGTGAACTCCGGATGGCAGCCGTGTAACTCCAGACAGCAAACATCCGACCACAGGGATGCATTGGTCCTGTGATTACGCGCCAGTAACTACCCTAAAACGGACAAAAAGGAATAAGAAATATTTCAATTTGGACCCATTAATCCGGTGATCTCTTGACAATGGGCTGCGTGCGGAGAACGGTCCACACCACGTGACCGGGTCGAAGTGTCCCGGTGTGACGATCCCGAAAGGCGAGGTTCATGACCCCAGAAACACAATTCGAGACTGACAAGCCCCGCCGGGGCTTGCGGTCCTGGCGCATTGCCGCTGTCGCGGCTGCCGCCGCACTTGTCCTGGCCGCCTGTGGAGGATCGGGGGGTGATTCCTCGACATCCGCATCCCCGACCGGGGGTGGAGACACGACGACGTCGGCGCCGTCCCCGGAACCCACGGGCGAGCCGGTGAAGACGATGACGGTGACCGATATCAATTCCCAGGGTCCGGTCTACCCGAATATTCAGTACACCGCCGAGGCGTATGAGGAGTGGATCAACGCCAACGGCGGCATCAACGGTCGCCCCCTCGAGATCGAGGTGTGTGACAGCCAGGGAACAGCAGATGGCTCGACCGCTTGCGCTCGCAAGGCTGTCGAGGACGGTGTAGTTGCCGTTGTCGGATCGTTCAACTTCGCACCCGATGCCATCATCGACGTGCTCGAGCCGGCTGGCGTGGCGTACTTCGGTGCCTGCTGCATGCTCGGCGCGCAGGAGTTCCAGAGCAAGATCGCCTTCCCGCTCGGCAGCCACCAGATGTACGGCGTCGGCTTCGTTAAGAAGGCTCTAGAAGAGGGCTGCCAGAAGATGCACACCGTGATCATCCAGGGCGCCGAGTCCTTCTTCGGTGTCATCCAGCTCGCGGCTGAGCGTCTTGGTGGTGCTGATCGGCTTGATCAGGAATTCACCGTCCTTCCGGCGGTGGCACAGGACTACGCACCGCAGGTTGCCGAAGCGCTCGCGGGAGGAACCGACTGCGTCCTGATGGTGGTATCCGAAACCCCATTCGTGGCATGGATGCCAGCATGGGAGCAGGCGGCACCGACAGCCAAACTGTTCGGACCGCAGGGTAACCTGTCCAGCAAGGTTGTCGCGCAGTCTCCTGAGGCTGCCGAAGGTGCCTACGTCGTGGGAGCGTTCCCGGACCTCAGCTGCGATGTGTGGGCTGACTACCGCGGTGCGCTCGAGGCCATCGACGCACCGGAGTCCGAGGACTACAACAGCCTCGGTGGGCTAGGCACCTGGACGGCCTACATGGGCTTCACCCAGATTGCCGAGCAGATGACCGATGACATCAATGCAGCCAACTTCTTGAAGGCTAGCGAGACTGCTGTGGTCAACCTGCCCGGCATGATCCCCGACGTGAACTTCGCAGAGGAATTCAACGGATTCCCCGCATTCCTGCGTATGTTCAACACTTCGGTCGTGTACTCCCAGGTCCAAGACGGCGAGATCAAGCCGCTCGGCGCCTGCGGTGAATTCGACCTGGTCGGTCCGATCATCGCCGACTGAGTCGTGACCTCCTGAGGAGAGGTGAGGGGGTCTTTGGTGTTATCCACCGCCAGAGATCCCCTCACCTCCGTCCCGGTCCCAGCCTGGCTGTTTGCCTGACCAGGTAGGGCATCGGCGACTCGAAGGATCATCACCACCGCTCTCGCACCCAGCACTGGAGGAATCCCCCCGTGGAAGACCTGATCAGGTTCGCGCTCCTCGGCCTCGGCATCGGATCCATTTACGTCCTGGCGGCACAGGGTCTCATCGTCATCTTCCGAGGATCGGGAGTCCTCAATCTGGCCCTCGGCGCCATCGGAATGGTGGGTGCCTACGCGGCATGGGAATTGCAGTATGTCTATGAATTGCCCTTCACCATCGCACTACTCTTCGGTGCGGTCGTGTCGGGTGTACTCGGTGCGCTTGTGCAGTTCTTCATCATGCGACCGCTGCGCAAGAGATCGCCACTGGTTCGGGTCATCGCCACTCTCGGCGTCTTGATAACTCTGCAGTCGCTGGCCATTCTGCGGTATGGCTCCACCCCCAAGGTCGTCAAGAGCAACCTGCCACTTGATCGGGTGGAGATCTACGGCGATGTCTTTGTCACGATGGACCGGTTGATCTTGTTCGGTGTCGCGATCCTGGTGACGATCGGCCTCTACTTGTTCTACCGATTCTCCAGGTTCGGCCTGGGAACGACAGCCGTGGCGGAGAACGAGATCGTCGCGTCCTCTCTGGGGTGGTCACCCAATCGTGTGGCCATGCTGAACTGGGCTATCGGCAGCGCCTTGGCAGGAATCGCCTCTGTTCTCATCATGCCGATCGTGACCCTGCAGCCGACCGTGATGACGAATCTTGTGCTAGCGGCGACCTCAACAGCTCTGGTCGCCGCGTTCAGTTCATTCCCTATCGCCCTCATCGCAGGGTTGGTCATCGGGGTCTCCCAAACCGTGGTCGCATCCCAGTTCGCGGGTCTCCCCGGGATCGGTCTCGCGGTTCCCTTCGCTTTCATCGTCATCTGGATGGTGGTGCGCGGGCAAGGCATCCCCCAGCGCGACTACATTCTGCAGCGGCTTCCGTCCGTTGGTACCGGTCAAATCCGCTGGACCCTGGTGCTCCCCACCTTGGCCGTTGTGACCGCGATGATCTTCTCGGTCACGCCGCTTTGGCTGGACAGCTATATCGTCACGATCACTGTCGCCATCATGATGCTGTCGATCGTCGTCCTGACCGGCTATGCCGGCCAACTCTCGCTGGCCCAGTTCGCCATTGCGATCTTCGGTGCCTATGTCGCAGGTCGACTGACCGCTGTCTATGAGATCCCGTTCCTGGTCGCGATCCTGGCCGGAGTCGTCGCGACAGTGCCACTCGGTCTACTTTTTGCGATTCCTGCGGTCAGGACCCGAGGTATCAACCTCGCCATCTTGACACTTGGTCTAGGCACGGTGCTGGAGCTCGTACTGTTCAAGAACCAGAATCTCACCGGTGGTATCCAGGGAACGCTACTGCCGGAGCCAACGCTGTTCGGCTTGAGCCTCGGAAGCAACGCCTACCCGGAGCGATACGCGCTCTTCTCACTCGGCGTACTGCTCCTGGCGATCCTCGTCGTCGCTAATCTGCGACGTGGCAGATCAGGTCGACGCCTGTTGTCAGTTCGGGCTAATGAGCGTGCTGCCGCAGCACTCGGCATCGGCGTTTATGGCGCGAAACTGTACGCGTTCGGGGTGGGTGCGGGCATCGCTGCGTTGGGCGGTGTTCTCTATGTCTTCCGCAACACCGCGGCCTCATATGCGAATTACACGAACTTCGATTCGATCCTTCTTGTTGGCAACACATTGATCGGCGGACTGGGGTACCTCGCGGGTGCCCCCCTGGGTGGCACCCTGTTCGGTGGCGGATTCAATTCCCGAATCTTGAACTCACTCGGCGATGGCATTGAGGCCTGGATTCCTCTTATCGGAGGCATTTCCCTCCTCATCATCATCTTGCTGAATCAGGACGGCATCGTGAAAGAGACGATGACCAATGCCAAACTCGTTCGTCAGTATCTTCGGACGGGTACTAGGGTTTCTAGGACGATTCTCATCCCTGTCATCGGATTCATACTCGGTATCGCCATGATCCAGATGGTTCCGGAGTTGCCGTGGTGGACTTGGTTCCGGCTCGAGGTTGCTATCGCGGGAGCCTCAATGGCCGTAGGAATGACCGCTACCCGAGGCCGAGCTGCAGCCTGGCGTGCTCTCGGCGGCATTGTTGCGATCGTCGCAATCGCCCTGGATGGATGGTCGTTGACCGTCATCATGCTGGTTGTCGCACAGATGGCGGTGACCATGGCGCTGCTACGGCGTCCTCCCCTCACCACGAGCATGCTTCAAGGCCTCATCGCATTCGGGGTACCTGTCGTCGCGGGGCTGATCGCATTCGGCGTTCAGGGCACGGGGCGCGGTGGCTGGGACCTGCTGCTGGTTCTGATCGGAGTTGGCGCAGCGACGTGGGCGGCCACGCGTGACAACGTCGGGATGCTTCCCGCAGCTGTGGCACTGGGTGTACCCCCTGTGATAGCAACGGTGCTCGCATTCGCCGGCCAGGCACAGCAGGCGACACCGCTTATCCTTTTGGCTCTATCTGCTGCGACAGCGGTCCCGCTTTACACAGATGTTATGCTGACGCGAGTAGCGACCGCTGTGATCATGACCGGAGCGCTCGTTGCCCCGATCATCGCCCGCCAACTCGATTGGGTTGGCCTCGCGGTGCTGCTGCTTCTGGTGGCCCAGGTTACTGTGCTCGCCGCTATCGTCCATACCGAGGCGGGAGCTCGGGAACGCACGACGATGTTCTTGATCGTCGAGACTGTTCTCGGGGCGTTGTTCTTTGTTGTCATGACGATGCCTCTTGTGGCGATCGTCCTCGCGATCCTCGCGGTCATCAAAATCATCATCGGCCTGCGCGACCTCCCACCGATCCGTATTGACCTGCCTGAGGTTCCGACGAGGATTGAGAAGGTGCCTCCCAGGACGCTCAAGGCGCGTGGCGTGACAGTCCGGTACGGCGGGACTACCGCTGTCGACTCGGTCGACCTCGACGTCCAGCCGGGACGCATTACCGGTCTGATCGGCCCGAATGGCGCAGGAAAAACTTCGTTCATCGATGCGATGACCGGGTTCACTCGTCCTGCTGAGGGTTCCATCGAACTCGATGGTTCGAACATCACATCCTGGAGCACTACCCGTCGCAGCCGTGCCGGCGTGGGACGGTCATTCCAGGCCTTGGAGCTGTTTGAAGACATGACTGTCATCGATAACCTCAAGGCGGCAAGCGAACCGCAGGATTTCGTTTCGTATCTGCGTGATCTTGTGTGGCCCGTCCAAGCACCACTGTCACCGGCGGTCGTTAATGCCATCAGGGAGTTCAATCTCGACGACGATCTACCCCGTGGCGTCGATGATCTTTCCTACGGCAAGCGCCGTCTGTTGGCGATCGCGCGCGCTGTTGCAGCACAACCGAGTGTGCTGTTGCTCGATGAACCAGCGGCGGGGCTGAATGAATTCGAATCACGGGAACTTGCTCATCTGGTCAAGCGTTTGGCTGATGACTGGGGAATGTCGATTCTTCTGGTGGAGCATGACATTAACTTCGTGATGTCAGTGTGCGATGAGATTGTCGTCCTCGACTTCGGTTGCAAGATCAGCGAAGGAACTCCGGAACAAGTTCGCAACGATCCCGCTGTCATCGCTGCCTACCTCGGCGATGAAGATCCGGCGGAGGCACATCAGCGACAAGATGAGATGGAAGCGCAGGAAGGATCGACCCGATGAGCCAGGTTGCTGCCGTCACCGGAACTGCTGTGCTGCGTGTTCACGATGTCGCGGTGGGATACGTGGGACAGCCCGTTGTCCGTGATGTTTCCTTTGAGGTCAATTCTGGGGAGATCGTCTGCCTCCTGGGTCCCAACGGAGCGGGGAAGACAACAACTTTGCTCGGCATCACCGGAGTGCTGCCGGTGATGAGCGGAACCGTCGAGATGTTCGGCGACGCTGATGCCCTGCCTCTGCACCGACGTGCGCGAATGGGTCTGTCCTTCGTGACTGAGGAGAGGTCGATCATCAAGAGTTTGTCGACGGCGGACAATATCCGTTGCGCTGGGTTGTCGTCAGATTCGGTGACCGGTCTCTTCCCGGAATTGAAGACCCGGATGACCACCCGGGCAGGGTTGCTTTCCGGTGGCGAGCAGCAGATGCTGACACTCGGTCGGGCTCTGGCCCGTGAACCACGACTGCTCTTGGCAGACGAACTGTCTTTGGGACTTGCGCCGCTGATCGTGGACCGACTCCTCAATGCGGTCCGCGATGCAGCCGACCAACTCAATACCGGCGTCTTGATGGTCGAGCAGCATGCCCGCAAAGCACTCGCATTCGCTGATCGCGCCATCGTCATGCAACGTGGGCGCATGGTCTTGGATCTCACCGGTGAAGAAGCTCGCAACCGTATCGACGAGATTCAGGAGGCATACCTCACATCGGGGGGAGATGAGACCCCCGATTGACCGAGGGCGAAACCGCAGCACACCCCGACGATCGGGAACGACTACCAGGAGGTCACTATGAAGGCAGCAGTCTTCGAAGGTCCCGAAACCATAAGTATCCAGAATGTTACAGATCCTGAATGCGGAGCAGACGACATCATCGTGAAGGTGGCGGACTGCGGAATCTGCGGTTCGGACCTGCATTCCTACCTCGAGGGTGCGTTCGTGGCTCCCGGCCAGATTATGGGTCATGAGTTCTCCGGGACTGTGATCGAAGCTGGTTCACGAGTAGAGGGGGTCGTCGTCGGGGATCGCGTGACCGCAGTGCCTCTCACTGTCTGCGGACGGTGTCCGCGGTGCCTTGAAGGAGCCACCCATCTGTGCGAGATCGGACTTGCTGCGAGCGTGGCCTATGGACTCCCAGGAGCTTTCGCTGAGTATGTCCGTGTTCCCAATGTCGTGCGTGGCGGCAATGTCCACGTGCTCCCTTCTGCAGTCGACGATGCATCTGCAGCGCTCGTGGAACCTCTCGCGGTCGCTCTACACGCGGCGAAACTGGCGGATCCACTTCCCACGGATACCTGCGTGGTTATCGGCCTCGGCAGCATTGGGATCAATACCGTCCAGATGCTCAAGGTCATGGGAGCAGGACGCATCATCGGCATTGATGTCTCCCCGACACGCTTAGAGATCGCCCGGCAGTTCGGCGCTGACATCACGATTAACGGACGTGAGCGAGACCCGCTCGAGGCCGTCACTGAGATCACTGGCGAAGGTGCCTACGGTGTTGGCGCGCGCGCAGACATCGTGATCGAGGCCTCGGGTGTTCCAGCGCTTCTCGGTCAAGCCATCTCGATGACACGCGCCGCAGGCAAGCTACGTATTGCTGCCCTCTACGAGGGTGAACCGCCGATTCCAGCGAACCAGATCGTGCAGAAGGAGATGAGCGTCTCGGGGACATTCGCCTACAAGGGTGAGTTCGGCCAGGTCATCGATCTGCTCGCCGCCGGGAGAATCCAGGCCGCTCCAGTTATCACCCACACCTTCGCTCTCGACGATATCGAGCAGGCGTTCCGCACTCAGTTGGACAAGGACATCTCGATCAAGGTCCAGGTCGCTCCCTAGTTGTCACCATTCACGAAGTCAGTCCAATAATCGCAGGAGGAATCATGGGTCGTCTCGACGACAAGGTCGTAGTCATCACCGGTGCCAGCACCGGGATCGGCCGAGCCACAATGGAACGATGCGCCGAGGAAGGCGCCACGGTCGTGGGCTGCTCGCGCACCCAGTCGACACTGGATGATGCACTTGCCTCCGCGCTGTCTCGGGGCGGGCAGGGTATGACTTTCGCCACGGATTTGTCCACCGAAGACAACTGCAAGGCACTGATCGACGCGACCATCGATGCCTATGGCCGTATCGACGTCCTCATCAACAATGCGGGCGTGGGCTGGCAGTACGGCATCGATAACCCCGGGTCCATGGCAGCACTGCATGACACGACGGCAGACTGGTGGCACAACGTGATGGCCATCAATCTCGACTCCTATGTGTTCTGCACCAAGCATGCGCTCAAGCCGATGATGGAAGCCGGTAGTGGTTCCCTGGTGCACGTGGCGAGCATGGGTGGCGTCACCGGCCTGTATGACGGTCACACCTACACGGCTGCGAAGGGTGCCATCGTCAATCTCTCCCGTTCGCTGGCCATCACCTATATCAAGCAGGGGATTCGCAGCAATGTGGTGAGCCCCGGCTTCATCGATACCCCGATGGTCGCGGCGGTAACGCCGCTGTTCGATGATCCTGCGGTGGCGGCGAACCTGTCCCCGATCGCCCGCGCAGCTGCTCCCGAGGAGATCGCAGCCTGCAATGCGTTCTTCGCCTCAGACGACTCGTCGTACTGCAATGGCGCGAATCTGGTCGTCGATGGCGGCTGCACCGCCCGTTCGTTCCCCGGCTGATGTCAGTTGAAGGCGCACTGAACTTCCGCGAAGTTGCCGGCCTTCCCGCCGAGGGGGGCCTGCGCATCGCTCCACGTCGCCTGTTCCGTAGCGACACGATCCAATTCCTCACCCCGTCGGATGTGACGTGGCTGACCCAGGACGTGGGGCTGCGCACGATCATCGACCTGCGCCTGGATTACGAGCTCGAGGTGGAGGGGTTCGGACTCCCGGGTAGCTCGGTGCCTACCCACCATCATCTACCCTTCAGAGTCGACGGAACGCAGGGCTCGCAGGATGCCACCCCGATCCTCCAGGCTGACGATCCGATGGTTCCTCACTACCTGGGCTATCTGCGCACCATGCCCGAATCGGTCACGCAGATCGTGCGAGTGCTGGGTGCACAAGAGTCGGTCCCCGCGCTCATCCACTGCGCAGCGGGAAAGGATCGTACGGGAGTCGCGGTGGCAGTGGTCCTGTCGGTCGCGGGCGTGAGCCAGGAGCACATCGCTGCGGAGTACAGCCTGAATCCGGATCGAATCCCGCTGGTGATGGAGCAGCTTCGTTCGATGAAGTCCTATGGGGATTCCATCGACCGGCTTCCTCCGCAGGCCCATCTCACCGATGCGGAGTTCATGTCACGATTCCTCGCAGCTGTCGATGACATATATGGCGGTGTCGTGCCGTATCTGCAACGCCACGGTGTGACCGATGATGAACTGCAGAGCGTGCGGGACGCACTCACCGAGCCGGCGTGAGGTCGTCGACGATTCGGCCCGGAACCAGCGCGAAGTCGCTGCGCTGCCAGTATGCGCCCTGAACGGCGACGGGGGTTATGAGATGCCAGGGATCGGCATCGGAGGCTCCCGATGTGGTGAGAGCTCCCTGTCCTGCCCACAGCAGTGGACGGTCGAGTGCATCCCGCTGAATGGCTTTGCTTCCGCCGAGCACGATCAGTTCGCTGATCGTTCCTGATGCGCCCACGATGTGACGGTGGCTCATCACCGGATGGCCTTTGCGCTCGCCGGGGTCGGCCTGGCGGGTGGGACGGAAGGAGGCAGTGAGCAGGCGATGACCGGCTGGGCGTTCCATTGTGAAGAGGACCTGGCCCGACGTCGCCTGATCCCACTGCCAGGACATGACCGCGAGTTTCTTGGCGTATCCCCATGCCTCACGACCGGCGGATAGTGGGATGTCGCTGTCAGTCATGATCAACGGCAGGAACCAGATGACTTCGTCACGGTGTCGAGCACGGATAACGACGTAGGTTTCGAGAAACGGTCCGAAGGTGCTCCAGGGATAGGAGCACACGCGTACCTCGGCTCGCGCGTGACCATCCGGCGTTCGATCGACCGTCACGCCCGGGGGCAGCAGCCGCGACCAACCCTCGGCCGGCGTATCGATAACGAAGGAGATCTGGTCAGCGCCGCGAAAGGGCCAGGGAGGCCGTGGATAGGCCTCAGCTTGGCAATACTCGGTGATCACCGTCGATCGCTCCTCAACGTGCTAGGTAGTCCTTGACCACGGTGCCCAGGCTCAGGCTGAAGTCCGCGGTGGTCCAGTAGGCCCCGAGAGTGCGTACGGGTGTGAACAGGTGCCACGGATCAATGGCGCTGCGGGCATCGAAGGACACCGAACCGCGCCCGGTCCAGAACTCCGGTGTCCCGTCCGCGGCGTGATACAGGTGGCCGGCGACGTCGAGGCGCACGAGCTCGCTTGCCGCAGGTGCTGCACCGTCCTCGCTCGGAGGAAGGTGGCGGAAACTCAACACCGGCAGACCCTCGCGTTCAGCAGGATCGAAGGGGCGCTCGGGTGCGAAGGTGTAGGTCATGATGCGCTGTCCCGCAGGCCGCTCAGCGGTGAACAGCAACTGCTCGTTGCGGGTTCCACCACGAGCAGCACCACCCCAGTCCCACTGCATCACGGCGAGCTTCTTGGCAAATCCCCAGATCTCGCGACCCGCGGCAAGGGGGACCTCGCTATCGGTGAAGATCACCGGCTGATACCAGTAGCGAACCCCGTCGACGATGACGCGGACCATGATGTACGCCTCGTGGTAGGGGCCGAAGGTCGTCCAGGGATACCAGCAGACCCAGGCCTCGCAGACCGCGGGATCGCTATCCGGCTCGACACCGGGCGGAAGTAGTGCGGCGATCGCATCCGCATCCGCCTCGTAGGCGACCCAGGACTGGTCGGCGCGACGAAACTCATACGGGGGTGCGGGATACAACGAAGCCCCCAGCGGCATGCTGAAACCCTCGGGTGAGCCGGCGGTGGAGGCTGTGAGATCCGATATCGTCATGGCCACTCCGATCTGTTGGTGGTGAATCAGTGAACGGTATATCCACCGTCGGTGGGAACGAACGATCCAGTAATGTTGCGAGCACGTTCGCTCATGAGAAAGGTGACGAG
>AACY020306447.1_pt1 | contig 10852 bp, 7 predicted proteins | sample 267378 | NCBI WGS metagenome assembly AACY02 (sample SAMN02954345, study PRJNA13694) | marine metagenome | biome: aquatic; feature: ocean; material: water; isolation source: isolated as part of a large dataset composed predominantly from surface... | reverse complement strand
CGGCGCCGATTGCTCGGCGGCGGCGGCGAAGTCACCGAGGCGGTATCGGGCCACACCGCTGCGGGCCGGATCCTCCGCCAGGCGGGCCGCACGCTCATAGTCGCCCCGGGCGAGCGCGCCCGCCGCCTGCTGATCGGGCCGTTGCCAGAGGGCACGCCAGCTCGCGCCGAGACTCGGCGACGATGTGGCGGCGCCGGCGGCGACGGTGCCGGCATCATCTGTCTGGGCGAGCGCGGGGGCCGGTGTCACCAGTGCGAGATTGCAGGCCAGCAGTGCCGGCATCATCAGCCAACCGCGGCGGAAACCCAGCGCCGCCAGCGGCACCAGTGCCAGGGCGACCCAGGGGCCGAGCGCTTTCCAGACATCGGCCTGCATGGGGTCTTCGTCCTCCCGCACCCGCGCGCTGGTGTCGCCAGCCAGGGCATCGCGCAAATCCGCATCGTCCACGGTGATGCGCGCATAGTCGCCCCCGCCATGATTGGCCAGGGAGCGCAGCTTGGCCTCTTGCAGCTCGGCGATGACGGCGCCGCGGGCCGTGCGTACGCCGGGCACGGCGGCACCGTCGGGCGTGCCGACGCCGATCACCGCCAGTCGGTGGCCGGCGGCGCGCAGGTCAGCCGCCGCCGAGCGCGCCCGGGCGCCACCGGCGTCGTCGGTGAGCAGTACCACCTCGCCGTCGCGCACCCCCGCCTGTCGCAGCAGACCGAGCGCCTCGTGAATGCCCCGATCCACGCGGCTGCCCGCCGCCGGCATGATGTCCGGTGACAGCGCCGGCAGCATGTTGCGAATGGTCTCGGCGTCGTCGGTGAGCGGTGCGACGGGAAAGGCGTCGCCGGCGAAGACCACCAGCCCCACCTGCCCGTTGCGGCTGCGACGCAGGGTATCCTCCACCTTGAACCGCGCGCGCTCCAGGCGGTTTGGCGCCAGATCCTCGGCGAGCATGGACTGGGAGAGATCCACCACCACCACCCGCGCCGCCGCATCCCGGAAGGCCGGCACCTGGACCCGCTCGAAGGTGGGGTTGGCCAGCGCGACGACGGCCACCAGCCAGCCCAGCGCCAGCAGCGCCAAGGGCCAGCGCTGGGGCCTGCCGTCCGCGGCGACCGTGAGTGCCGCCAGCAGGTGCGGCTCCATCACCCGTCGCCAGGCACCGCCACCACCCTGGACGCGGCCGAGGCCGACCAGGAGCAGCGCCAGCGGTAGCAGCGCCAGGAACCAGGCGGGCTGCAGAAAATGGAAGTCAGCCGGCATGGCGCCCTCCGTCGGTTCGTATCGGCCCATGGGCGTGCCGTAACCCAGCCGCAGCCGCCCGTTGCATTACACCAACCTCGCCAACAGCCCGGCGCGGCCCGCCGCCACCACCACACTCAGCACCAGCGCCGCGGCCAGCGGCCAGGCGTAGAGCTCATCCACCGGCCGAAAGGTGGCCTGGTCTGAGGCCACCGGCTCCAGCTCATCGAGCAGCGCATAGATGGCCTGCAGCTCGTCGACGTCGCGGGCGCGGAAATAGCGCCCGCCGGTGGTCTCGGCGATGGCCTCGAGCGTGTCCTCGTCCAACGGATTGCGGCCCAATGTGAGACCGTAGCCGCTGCGCGGATCACCGCCGACGCCGATGGTGTGGATGCGCACCCCGGCAGCCGCCGCCAGCTCGGCGGCCTTGAGCGGGCGGATGGTGCCGGCGGTATTGGCGCCGTCGGTGAGCAGAATGAGCACCCGCTCTTCGGTTTCGGCATCCCGCAAGCGCTTGACCGCCAGTCCGATGGCATCGCCGATGGCCGTCTCCCGCCCGGCCAGGCCCACGGCGGCCTCGAACAACAGGGTGCGGGCGGTGTCGCGGTCGAAGGTGAGCGGCGTCTGCACATAGGCCTGCTGACCGAACAGGATCAGCCCGACGCGGTCGCCCTCGCGGCGGTCCATGAAGTCGCCGGCGACGGCCTTCACCGCCGTCAGCCGATCGACGATGCGCCCGCCGACAACCATATCCTCCTCGCGCATGGAGCCGGAGATATCCACGGCGAGCATCAGATCCCGGCCCGCAAGCGGCAGGGCCACCGGCTCGCCGATCCACTGTGGCCGCGCCGCCGCCAGCACCAGCAAAGCCCACGCCAACAGCCCGAGCAGCGCCGGCCAGCGCGACAGCGCCAGGCCCGGACGCTCACCCGTCGCCAGGGCGGCATAGAACGGCACTCGCAGCGCACCGGCGCCTGTCACCGGCGCCCGCGGTAGCAGCCGGCGCACCAGCCACGGCAGGGGCAGCAGGGTCAGTGCCCAGAGATGTGCGAGCTCGAGATCCATATCTGGCGACGGGGTCTGGCGATGGGAGGCGGCGAGGAGCGTCTCGAAGCTATAGATTGTGGCGCAGCCATCGACGCGCGAGGGCCACCAGCGCCGGCGCATCGCAGTCCTGCCGCGGCGCATACACACCCTCGGCGAGCACCCGTCCGGCACCCGTGGAGAAGCCGCCGCCGCCGCCGGTGCGATCCAGAAAGGCGAGCCAGTCCTCACCGGTGAGTGCCGCAACCTCTGCGTGTGGAAAGCAGCTCAGCGCCGCCCGCTTCAACAGCGCCGAGACGCTGGCGACGAGCGCGGGGCTGCAGTCGCCGCCCAGGCGCTCGAGCTCGCCGATGATCCGCTCACGCCGACGCCGGCGCCGCCAGGCTCGCCGCAGGCGCCAGAAGCCGGGCAGCAGCGCCGCCAGCAGCAGCACACCCAACAGCCACCAGCCCGGCGCCGGCGGCCAGGCCGGGGGCGCCGCAGGGGTGTGGATGTCGCGCAAATGCAGCTGCTGCGGCGCACCCAGGGCCGGGTGTGCGGGCGGCGGTGCAGCCGGTGCCGGCGGCGCGCCTGTTGGACGATCATCCGCGGCCGTGCTCATGCCGCACCAGCCTCCGGTGTCAGCGCGCTGGGCGGCGGGCCGGACGGGGAACCGGACTGGGCTCGCGTGCGCAGCAGCGCCATGAGCACGCGCACCGGGTCCGCGTCCGTCAGGCAGGGCACCAGCGGCACACCGTTGCCCGCCGTCAGCGCCCTCACCGCCGCCTGCTGCGCGTCGAAATGGCGGCGCCAACGCTTGCGCTCCCGCACATCAACGGCATCGAACACGCCGCGCCTGCGGCCGTCGCTGATGGCGTAGCGGCCCGGCGGCGGCGGCGCCAGCTCCAGGGCGTCGAGCAACTGGACGGCGAGCAGATCGTTATGGCGCGCGAGGTGGCTCAGGTGGCGGCCGGTGTCAGCGTCCATGCGATAAAAATCCGAGAGCAGGAACACCAGGCTGCCGGGACGGGCGACACGGCGCAGGCGCACCAGGGCGTCCCCCAGGCCGTGGAGCTCGGCGGGCATGGCCGCCGCCGGTTGGATGCGCCGCGCGGGATCACCGGCGTCCACCAGCGCCCGGATCAGCCGCATTTGCCCGCGCCGCCCGCCGCGGGGCGCGAGCTCGGTATGGCCGCCGTTGAACAGCAGGGCGCCGACGCGGTCGCCGCGGCCGACGGCGGACCAGCCGATGAGCGCGGCCAGTCGCGCCGCCTGCACCGATTTGAACACCCCGCGGCTCGCAAAGAACATGCTCGGGCCAAAGTCCACCAGCACCACCACCGGGCGCTCGCGCTCCTCGTCGAAGACCTTGATGTGCGGATGTCCGGCGCGGGCGGTGATGCGCCAGTCCATGGTGCGGATGTCGTCCCCCGCCTGGTAGTGCCGCGACTCGCGATAGTCCATGCCGCGGCCGCGAAAGCGCGAGCGGTGCGCACCGGTATGCGCCGCCCGGGCGCTGGCGACACGCTGCAGCCGCAGGCGCTCCGCCCGCGCCCGCAGCCCGATCAGATCCTCGGCGCTGACGCGAACGGCGTGATGGTCAATGGGCAGGGACATGGCACGCCTTCGGATCAGCCCAGTGTCGAGCCGCCATCGCGCCGGCACATGACCGGCACCGCACGCCCGCCGCCGCGCAACCGTCCCGGCATCCTGATGTCATCCAAACCTCGCCTCTCACACCGCCGGCACATGGCGGATCAACGCGCTGACGAAGGCATCGGTGTCCACGCCCTCGGCCTCCGCCGCATAGCTTAGCAACACGCGATGGCGCAACACGTCAAAGGCGACGGCATGCACATCCTCCGGCGTCACATACTCGGCCCCCCGCAGCCAGGCGTGGGCCCGAGCGCAGCGGTCCAGGGCGATGGTGGCCCGGGGGCTGGCACCGTAATCCACCAGCCGCGCCAAATCGGCGTCGTAGGGGGCTGGATCGCGAGTGGCGAGCACCAGCTGAATCAGGTATTCCTCCAGCTGGTCGGCCATATGCAAGTCCATCACCGCTTCCCGGGCGGCGCGGATCTGCCCATGGCCGATCTGTGGCTCCTGTGCGGTCTCCGGGCCGCCCAGATCCCCACGCGCCTGCGCCCGTGCAATGTCCAGAATCCTGCGCTCCGAGGCCGGATCCGGGTAGCCCACGCGCACATGGAGCAGGAATCGATCCAGCTGCGCCTCGGGCAGCGGATAGGTCCCCTCCTGCTCGATGGGATTCTGTGTAGCCATCACCAGAAAGGGCCAGGGCAGTTGGTAAGTGCGCCCGCCGACGGTGATCTGGCGCTCGCCCATGGCCTCCAGCAGCGCCGATTGCACCTTGGCGGGGGCGCGGTTCACCTCGTCGGCGAGCACCAGATTGTGGAACAGGGGGCCGGGCTGGAAGTGAAAGCTGGCGGTCTCGGCGCGATAGACATCGGTGCCGGTGAGATCCCCGGGCAGCAGATCCGGCGTGAACTGCACACGCTGGAAGTTGCCCTCGATGCGCGCGGCGAGCTCCTTCACGGCGGTGGTCTTGGCCAGGCCCGGGGCGCCCTCCACCAGCAGATGCCCGTCGGCCAGCAGCGCAATGAGCAGGCGCTCGATCAGCGCATCCTGGCCGACGATGCGCTCGCGCAGGTCGGCGCGCAGGCGGTTGAAGGTGGTCTGCTCCGGGCTTGTCGCCATGCGCTCCCGGCCCTCTGACGCGGCCGCCGCGGCCATTTCCGAGCTTGGTTGGGACATGCAAACGTTCCTCAGCAGTGTTTTGCGCCCGGCGCACGTTCCGCGCGTCGCGTCGATGTTCGACGGCGATGAATGGTCCGTTCCAAATCGCAGCCCGCCGGGCAGCGGCCGTCGAGGTCTCGGCGGCGCGGCGGCTGTGTTTGCGCTGGGCCGTCACATTCGAGCATTCACCCGCAGCACCTACGAAAGCGTGCCATGGACGGCATTACGCTTGGGCTGCCGTCGCGTTACCAGGTTGTAATCAACGAGCCAACGTGCCCGCTCGGCACACCTGCGCCGGGGCCGGTACCCACCAGCGGTGTCGGCAACGGGCGCCGGCGCAGTGGTGCGATCGCGACGCCTTGATACCAGACCGAGCCGCCCCTGCGAGATTATTGCACGGGCAGCGGCGGTGTCATCGCGTCCGCGGGCCCGGCGGCGTCCTGTGTGCCTGCGCGCGGCGGCAGGTCGGCCTAAGGGCGGCGCGTGGCAACGGCCGATGCGAGCGCGCAGTCACGCACAGCGGTGCGGTTACGAGCGTGCGCCGGCGCCCTCGGGGCGCGGGCTCGCTGGTAATATGGCAGTCGAGTCGGCCCGTTCTGATCGTCGGATCGGCGCTACCTGCAGCACGCGGTCCGTCGCGCGACTAGGGCCGGCGACGGGCCGACCGCATGATCAGTCCGTCGCCGGGCCGACCCAAGCCGAGGCGCTGCGATCAACGGATGACGCCCGTTCTCGGTAACTGCGCGCCCAAAGCATCCATATCAACCCGGAAGACGTCGCCACCGATCATGTCTGTTTCAAGTAACCGCCGCATCGCGCAGTGGACTGGATCGAGCCGGGCGACCGGCTTCGGGGCGGTCTCCGTCGCGCGGCCAGGATCGTCATGCCCCGGCGCCACCGATGGGCTGCGGCCAGTCCGACACCGATGACCGTGGCCAAGATACAGACGGGGGACGAGCGGGCGACGGATCAGGCCCGCGGGACACCCGCGCTGATGCGCCGACTGCGCGAGCACACCGCGGTCGTTCACGCCGCCACCGAAGCCCTGCCGCTCATGCAGACCGTGCTCGGCCCGCAACCGAGCGGCGCCGGCTATGGGCACTATCTGCTGACTCTGCACGGCGTCTACGCAGCCCTGGAGCCCGCCCTCTACGCCGCCGTGCCGCCACCGCTCCTCACTGCGCTGGGCATCGCCCCCAAGCTGCCGGCCCTGCGACAGGACTTGCTGGCGCTGCGGGGCTCGGCGGCCGCCATGCCGCCGCCGTCCGAAGACTTGCGCAGCGAGATCGACCGGTGCTTGAGCGCCGCCGGCGCCCAACGCACGGCGACTGCCCTGGGTGGGCTTTACGTGCTGGAGGGCGCGACCCTCGGTGGGCAGGTCATCGCCAGACGCCTACGCAGCAACTGGCCCGCCGCATGCGCCGCCAGGTCGTCCGGCAGCAGTACCGACGGCGGGACCGGCGGCGGGCGGCACGCCGCACTCGGTCCACCCGTGCGCAGTCCACAGGCTGCGCAGCCAGCGGCGGCCACTGCGCCGCCGACGGCCTTCCTCGAGTTCCGCAGTCACCGCCGGACCGGTGACTGGCGACGCTTCGGTCGCGCGCTGGAAACCTGGGCGGCGCAGGTACCGCACAGCGTGCCCGCGGTGCTGAACGGCGCCCTGAGCACCTTCGAGGTCATGCACGCCGCCTTTGCCAGGGCCGGGGCCAACGCAACGCATGGCCACACGAGCGGTTCTCCGGGCTGCCTGAGCGACGTCTCGGACTTGCCCCCGACGGAGCGGGCCAGCATTTGACGGCGAATCAACCGCCAACAACGAACCGAGCCGACCGCAGATGACCGATCTGGACCCTGGATTCATCGAGGCCTGCGAGCGCGAGGCGCTGAACCGCATCGGGGCCATCCAGCCCTATGGCGCGCTGCTCGGCGGATGCATTGGCGACGGCGGTATTCGGTGCGCCAGCGCGGATCTCGAGGCCTGGCTCGGCGTGCCGCCCGAGCGCGCCCTCGGCCTGCCACTGCGGGAGCTGCTGGACCGGGTGGGCGCCGCCGGCGCCGAGGCGGGACTGCGCCCCGAAGCGGCAGCAGCGCTGGCGCAGGCGCTCGCCAGCGCACCACCGCCGCGCACCGGGCATGCCGAGAAGCTCGTGCTGGCGGACCTGACCTGCGGTTTGCGCGGCCCATTGGACGCGATGCTCTCGCGCACCGCCGAGCATTGGCTGTTGGAACTGGAACCGGCCCTGCCGAGCGCGCAACAGCGGCATGCCCTCCGGCCGGTCCCCCATGCCCTGTACCGCATGCCCCACACGGCGCGGGAGTGGGACGCGCACTGCCGCCTCTTGGCGGAGCAAATGCAGCGCTTGAGCGGTTTCGCGCGTGTGATGGTCTATCGTTTCCTCCCGGACGGCTGCGGCGAGGTCATCGCCGAGGCCGCCGAGCCCGGTCTCGCCCCCTACCTTGGCTTGCGATACCCAGCCTCGGACATCCCGCAAATCGCCAGAGACCTTTATCTCGCCAACCGCCACCGCCAAATCCCGGACGTGGATGCCGCATGGGAGCCCATCGTCGCCGCACCTGGCTTCGCGTCGGACCTGACCCTGTCGGACCTGCGCGCCGTCTCGCCCGTGCACATCGAATACCTCCACAACATGGAGGTGACCGCGTCCCTGTCCTTTTCGGTGGTGCTGAACGAGTCGCTCTGGGGACTCATCGCCTGCCATCATCACGAGCCGCGCGCGTTACCCTTGCAGCTGCGCGAGCGCTGCGCCGATCTCGTGCAGGTCTTCGCCCTCGGTGTCTCCGGTTACCAGACCAGCCGCAGGCTCGCTGCGGTCAGCGACAGTGATCGGGACATCGCCCGGCTGGCGGCGGGCATCGCCGCCTTCGAGACCGGCGCCGACCGCGACTTCCACGTCGGCCATGCCCTGCTCAAGCTGGTCCAGGCCGACGGCGCCGTGCTCGCGGACGCCAGGGGCGGCGAGCTCGCCAGCTACGGCAGCACACCGTCACCGGCGCAGGTGCAGGCGCTTTTGACCTGGCTGGAGCGCGCGCATCCCGAGCCCGTATTCGCCACCAACACCCTACCCGCCCTGTATTCGCCGGCGGCCGCCTATCAGCGCACCGCCAGCGGTCTGCTGGCGGTGCGCGTGGGGGCCCACCGCGACGGCGAGCGCTTCGAGCGATACTTTCTCTGGTTTCGCCCGGAGCAACCGCAGGTGGTCTACTGGGCGGGCGACCCGCGCAAGAGCAAGCTCTTCGACGGTCAGAGCACCACGCGCTCGCCCCGCAGCTCCTTCGCCACCTGGCTGGAGACCAAAACCGGCCATGCCGAGCCCTGGAGCGACACGGTGCTGCTGAGCGCCAAGAAATTTCGCGGCCTGTTGCTGCGACACCTGAACTCGGACCTGCTGCGGGACTGACACCACCGCCGTCGCGCGAGGCGACCATCGACACCCAACACCGCCGCCCGTGCGACGCCCCGGGCCCCGCCCCGCGGCGCCTGACCCCAGACCGCCGGCCGCGCGACATGGCGTCCATGCCAAGCCTAAGCCCGTGAGCAAGAGCCGACGCACCAAGCCCCGCGCGAGCCGCCACCGGCGCCCCGGCATGCTCATCAAGGCGGTCGGCATTGTCTTGGGGGCGGGCGTCCTGCTGTCTGTGCTGTTGGTGGCGCCGCTGCGCTGGGTCGATCCGCCGACATCGGCATTCATGGTGCGCCACTGGATCGGCGCCACCTGGTCGGGGGCGCCCAGTCCGCGCCTGTTTCATGAATGGGTGGGCGCCGACGTCATCCCGCCGGTGATGGCGCTCGCGGCGGTGGCCGCCGAAGACCAGCGCTTTCCGGAGCACTTCGGCTTCGATATGGTTCAGCTGCGCCGGGCCTGGGCCGAATATCGGTCCGGCGGACGCCTGCGCGGCGCCAGCACCATCAGCCAGCAGACGGCGAAAAACCTCTTCCTGTGGCCGGGCCGCGACCCGCTGCGCAAGGCCTTGGAGGCCTGGCTGACGCTGGTGATCGAGGCGCTGTGGCCGAAGGAGCGTATCCTGGAGGTGTATCTCAACATCGCCCAGTTCGGCCCGAGCACCTTCGGCGTCGGCGCCGCAGCCTGGCGCTTCTTCGAGCGCCCGGCGGTGGCGCTGACTGCCGCGCAGGCGGCCAGCCTCGCGGCGGTGCTGCCCAACCCGGATCGCTACCGGGCCGCGGCGCCGACCGCATACATCGAGCGCCGCAGCCGCTGGATCCGTCGACAGATGCGCCAGCTGGGCGGCATCGCGTATCTGGATGGTGCTTGGCCGCTGCGCGCCTCAACGCCCACCCAAGCCAATGCATCCGCGCGAGGCGGCCGGGCTCCGCCCTGAGCACCGTCACCATCCATGCGGCCTGGGCGCCACCCCGGGCCAAAGCTCTCTCTGCGGGCATGGCATGGCGTATCCACACCACCCGGCATGGCCTGACGCCTCCCAAATATTCGATGTGACGACGATGCGGGACCTCGTGACGGTCGACACTCGCGACTTTTATGACCGGCACGAGCACAGTCGCAACACTGAGCCCGCTTTTCATGAAGATCCCGCCAGTTCTCCGGCAACGGCGGCTGATGGGCGCATCCCGCATTTGGCCGACGCAACCCGTTGCGCCGATCTGGACGCTCCCGCAGCACATCACCTGCGGTGTTGTGACATCTCCTACACCGAAAAACGGCAGCACAATCGCTTGCGCCGTTCAGCGTGATTGCTCTCGACTTTCACGATAACGATATGGCTCGGCCTTGTCATTAAAAGGTCAAGGAACCGTCATGCCGTGTTCAAGCGTGTCAATTACGGTGACGGGGGCCTCGGAGCTGCGGCCTCCGCGGTCTTCTCGCATCTGTAAACCGACACGCCGCTCGAGGACGTATTTCATGTCAGTGAACACAGGGCCAACACCGCCCCGCAGTGTCCAAAACTACATCGATGAGACGCCCGTCTGGCGGGATGGCACGGAGACCAACTTCGTGCCGCTCACCAGCATGCAAAAGCGCATCTGGCTATTGGCAACAGCCGGCAAGTTCTTCGAGGGTATGGTCGTCTTCATGACGGGTGTCGCACTGCCTCTGATGGTGGTGGAATTCACCCTCACCCCTTCCCAGAAAGGCATCATTGGCGCAGCAGTCCTCGCAGGTATCCTCATCGGTGCAACGGCACTCGGCGGCCTCTCCGATCGCTTCGGTCGTAAGCGCATGTTCATCGCCGAGCTGATCATTTTCGTGGGCTTCCTGGTCGCCTTGGTCTTCAGCCCGTCCTGGCTCTGGACAGCAATCTTCCTACTGGGCATGGGGGCCGCATTGGGCTGTGACTATCCCACGGCCCATCTCGTGATCTCGGAAAGCATTCCCAGCAAGGACCGGGGCAAGATGGTACTGGGTGCGTTCGGCTTCCAGGCCGTGGGTGCCTTGGTGGGCACGGCGGTCGGCTATCTCATTCTCGCCAACATCCCGGAGGTCACCGCCTGGCGGTGGATGTATGCGTCAGCCATCATCCCCGCGATCCTGGTGATCATCGGTCGCTTCTATATCAGTGACAGCGCCCAGTGGCTGCTCTCGAGAGGCGAAAAGGCACAGGCGGAGCACGAAATCCAGCGGCTCCTCGAACGCGAGCCGCAATATCCTCAGCGCATTGAATTAGCGGAGACGGCCACCGCGACGGCCGAGCGGCGCCCCGCCACGGGATTCGGCGCACTCTTCTCCCGAGCCAATCGCCGCGCCACAGTCTTTGCGTCATTGCCCTGGTTCCTGCAAGATCTTGGTACCTATGGGATCGGCATCTTCACGCCCACCATCCTCGCCGCAACCGTCGGTCACAAAAC
>AACY020059352.1_pt1 | contig 10859 bp, 12 predicted proteins | sample 267378 | NCBI WGS metagenome assembly AACY02 (sample SAMN02954345, study PRJNA13694) | marine metagenome | biome: aquatic; feature: ocean; material: water; isolation source: isolated as part of a large dataset composed predominantly from surface... | reverse complement strand
TTCTTCAGCGCCGCTGTGCCGCGAATCACGGGAACAATGAGCAACAGGCAAGGAAGCCCCCACGTTGTAAACGAGGGAACAACTGCAGTCGCAATGATTGAAGATGCAATCGTTAGGTGAGAGATCTTCCACGTTGTGAACATGTGGATCCGCATCCCGGTGCCAACCAGACCGCCTCCAAGAGCGATTCCATAACCGGCAGCAAGCGCCGTCTGATCGGCAATGACTGCCTGACGAAACGTGATTCCCGGTGAGCATGACAAAAGAAAGAACCCGCGTGCACACACCATTGCGCATGCAGCAACCGCAAGTGGCACAAGCGAGATACGCGGCAGGTCTATAAGACGGGCCAAAATTTCAGCGAGCACCTCGCGTTGATAGACGCCAAGCGAAACAATAACTGCAAGCACCAACACGGGGGTTAGCACTTTCCTCATGGTCGTCTGACAGTATCCGTGAAGTACAAAAACACGTTTACCATGCGACGCTTCCCCACCCTGTGCCGTGCGACACTCAATGCTGTGCTTACGAAGCCACTCGCAGTGCAGCAGTTGTCGCGGCACCCAGAATGACCACAACGATCAGTGGCAGCTTGCGCCACGCGGCCACAATTGCCACACCTAAACCAATCGCACGTTCATCAATGGCAATTTCCTGACCATTAGTAAATGTTCCATTAAACACCAACGCGGCCAACAACGCTGCAGGGATGAGCACCAGGCAACGCGAAATTGCAACGGGTAACTTTCGCCCGCCCACGACAACAAACCCCAGCATCTTGAATGCATATGCACCAATCGACAACCAGATCACGAGAGCCCATGACATATTCATTGCGCTACCTCTGGTTGAGTGGGTCGCAGGCCAACAAAAATCACTAGGCCAGATGCCAAGATTGGCAACCCAATTGGCACAAACGGCGCGAGCACCACACTGACTAACGCACCACCCACAGCCGCACGTCGTCCATTCACCGTCTGCAAGTGCGGGAACAGCATTGCAACATATGCGGCCGAGAATCCGACATCTAAACCATACGTGTATGGGTCAATTGCGCTTCCGAGCAGCGCACCAATCAGCGTTCCTAAATTCCACAATGAAAACAATGCAATCGCTGTTGTCCAAAAGGCAATCTTTTGTAGCCTCGGATTTGTTTGCGCGGTCATCATCGCGGTTGTTTCATCAATCACAAAATGTGCCGCAAGTAAACGCTTGCCAAGCGACCCACCAAAATATGGTGACAGCGCAAGTCCGTACACACCGTTACGACCAGCCAGTAACAACGCACCGCCCAACGCGCCGCCTACTGATCCACCCGAGCCGATCACCGACATGGCAGACATTTGTGAGGCTCCCGTAAACGTGAAGAAACTGAGCGCACAGGCTTGCCACACATTGGCACCTGCACCAACAGCGAGTACACCAAACGCCAATGCAAACACACCAACAGCACCACTCAATGCGAGTGCCGATGTGACTACCGGTCGCACCTCTGGATCAAGCTTCAACTTCATTGGTGCTTAAGCGCCAATACCTTTCAGCATTTCATCGGCAGCAGCCCATGGGTCAACCGTGTGACTGAGCACTTGCTGCTCGATGCCATCCCACTTCTCACCTGTGCAAATCTCTCGCGCACGAAGTTCTAATCTGCGCTCGACAATTGCACGCAATTCTTCGCGCAAACGAAACGCTCTGCGTTGAGCAAGGTTGCCACTTGCTGCCATAAATTCACGATGCTTCAGCACCGTGTCCCACAGTTCGGAAACACCTTCTCCCGACACTGCAGACGTTTGCAGAATCGGTGGGCGCCAATCATCGTGAGCAATGTCGGACAGATCGAGCATTTGTTCTAAGTCGCGACGGGTTTCATCTGCGCCTTTGCGGTCGGCTTTGTTAATCACAAAGATGTCAGCGATTTCCATGAGTCCGGCTTTGTTGGCTTGCACCGAATCGCCCCAGCCCGGATTCACCACAACAATCGTGGTGTCGGCCTTGCCTGCAATCTCAACTTCAACCTGGCCAACACCAACGGTCTCTACCAAAATCCACGGACACCCAACGGCGTCAAGTAAATGAATCGCCTCGCTTGTTGCAAGGGACAATCCGCCAAGGTGACCACGTGTTGCCATGCTGCGGATGAACACGCCCGTGTCGGTGGCGTGGTCTTGCATGCGCACACGATCACCAAGAATTGCACCACCCGTAAACGGCGAAGATGGATCGATGGCAAGCACCGCAACCTTGAGATCTTGTGCGCGTAAGTGGCCAATGGTTGCACTTGTCAGCGTGCTTTTCCCCGCACCTGGCGCTCCCGTAATGCCCACCGTGTAGCCGCTTCCGCTTTTTGGATACGTCAGACGCGCGATGGTTCGCGCTTCTTCTCCTCCGCGTTCAATCAACGACAACAGACGAGCAAGCGCTCCACGGTCACCTGAAACAGCAAGATCAAACAGCTGTGTCGGATCGGTAATGCGTAGGGTCACGCGTTAAACCGCCACAACCTCGGTTACACCGTCAACACGATCGCGCATGATGCGTTCGATTCCAGCTTTCAAGGTTTGATCAGAAGCAGGGCATGTTCCGCACGCGCCAACAAGTGTCACTTTGACAATTCCAGTTGTTTCGTCAACTTCTTTCAGCACAATGTCGCCACCGTCGGCTTGTAAAGCTGGACGAATCACTTCAATGGTCTCTTCAACCTGTTGCAACATGCTCACCGAATTCTCCAATTCATCTTCAACCCTCTACGATACGGGGGTGCTTGCTCACCAAGGTGGTTGGGATGAAATCCTGCTCGTTGCCGGACCAATTCTCCTCATCGTGGTCGTGTTATGGCGGGCAACTCGAAGGGCGGAAAAGATTGCTGCCTCCCGTGAAGCACAAGCGGCCTCATTACACGAGTCCAGCCCTACTACTGGCGACTAATCCGAGCCCCAATACCTGCCAGTTTCCCGACAAGATCGTCATATCCGCGATCAATGTGATGGATGTCGCTCACAATTGTTTTGCCAGTTGCCACTAAACCAGCAACAACAAGCGCTGCCCCAGCCCGAATATCTGGAACATTCACTGGCGCACCCACCAACTGTTCAACTCCACGCACCACTGCATGATGTCCATCTATGCGCACATCTGCACCAAGCTTCATTAACTCATCAACATACCTAAAACGCCCTGGGTACAGATTCTCAGTTGCAATTCCGGTGCCACTTGAAACGGCAAGCATGCCAACCAGCAATGGTTTGTAGTCAGTGGCGATTCCCGGATACGGCAACGTTGCAAAATCGATTGCGTGCAGTCGTTGATTGCACGAAACCTGCAACCCATCGTGTTGCGGAGTAATCATAACTCCCATTTCAGAGAAGCGATTGATCAGCATCTCCATGTGCTCGGCACGTGCTCCACGCACAAACACATTTCCGCGAGTTACAGCAACTGCCGACATATACGTTGCTGCTTGCACGCGATCATTCACCACTTCGTGATCAGTGGCGTGCAACTGTTCTGGCTGTACCCCAGTAATTACTAAATGATCTGTTCCGATTCCCGAGATCTGTGCACCCATGTCAACGAGCATGTTGCACAAGTCAACAATTTCTGGCTCACGGGCTGCATTATCAATACTTGTCACACCACGTGCAAGCACCGCAGCAGTCAAAATGTTTTCTGTAGCGCCAACGCTGGGAAACTTCAATTCAATATGTGCACCATGCAACTGTCGAGCTGTTGCTTGCACACCTTCTCGGTTCAGCGCAAACGTCGCGCCCATTGCTTCTAAGCCCATCACGTGCAGATCAATCGGACGCGATCCAAAATCGTCACCGCCCGGCATTGCAATGTCGGCACTGCCATAACGTCCAAGCAGTGGGCCAAGGATATTGATTGAAGCCCGAATGCGATCAACTTGTTCAAACGGCGCGACTGGCGTGATGTTTCCTGTGTTCACCAGAACGAGTTCGTGTGTATTGACGCGCTGCGATGTGACTCCCAATGCACGCAATAGGTCGCACATGGTGTCGACATCGGCAATATCGGGAACGTTGGTCAAACGGTATTCGCCCTCTGCAAGCAGTGTCACCGCCATCAGCTTGAGAACCGAGTTCTTGGCCCCCGGCACCTGCACTTCGCCCTGAAGCGCTTCGGAGTGCTCAACGACAATCTGCATGACGCAATCAGTATGCTCGCGCAGTGGCAACAAGTCGTACCCACTCGCCAAAATTGCGCCAAATATGGGGTTTTGCCGCGCCCGAACCACTGACCAGTCGACAAAAAACTGTTCTCAAACTGTTGTGGCTTGCGTCCCTTCCTGCCGCCTATGTCAACACGGTGTTCACCCAAACGGTTGCCTACGCATCGAGTGAGTTCAACATCTCCGAGCAAGGCCAGGGTTTGGCCGCAGCCATCGTTCGTTGGGGTGTGGTCATTGCCATTCCACTTGCAGCACTCGCCGACCGAATTGGTCGCCGCAAAATCATCATCAGTCTTGCCTGGCTGGCGCCATTAGTTATTTCACTCGGTGCATTCGCGCCATCGTTTGCCGTGTTGGTTGCAACACAAACTGTTGGACGACCACTCGGTATTTCACTCACCGTTTTTGTGTTGGTGTTTGCCACCGAAGAGATGGGCACGAATACGCGTGCATGGGCGCTCAGTATCTTGGCTGTAGGAAGTGGAGTCGGAGCAGGATCTGCAGTTGGTGCAATTCCGCTCGCTGGTATTTCGGACACGTCATGGCGACTTGTATATCTGATTGGTATTGGATGGCTTGCCGTTGCGTATGTCCTAACCCGATCGCTGCCCGAAACCACACGCTTTCTCGCTCTTCACGAAGAACAAATCCACCACACCGATGTTGAGACGCACATTCATCGCGATCGATTGTGGATGCAAATTGCTGTTGCCGTGCTCACCAATGTTTTCGTTGCAACGGCATCAATTTTTCAGTCTCGCTACTTAAAAGATATTCGTGAATACTCTGCACTCGAGATTTCGCTGTTCATCACCATCACCACAATTCCGGCAACAGTTGGTCTTGTTGCCGGTGGTCGACTTGCCGACAAAGTTGGGCGCAAAATTGTTGCGGTTGCCACAGTTCCAACAGGCACAATGCTGTACGCGCTGTCGTTCACTACGCACGGCGTTGCCATGTGGTTCTTTGCCATTGTTGGTGGGATTCTTTTAGGAATCTCGTATCCAGCGATGGCAGTATTTCGCAGCGAACTGTTCCCCACCGCACATCGCAACATGGGTTCAGCGCTAATCATGGTGGCTTCACTCATTGGCGGAAGCGTTGGGTTGATCGGTGCTGGCGTGCTGCTTGATAACGGCATGTCATATGGGCGCGTGATGACAACGTTTGCTCTTGGACCAGTTCTCGTTGCTGTGTTGGTCGCGTTGCGATTTCCCGAGACTGCTCACCTCGAACTGGAAACCATCAACCCAGAGGACGCTCACTTAAAGGGTCTGTAGCCACTGCCTAATCAGCGTTGCCACATGTTCATCGTGGCCTAGTAATTCATGGCGTCCACCGTCGATCAGGTGAACCAGCGGAGGGGCCGGCAATAACGCAAAAGCATCACCCAATTCAGCTGGTGTGCCGAATTCATCACGAGTTCCGCTAACAAACAACGCCCGTGCTGTCATCTGCGGAAGGTGTGCAATGCGCAATTGATCGGGTTTTTTGGGAGGATGCAACGGATAGCCAATGCACACAACGCCGGCAACCTGAAGCGCGTCTTGCGTGTCGGCAACAGCCATCGTGCACATTCGCCCACCCATCGATCTTCCACCAATTACCAAATCGGCTGTTGTGCAGCCGATATCTGCGGCAAAGCGACGCACTTCATCTTTGACACATTGCACAAGCACAGGGGCTGTATCGGGAAACTTCTTCCCTGCCTTGCGATACGGAAAGTCCACACGCAAAACAGGAAGCGGAGTGAGAGAGTTTTCTATTGCAATCAACGCTGCATGATCACGATTGCTTCCCGCACCAGGGAATAACACCACACCCTGTATCGGCATTGCGTTACGAACCGAGCAACACCCGGCGGGCTTCACTCAAATCGTTGATGTTTCCGCTTGCTGTGCGCGAGTCTCCGCCATGGTCGGGATGCACATTGCGCAAACTCTCGCGGAAGCGGGTTTGAATCTCGCGCTTTGTTGGCTTCACTGTGCCCGGCGGAAAACCAAGAAGCTCAAGTGCCCATGCTCGAGGGTCGGCCATCGCTGCAATGGTCGATGCATTACTTCCTGCCAGGTATGCAACAAATGTTTGGTTTAGTGGCCCACGCCATTTCATTGCCTTCACCAAAACGGGTGCGAGCTTTCTGCGAATAGTTGGCTCAAGACGCTCCAGCACATACACCGCACCAAGCACATGCTGCAACGGTGTTCCGCCTTCGGCAAATTCAAAACTGATTGATTCGTTCTCGCCGATCATGCGATGAGTGCTGCAGGCAAGCCCATGTCGGTCTGCCTGAAATCGATGGCGCAATCGTGGTTGAACAATCCGTTCGCCCTGTTCGATCTGGCCAATCAGCCGATGAATATCGGGAATCAGATCTTCATTAATGCTTCCCGAATATGCGGCGACGATTGCACCAAGCAAGATTCCACCCAATCCCGGGGTGGGATCCACGGGCAACGACACATGGCCTAATGACAAACGTCGAGTTGGGGTGATCGGGCGCGAGTGCCAAAAGTCAACTTCTGCAAGGACCTCTTTTTGAGATGGTGCCTCAGTTGTTGTCATCTACAAAAGTTACGCCACGACTATCGATTGAGTCCAAGCAAGAGTCAACAATTGCCTCCACCCCGATCGACACGAGCAGCATGGTGCCATCCCAGCGATACCCAATATCTAAGTTGTCCAGCATGTCGCACAACTGCTTGCGCTCTGCTTCAGACCACTCGTCTAGTTCATATTCCGTGATGTTGTCTTCGCCCTCATTGTCGTCATCGTCGGAGTCATCGCGACTATCGAGCTCGTCTTCAATTTCATCCAAAATTGCATCGACAGATTCTTCTGAAACTTGGGCAACGAGCAATTCCGAGCCATTCCACGAGTGGGCAATTTCAGCATCAGCAAGTGCTGCTGCAACATCTGCTCGGTCATCCACCGACCAATCGGCAAGGTCGTATCGCGTGGTGAGCGCCTCTGGGTCTTTAGGGTTCCAATCGCTCATATACCGAACGCTACTTCGTTTCGGTCTAAATACGAATTGCGACTAGATTTTACGCCATGCCTGCACGTGAAAGACCCGACCGTAACCTTGCCATGGAGTTGGTGCGCGTCACTGAGTCTGCCGCACTCGCCGCTGCCCAGTGGGTGGGACGAGGCGACAAGATTGCGGCAGATGGTGCCGCTGTCGACGCCATGCGCAACGTGCTCGACACCGTCAGCATGGACGGAATTGTGGTGATTGGCGAGGGCGAAAAAGACGAAGCGCCCATGCTCTTCAATGGAGAGCGTGTCGGCAATGGCAGCACCCCGAACACCGATGTGGCAGTCGACCCTATTGACGGCACCACGCTTACATCACTTGGTCGGGGAAATGCGTTGTCGGTCATTGCCGTTTCCGAACGCGGAAGCATGTTCAACCCAGGGCCGTGTGTCTATATGGACAAAATTGCTGTCGGACCAGAAGCCGCACACGCCATAGACCTCGACTGGACTCCAACCAAGAACTTGAAAGAAATTGCGCGCACCACCAAGAAGCTGGTGAGCGAATTGACCGTCATGATTCTTGAACGCGATCGCCATAACGACCTCATCGCCGAGGTGCGCTCAACGGGTGCCCGCATTCGCCTCATCTCCGATGGTGACATCTTCGCTGCAATTGCTGCCGCTTCTCCAGATGTTGGTGTCGACGTACTGTTTGGCATTGGCGGCACCCCAGAGGGTGTCGTTGCTGCTGCAGCACTCAAGGCAATGGGTGGCGAAATCATCGGCCGACTGCACGCCCGCAACGATGCCGAACGCAAAGCCGCCGAAGATGCCGGCTACGACCTGAGCAAAGTGTTGACTACCGACGACTTGATTAGTGGTGAAGACATCTTCTTTGCTGCAACCGGCGTGACCGACGGTGAATTGTTAAAGGGTGTTCGCTACGACGCATATGGCGCTCGAAGCCACAGCCTTGTGATGCGCAGTCGAAGCGGAACGATTCGGTATATCGATACCCATCACCGCCACGACAGGCTTTCGGCGTATTCTTCCGCCGATAACAAATAAGACGCGTAATTAGCGTCGCGTAATCAAGGCAGTGAGTTTGCGTCCTGCAGCACGCGGCAATACATCTGTAATTCCAGCCAACGTCTTATACAAAATGCCGGGGACAACAATCGGCTTGCCCTTAATCACTCCCTCAAGTCCTGTTCGCGCCACCAATTTCACTGATGTCCAGGCAACTGCAGGAAACTTACTTTCGTATTTGCTGGTGTTGGACACCGACTGAAACTCAGTCTTTGTTAAGCCTGGGCACAACGCCGTAATGCGAATGCCGGTGTTTGCTAACTCTTGATGCACTGCTTCAGTGAAACTGGTGACAAAGGCTTTTGTTGCCGAGTACACCGCAAGGCCGGGTTGTGCTTGAAACCCAGCAACACTAGAAACGTTAAGTATGTAGCCGCGGCCACGAGGAAGCATCAGGTTGACCGCTGCACTCGTAATGCGCATTAAGGCAACGATGTTCAGTTGCACTTCGTTGGCCAAGCGATTGGGATCAATGCGATGCATCGGACCCGAACTACCAAAACCCGCGTTATTGACGACGAGGTCAATTGGCGCCTTCGATACATCCCGCAGTCGTGCTTCAACAGCTTCAACACCCTGGGGCGTCAACAGATCTGCTGCCAGCACTTCAACATTTTGATACTGATTGGCAATGGCTTGCAGTCGATCTACACGACGCGCAACGAGCACCATCGGCACCCCAGCTTTACCCAACATGTGCGCCATCTGCTCACCGATGCCGCTTGAAGCACCCGTAATGAGTGCTTGCGTAAATGGATAGCTAGTGCGCGGCACGCGTCTCGGTTAGGCCACCCGATGCCGACAAGCGGGCATGAGCACGTCGTAATGCTGATTCGACCGTTGCATCGTGTTCACCACGCATTGCCGTCTCGGCACGCTCTTTTGCTGCACGAGCCCGCACAACATCAATCGCCTCTGCCAATTCTGCAGAGTCGGACAAGATGGTGACATGATCCGGAGCAACTTCGACGAAGCCTCCATGCACAGCAACATCTTGCACTTTGCCATCTACAAGATAGATACGCGTATGGCACTCGGTGAGTGCACCAAGAAATGCAATGTGCCCTGGCAAGAACGCAATTTCGCCACCATCTAAGGTGCGAGTAACGACCTGCTTAGCCTCGCCCGAAAACAGCACGCGCTCGGGCGATACCAGTTCTACGCGAAGGGCACCAGTTGACGCCATTATGAAGCATCCTCCTGCAACGACTTGGCCTTTGCGAGTACCTGATCCACGCCACCTACGTTCAAGAAGGCCTGCTCTGGAATTTCGTCCAAGTCACCCTTAATGATTGCTTCGAAGCTCTCGACGGTGTCTTCAGTCTTGACGTATTCACCCTTCAAACCGGTGAACACTTCAGCAACGAAGAACGGCTGCGACAAGAAGCGCTGTACCTTACGTGCACGCGAAACGGTGAGACGGTCTTCTTCGGAAAGTTCATCAAGACCCAAGATGGCAATAATGTCTTGCAGTTCCTTGTAGCGCTGCAAAATTTCCTGCACCTTACGGGCCGTTGCGTAGTGACGATCTCCAACAACTTCAGGCGACAAAATTGTCGACGTTGAAGCAAGTGGGTCCACTGCTGGGTAAATACCAAGCGATGCGATCTGGCGTGACAACTCGGTGGTTGCATCCAAGAACGTAAAGGTGGTGAATGGCGCTGGGTCGGTGTAGTCGTCGGCAGGTACATACACAGCCTGCAACGAGGTGATCGAGCGACCACGTGTTGAGGTAATGCGTTCCTGCAACTGACCCATTTCGTCAGCAAGTGTTGGCTGGTAACCCACGGCTGATGGCATACGACCAAGCAGAGTTGATACTTCTGAGCCTGCCTGTACATAACGGAAAATGTTGTCTACGAACAACAGCACGTCCTGGTTACGCACATCGCGGAAATACTCGGCCATAGTGAGAGCCGAAAGAGCAACGCGCAAGCGAACCCCTGGTGGCTCGTCCATTTGGCCGAACACGAGTGCTGCCTTTTCGAATACTCCCGACTCTTCCATTTCCATGCGCAAGTCGGTGCCTTCACGTGTGCGCTCGCCTACTCCGGCGAACACCGACACACCGCCGTGGTTTGAGGCCACGCGGTTAATCATTTCGGTAATCAGAACGGTCTTGCCTACACCTGCACCACCGAACAAACCGATTTTTCCACCGGCGAGGTATGGCGTGAGCAAGTCGATGACCTTAATTCCGGTTTCAAACATTCGGCGGCTTGGCTCGAGTGCGGCGAAGTCTGGAGCCGGACGGTGAATGTCCCAACGCTCGACATCTTTGAAGTCATCGTTGTTGCCATCAAGGCAGTCGCCCCACACGTTCCATACATGACCCAATGTGATGTCGCCCACTGGCACTTGAATACCGTGACCGGTGTTGCGCACTGCCGTTCCGCGGCGCAGACCATCTGTTGGCTTCATACACACCACGCGCACTCGGCTGTTACCCAACTGTTGGGCAACTTCTGCCAACACCTTGACGTCCTTGCCATCTGATGTGATGGTGAACTCAAGTGCTTGGTTCAACTCTGGTAGTGATCCACGTGGAAACTCCACGTCGATAACTGGTCCTGCAATCGCGACGACTTTTCCGTCCTTCAAC
>AACY020556619.1_pt1 | contig 10863 bp, 11 predicted proteins | sample 267378 | NCBI WGS metagenome assembly AACY02 (sample SAMN02954345, study PRJNA13694) | marine metagenome | biome: aquatic; feature: ocean; material: water; isolation source: isolated as part of a large dataset composed predominantly from surface... | reverse complement strand
TTTCATATGGCCATTTTCATTACACATATGAATCTTAGTATCTAAAGCAGCAAATTCTCTCAACCTTTGTCTACAACCACCACAAGGTGAGCACAATAATTCACCAGAGCCAATAACCACGACTTCTAAAATTTTTTTGTTTCCATTAGATATCATATTTCCAATTGCAGTTGCTTCGGCGCACTGAGACTGGGGATAAGCTGCATTTTCAACATTACAACCCGCAATAATTTTACTGTCTTCTGTTAGAAAAGCTGCGCCTACTTTAAAGTTTGAATAAGGTACATGGGCTTGCTCTCTTACTTTTTTGGCAGCCTTAAATAAACTATCAAAATTTTCTGAAACCATATTCTTGTTTAACATGAAATTACTAAAAAAATTATTTATTTCTAAATCTTAAACAATTCTTGAGACAAATCAGTAAGTTCATCTCCCCAAAAAACTTCTTTACGCAAATATTCTGGATCTTGGTTAAAACAAACAGCCATTGCAGAATTATAGACAGCCCTAGAATCAATAGTGGAGTTTAGATCTCTTCCTTCAAATAATTCTTTCTTTTTCAGTCCAGGCCAATCTGTATAAACTTGAGATTTTTTTAGTAAACCTCCTGCCATTAGTATTGCACTTCCATATCCGTGTTCTGTCCCATACCCTCCATTTTGCTTTATAGTTCTGCCAAACTCTGTCAAAGTTAAAATAAGTGTATTATCAAATGCTTGGCCAAGATTTTCATATAAAATGGTAACAATTTCATTTATCTCTTCTAGTTCATCAGCATGCGCTCCATCAACACCCCCTTGTGCAGTATGAGTATCAAAACCATCTAAATCAAACACAGCAACTCTTGGACCACCTTGATCTTTTAATTGTTTAGCTGCTTCAAGAGCAAGTTTTTTTCTATCATCTGAATCTGTTGCTATTTGCATTGAAAATGGTCTTTTCTTAATTGTATCAAGTGTGGATTTAATTAGCTCATTATGTTCACCTTTAAATTCATTATAAATTTGATCTATTAATTTTGTTTCAACAAAATCAGGCGAGGGAAAGAAATTGTTATTCTGCGGTACACCTCTTAATAAAAGTGGCATTGGTAAAGATATTGCTAAACCTTTTCCTATAATATTCGATGCAAGTAGCCCCCTGCCAAGCCATCCTGTTTTTTCTTTATACGGAATATGTGCACCAGTTTCCATTAAATTTTGTCCATCAAAGTGAGATCTCCCTGTGTAAGGAATATTAGTTGCATGTACAAATGCTGCTTGATTTTTTTCCCAAAGCTTATGAAAAATTTCTAATTTAGGATGAAGCCCAAAATCACTATTCAACTTAAGTACATCTTCTAAAATAAGTTTTTTTCTTAATTTTTTTAGACGTTTATCTCCAATTACGGGTACTGCTGTTAAACCATCCATGCCTCCACGAAGTGAAATTATAATTAGATTTTTTTTCTTCATGGAAGCAAAACTTATTTTTGGAAAATATCCAGAAAGAAATAATGTTGTTGATCCCCCAATAAGAAAATTTCTTCTTGTACAGTTCATACTTTAAGTACTCCTGGTAAATTACATATAACTCCATATTTTCTACCTAAATCTTTGTCTGATGTACCAAACCTAAATTGATGAATAAGTGAAGCCATATTTTCATAATCTTCAAAATTATTTTTAAGACAAGCTAAAATAAAATCATGTGAATTATTTTCAGATTTAACAAGTATTGGAAGTTCAATTGAAGCAAACCAAAACCGACGCAACAATAATTCTGGCGATACCCAATCAATCTCAAAATCACTCCAACCATTAGGTTGTTTAGCACGATATGGTGAATTACCAATTTCTCTAAGTATCCATGATAATTGTCTTTGTTTACTAGTTGGTTTGGATTTAAATGCATAATTCATTTTTTCTGCAGAAAGCGGGATACTTAAATCAAACATTCTAGATAATTGCATCAACCAAATTTCTGGTGGATGAAATTTATGTGTAGTCTCATTGTATTTATAAGCTTGAGTTATAACTGCTTTATGAATTTCAGTTAGGCTACCATTGGATCTGTTCCATGCCTCTATTACTGGGCTTATCATTTCTTGAGTTGGTTCATCTGTAATAAAATGTCTGCATAATTTTGTTGAAATAAATTTTATACAGATTGGATGAGTTGCTAAATCATGAATAACTTTTGCAAGCTCTCTTTTTGCATCATTTTTATACTTGACCCCTAAAACAATTTTATCTCCTTTCTGATGCATTTCTTGATCAAACCATACATCACCTGTTTCTAGATTTTTCCTACTCCATTTATGACTCCAGCCTGTCATAATATAAGCTAACTGAATGACATCTTCCTGGGTGTATCCAGCATTTGGAGATACGGTATGTAGTTCTAATAATTCTCTGGCGTGATTTTCATTTATCGTCTCCCTCCACTCCATTCCTTTTTTAGAATTGGGTCCAAAAGACTCTGAATTATCAAGGTGGTGTATCATGCACCAAGAAGTCGTGACTGACAGTACCATTTCTTCGAAAGTTTTGACCATATTAGGTCTAATAATTTCACGTTGATAAGGCCCAGTACTAAACTCAGCCAAAAAATCTTTTTCACTTATAGCAAAGTGATTTCCCCAGAATAGCCAGAAACGTTCAAAAACAGGTTGAGTGCTGTGCCTTGTTTGATAATGACGAATAGCGTGTTCATTTAATTCAAAATATCTTTCACCAGTTTTTATTCTCAATTCATCTTTTGCTTTTTTGTAAGCATGTTTATCATTTTTAAATTTTTTTCTTAATACTTCTCTATCTCCATAAACCCATTCTCCATATTTTTTTCTTAATTCTTTTTCTGTTGGTATTGTGCCTGGCCATAAAAGATCGGGTATTGAATTTAATTGGCTTAATGCCCAATTAAGAGGATCTTTATCTTGTTTATCATTTGGAGATAAACCAAAAGCAACTCGTCTATAAAATTTTAATGACATTTTTAAAAAAAGTAGTTTACATGTATTTACAATAGTTAGATATTAAATTTTGATGAAAAAAATACCTCTTAAAATATGTGGCATAACAAATAAAAAATCAGTTGAGATGGCATATAAAAATAAAGTAAAATCATTAGGTTTTGCTAGTAAAAATCTGAATGGACCAAACACTGTTAGTGATAAAAAAATACAAATATTAATTAAAGAATGTAAAAACTATAAAATAGAATCAGTACTTTTAACACAATATGTCTCTTTAGATAAATTGGTTAAACAGATAGATTTTACTAAACCAAAAACAATATCTTGCTCCTATCACTTTGATAAAAAAGAGCTAATCGCAATAAGAAAAACTTTTAAAAGATTGAGAATTGGCATTGCTGTCAATCCAGAAAATTTTAACATTAATTATTTAAAAAGTATAAAAGATATAGTTAACGTAATTTATTATGATTTGAATGTTTATAAAACTAAATCTATCAAAAAATATTCGTTAGAAAAGAACTTAGATCAAATAAATTGGATTAAACAGCTTAAAATTCCTATTTTCATTGGCGGTGGTATAAATCAAAGTAATGTCAGTAAAATAATAAATGCTGTCAAACCTGATGGCCTAGATATCTCACGAAGTCTTAAAAATTCTAAAAATATTTTATCTTCTAAAAAACTAAATTCTTTTTTATCTCAAATTTCTGTTGCTTAATTTTCTAAAAGTAAAATTTTCATCTAGTTGAGATATCAAATTTCTGATTGATATTTTTTTTGTGGGATGAATAAAATTACTATCGATGTCTGCGATAGGTCGAAGAACAAAATCTCTTAGGTGAGCTCTTGGATGAGGAATTGTAAGTTTTTTATTTGATATATTTTGCTTACCGTAAAAAATTATATCCATATCAATTTTTCGTGGACCATTTTCAATTTTTTTATTTTTTTTTAATTTTATCTCTATCAATGAAAGTTTTTTCATAAGTTCTATTGGTTGGAGATTGGTAAAAAAAAGAATAGCTGTGTTGAAAAAATTTTGCTGATTTTTAAATCCATAAGGTTTTGAAATATAAATATCTCCATAGTTAACTACTTGGCCATATTTTTTTATTTCATGTATGCTTTGTTTTATATTAAAAACTTTATCGCCAATGTTTGACCCTAATGCAATGAATACTTTAGTTTGATACACTTACGGAATCAGCGCCATATTTTTTTGCTACTGCTGTTTTATTAATTTTTATCTTAATATCTTTAATTTTAAATTTTTTTTCTAAATCTTTTGATAATTTAATTATTAAGTTTTCCAAAGTATGTGAATTTGAATTTGTGATTTTCTCTTTTAAGTATTTTGTTATTGATGAATAATCTTTAACATTTTCTATGTTATTTAAATTAAGAGAATTGTTAACAAAATAATTGAATGATAATGTTACTTTTAATAGTTGTTTTTTTGCCCTCTCTTTATCTGTAATTCCTATATTAGCTTTTATAGATAAGTTTTTAATTTCTACTTTGAACATAGCCTCTCAAAAACTTTCAATGATTGTGAAGTTTCTTTAACATCGTGTACTCTAAATATATCAACCCCCTTTTTATAACAATATAATGCTGAAGCCAATGAACCGCCTATTCTTTCGCTAGAGTCGCTTTTGTCAATTTTATCTATCCAACTCTTTCTTGATGAGCCTAACAAAAGTCCATATTTTTTAAATTTAAATTGGCTTATTTTTTGCATAATCTGAATATTCTGTTTTAAATTTTTACCAAAACCAATACCAGGATCAAACCACACTCTATAAGGCGGTATCTTGGATTTTTCTAATTTTTTAATTGTTTTTTTAAAAATTTTTTTAATATCTTTAACAACATCATCATAAGAATTTACCATAGATTGCATATGTTTAGGTGGTGCTGGTGTATGCATTAAAATTAGTCCTGTTTTAAATTTTTTTGTTAAATCAAAGAGGTCCTGTGAACCACCAAATATATCATTAATTATATGTGCACCATTATTTAATGCATATTCTTGAGTTTCGATTTTATATGAGTCAATTGATATAATGAATTTGTTTTTTGGTAATTTTTTTAATATTGGATCTAATCTTTTAATTTCTTCTTTATAACTTAAAGGGTCGGACCCTGGTTTAGTACTTTCTGCACCTATATCTATTATTTGTGCCCCATTTTTGAGCATATAGTTAATATTCTTAAGGGCATCTTTTTGTTTAAAACTTTTACCCCCATCACTAAAAGAATCTGGTGTTACGTTGCATATACCCATAACAATTGGAGCATCTATTTTAAAATTATTTTTACCTAAAATCATTTTATTAGAAGCTTAGAATATTTTTTAGATAAAAAATTATATATCTTCATAGAGGACCTATACCAATTTAATTTTTTAATGGAAGAAATACTAACTACGCCCTTACCGGAGCCAACTAAAAGTAATTCAGTAAATTCATCTAGTTTTTTTACATTAATATCTTTTTTTTGAACTTTGAAAGGCAATTTATTTATTAAATAATCAAGTGTGATCCCATAATAATAAGATTTTCTTGGAATAAATAATTTATTATCTTTTACACATATTATGTTCGTAGTTGAGCCTTCAAGAATTTTATTTTTGTTATAAAAAATAATTTCTTCTTTTTTTAGATTAATCTTTTTTTGCAATGAAATTATTTTCTTATACTGTAAATTTTTAAATGAAGGTGAAACTCTTTGGTATCTATAGATTTGAGCTTTAAATAATTTGTCTTCTTTATTTCTTTTACGTAAGGAAATAGATAAAATTTTTTTAGTAATTGCTACTCTTAGTAAATGATCATAATTTTTTATTTTAGAATTGTTGTTAATAAAATTTAATAAAAATTCTTTAGATAATTTATAATTTATACTTAACCGACTAGAATCTCTGTTAAGTTTTTTTATATGTTCTTCAGCTAAAATTAATTTTGGTTTGTTTCCTACTAGTCTTATAGTTGTAAATATACCTTTATATCCCCAAAGAGAGTTAAAATTAATTATTTTTAAATCTTTAACGCGAAATGATTTTTTTAATAAGATTTTTTCCATTTGGCGTTAAAAAAGAATCTGGGTGAAATTGAAATCCATAGACTTGATTAATATCATCTTCAACAGCCATTGCTACATTTGTTTTTTTACAACGCATCGTAATATGCATGGATTTAGAAATAAATGGTTCTGCCATTTTTAGTGAGTGATATCTGCCAGCAAGGAATTCTGAATTATTTTTAAAGATTGATTTGTGATTTATTATTTTTATGTAACTTTGATAACCATGCAAAATGTTCTTTTGTTGAGTTATTTTTGCTCCTTCTGAATAAACAATTTGTTGAAAGCCGAGACAAATGCCAAGAATTTTTTTCTTTCCTTTATATTTCTTGTAAATCTTGGTTGTTTTAGGGTAATCTTTAGGCTCCCCAGGTCCAGGCGATAGTACTATTGTTGATGATTTTTCAAGTTTAACTGTATTAATATCATAATAATTAGAAACAAATGTAGGCTCTATACTATCGAGCAAGTGAGCTAAATTATAAGTAAATGAATCCTCGTGGTCTATAAGATAAATCATTAATGAAATAACTCTAAAAGAGATTTTGCTTTAATATAGTTTTCATTATATTCTTTTTTAGCAGTACTCCCTAAAATAACTCCGCTGGCTACAGACAAATTAATGTTATTTTTAAAATTGAGTAGCGTTCTTATCATTATATTAAAACGCATATCTCCATTTGAATGAATTACTCCAAAACTTCCAGTATAAATATTTCTATCATTTTTTTCTTTATTATTTAACAATTGTATTGTGCTAATCTTTGGGCATCCAATAACTGATCCTCCTGGCATTAACGATGAAATTATTTCGTGATTAGTTATATTTTTTTTTATTAATCCTTTTATAGTTGAAACATAATGAAATAGATCTCTGTATTCTTCAACTCTTTTTAGCTTTTCTATTTTCACAGACCCAGTTTTACAAATTTTTGAGAGATCATTTCTCTCCATATCAACAATCATATTGTGTTCTTTGGTTCTTTTTCGTTTTTTCTGAAAAAAGATAGCGCTTTATTTTTATTTAAACTTTTTGTTTTTCTTAATGTACCAGCTATTGGCTTTGTTTTTATTAAATTTTTCTTTTTTAAAATAAGCGTTTCAGGTGAACAACTAATAATGCTATAATTTTTATCTCTGATTAAGAAACTTTCTGGGGACTCATTCATTTTCATCAATTTCCAAAAAAGTTCAACTGCATTAACTTTTCCTTTTTTAGAGTAAGTTTGAGCAATTTTAATTTGGTAAGTTTTACCTTGTTTAATGTTTTTAGAAAAATCATCAAATAATTTACCGTACTGTTGCAGAGATAAATTAAGATCAAATTTCTTATTCAATACAGAATATTTTTTGTTATCAATTTTAATATTTCTAAAATTATTTTTTAGACTTTGAATTGAAATATTTTTACGTATACGCACTTTAGTTAATGGTTGATAAAAAATACCATTATAAAAATTATTTGTTTTTTGTTTAGGAAGTTTTATACCAATATTTTCACAAAGTAGTTTATATCCAAAGAACCCAACGTAACAGTTAAGACTATTTGAATTTGATTTTTTCTTTTTAGTTTGAATATTTAGAAAGTTTTTAATATTTTTTTTATTTATTAAATATTTTTTTGAAAAATCTGTATAAACGTCAAATCCATTACCATTTTTATAAATAATAAGTGGTTGGTCTGATCGATACAGCTTATTTAAATATTCGTTATTGTTCAGCACTGAATTCTATTATATTTAGGATAGATAAATGAAAAGTACTTTTACAAAAATATGCTTTATTTTCCTATCTTTCATAATTTCATTTGGTGCCTATGGTCATGGAACAATAATTTTTCCCAATGTTGAGCATGGTGATGGTTTTATCGATGTCAAAATATATGACTCAAAGGAGAGTTTTTTGGATGAAAGTCTAGCTATTGAAAGTGTCAGAAAAAGAGTAAAAAAAGGTGAGGTTGTTGTACCTTTAAGTAAAATACATGAGGGAAAAATAGCAATTGTTGCTTATCATGATGAAGACTCTGATGGAAAGCTCAAAACTGGATTATTCTGGCGTCCCAAAGAAGGTTTTGCTTTTAGTAATAATTACCAGCCTAAAGGTCCGCCTTCATTTGAAAAAGCCGCAATAGTTTTAGTTCACGGCGAACCCGTGGTAATAGAACTTAATTATTAAAAAAATTATTAGATAAATGTCATTACAGTTACAAAACACATTAAGTGGAAAAAAAGAAATTTTTAAACCTGTTGATCCATCCCATGTGAGGATCTATGCGTGTGGTCCAACTGTATATAACTATGCTCATATTGGCAATGCACGAATGGCAGTTGTTAATGATTTACTGGTTCGCGTTTTAAAAACACAATTTAATAAAGTAACCTATGTTTCAAACATAACTGATATAGATGATAAAATTATAGAAGCATCAAAAGAAACTGGGGAAGAAATTAATGTCATAACCTCAAAGTACACTGATATTTATAATAATGACATGAGTGCACTAGGTGTAAAATTACCAGATATACAACCAAGAGCAACTGATCATATTAAAGAAATGATTGATTTAATCCAAAAATTAATTGATGCAAATAAAGCTTATGAAAAAGATGGTCATGTACTATTCCACGTGCCAAGTTTTGAAAATTATGGAATTCTTTCTAAAAGAAATAGAGATGAACAAATAGCTGGAAGCAGAGTTGAAGTTGCTCCTTTTAAAAAAGATCCTGCTGATTTTGTTTTATGGAAACCATCTCCATCACCTCTTCCTGGATGGGACTCACCGTGGGGTTTTGGCAGGCCAGGTTGGCACTTAGAATGTTCTGTGATGTCAGAAATGTCGCTAGGATTGCCGTTTGATATTCATAGTGGTGGAATTGATTTAGTTTTTCCTCATCATGAAAATGAGATAGCACAAACATGTTCAATATCTAAGCATAAAGATCCAAAAGATTTTGCTTCATTTTGGTTTCATAATGGCTTTGTAAATGTTGAAGGTGAAAAAATGTCTAAATCAATTGGCAATATTAGACTAGTTCATGAGCTAAATAAAAAATACAAAGGAGAAGTTCTACGTTTAACATTATTATCAGCACATTATAAACAACCGTTAAATTGGACAGAGGATATCATTGAACAAAATAGCAAAATGATTGATAGACTTTATAGAGTTCTATTAGAACTATCAGAAGTTAAGATAAATTATAAATTACCTTCTCAGTTTATTATGGAGTCATTTTATGAAGATTTAAATACTCCAAAAGTAATTGCACAGCTTAATGAAGAAGCAAATGATGTATTATCTGCGTCTGATGAAAGAAAAATGGAGATTAAAAATAATCTCATTTCCGCTGGTAAAATATTAGGTATTCTTGAAGATGATCCAAGAAATTGGTTGGGATATAATCAAAAAAATACTGAAAATGCTGAAGAAATTGAAAGGTTGATAAATGAACGTAATGAAGCTAGACGCACTAGAAACTTTAATTTGGCAGATACTATTAGAGACACATTAAAAGATAAAGGCATAGAAATAGAAGATACTGATAAAGGAACAATTTGGCGTAAATCTAGATGAGTGAGAAGATAATAATTACATTTCCAGATGGAAATAAAAAGGAAGTCGATAAGGGAATAAACGGTCTTGAATTGGCTTCACAAATTTCTAAATCTCTCGCCAAAGAGTCAGTTGCTATAAAAATTAATAATGAAATAAAAGATATTAGTTTACCAATTAATAGTGACGCTTCTGTGGCAATTTTAAAAAGAGATAGTGAAGAAACACTTGAATTAATTCGACACGATTGTGCTCATGTAATGGCAGAGGCTGTTCAAGAGTTATTTCCTGAAACACAAGTTACTATTGGTCCAGCTATTGAAAATGGTTTTTATTATGATTTTGCAAGAGATGAACCCTTTACTCTTGCTGATCTTCCAAAAATTGAAAAGAAGATGCATGAAATAATACAAAGAAATAAAAATTTTGTTAGAGAAGTGTGGTCTAAAGAAGAATCAATCAAACATTTTAAAGATAAGGGCGAGAACTACAAAGTTGAATTAATAAATGATTTACCCGATAGTGAGGAAATTAGTATTTACAAACAAGGTGATTGGCTAGACTTATGCCGAGGCCCTCACATGGTTTCTACAAAACAGATTGGTAAAGCATTTAAATTAATGAAAGTTGCAGGTGCTTACTGGCGAGGAGATTCATCAAATGCAATGCTCACAAGAATTTATGGTACAGCTTGGGCAACAGAAAAGGATCTTGAACAACACCTTTTACAAATTGAAGAAGCAGAAAAAAGAGATCACCGCAAACTTGGAAGAGAAATGGATTTATTCCATTTTCAGGAAGAGGCTCCTGGAGCTGTGTTTTGGCACCCTAAGGGTTGGACATTATTCCAATCTTTAATAAATTATATGCGAAACAGACAAGACAAGGCAGGTTATGTAGAAACTAATACTCCCGACATGATGGATAAGTCTCTATGGGAAACCTCTGGTCATTGGGACAAGTTTAGTGACATGATGTTTAGAACTGAAGCAAAGGATGATAAAATTTATGCTGTCAAACCAATGAATTGTCCTGGTGCTGTAGAAATTTTTAAACAAGGATTAAAAAGTTACCGAGATCTTCCATTTTTATTATCTGAATTTGGGAAAGTTCATCGTTATGAACCATCAGGTGCTCTTCATGGGTTAATGCGTGTTCGAGCATTTACACAAGATGATGCACATATATTCTGTACAGAAGATCAAATTACACAAGAAAGTAAAACAGTATGTGATTTAATACTTAGTATTTATAAAGAATTTTGGTT
>AACY020561231.1_pt1 | contig 10865 bp, 12 predicted proteins | sample 267378 | NCBI WGS metagenome assembly AACY02 (sample SAMN02954345, study PRJNA13694) | marine metagenome | biome: aquatic; feature: ocean; material: water; isolation source: isolated as part of a large dataset composed predominantly from surface... | reverse complement strand
TTATTCTTCTTTTTACTGGCTGTTGCTGCATTTAGTTCAATGATCTCTATATTGGAGCCTAGTGTTGCATTTCTAACTCAAAAGTTCTCTATGTCAAGAATGAAAGCGACAGGAATAATCTTGCTGGTTTGTATACTTTTATCTCTTGTAAGTATTGCAGGCCATAACGTTTGGAAAGATGTTGCTATCGGAGCACTAGATAATCCATTTGAGGCAATGAAATACTTTGCTGATGACTTCTTATTGCTTCTAGTTGGAACTGGAATGTCAATTTTTGTGGGTTGGAGACTTCAAAAGGTTGTTGATGCAGATACAATGGGCATAAACAATAAAGCCATGATGAATCTTTGGGTATTTATACTTAAGTGGGTTAGTCCTATCTTCTTAATGGTCATTTGGACTTTAGGCAATTTACAGATTCTATTTGGTATTAGGTTTTTTTAGAACTATATCTTAATTACATCAATTTCAGATAAAAGATTTTTGTCATCAAAGTAGAGTTTTAGTCTTCTTTCAAGATCAACAGTATCCCCAGATTTAATTTGATAAAAATAATTCCACACATTGTTTTCAAAAAAATTCTCAAAGGAAGGTTGGCCCATCACATATATAACCTGATCTTTTGTCATACCAATCTCTAGTCTATTAATGTCTTCTTGCTTGAATACAGTGCCTTGGGTAATGGATACTCTATAGATGCTTGTATTTGAACAAGATATCACTATTAAAGATATAATAAGGATCAGTAATTTTCTCATTTGAGATAGAATAAATGTTATGAACGATAAAACCAATAAAAATTTAAAAGAAGCTGGGTTAAAAGCGACATTGCCTCGTATAAAAATTTTAGAAATACTTCAGAGAACTTCTGGCACAGATGATCACTTTACGGCAGAAGATATATATAAAGAGCTGATAATAAATAATTATGATGTGGGTCTAGCCACTGTTTATAGAGTCCTCACACAGTTTGAAAATGCAGGTATTGTGGTGAAACATCAATTTGATGTTAATAAATCAGTTTATGAGCTTAATGATCCTCAACATCATGATCATATGGTCTGTGTTGATACCGGAGATATTACAGAATTTAATGATGAAGCTATTAAAAAGAAACAGAGAGAGATAGCGGCTGAGCACGGCTATGAGCTACTTGATCAAAGTTTAGTTCTTTATGTAAAGAAAATTAAAAAGTAGTATGAAAGAAAACGAAGAAGAAAAGGTCGAGCAAGAACCTGCTGCTGAAAATCAAGAAAACGAAGAAAAAGCTAATTCAGAGGAACTGAACAATCTTACTTATGAAGAGCTTCTTGAAAAAGTAGACAGCCTTAAAGAAGATGCTTTAAGATCAGCAGCTGAATTAGAAAATCATAAAAAAAGAACAGCCAATGAGCTTGTCAATGCACTGAGATATGCTAACTCTGAGCTACTTATGTCATTGATACCTAGTATTACTTCTCTTGAGAAAGCACTAGATAATTCAGAAGACGAAAAGAAAATCGATAGAGAGGGCATTTTATTAATTTTAGATTCATTTGAAAAAACACTTGAGAATTTCAATATTGTTCCTATAAAACCCACTGGGGAGGAATTTGATCCGGAAAAGCATGAAGCTGTTTCTACGGTTAATAACTCTGGGGAAAAAGACAATATAGTTTCAAACACCCTTGAAAGAGGGTGGTCTCTTAACGAAAGAGTTATCAAACCTGCCCTTGTTGTTGTAAATAAAAATAATTAACAACTTAAATTAATAAAAAATATAAGGAATAAAAATGGCAAAAGTTATAGGAATAGATTTAGGTACAACTAATTCATGTGTCGCAGTTATGGACGGCGCAGAACCTGTTGTTATATCAAATTCAGAGGGGGATAGAACAACACCTTCTGTTGTTGCTTATTCGTCTGATAATCAAGTATTAGTTGGCCAAGCCGCTAAAAGACAAGCAGTAACAAACCCAGAAAAAACTCTTTTTGCAGTAAAAAGATTAGTGGGCAGAAAATTTAAAGATGATTTCATTCAAAAAGATCTTAAATCAGTTCCATATGGAATTGTTGAAGCAGAAAATGGTGATGCATGGGTCGAAGTTGACGGAAATAAAATGGCTCCACCGCAGGTATCTGCTGAGATTCTCAAGAAAATGAAAAAAACAGCAGAAGAATACCTAGGAACTAAAGTTGATAGTGCGGTTGTTACAGTTCCTGCATACTTTAATGATTCACAAAGAAAAGCTACGGAAGCTGCCGGTAAAATAGCAGGACTTAAAGTAGAGAGAATAATTAATGAGCCAACTGCAGCTGCTTTAGCCTTTGGTTTAGATAAACTAAAGAAAGATGGTGTTATTGCTGTGTATGATCTTGGTGGAGGTACATTTGATATATCCATAATTGAGATGACAAATGTGGATGGTGAATACCAATTTGAAGTTATTTCTACATCTGGAGACACTCATTTAGGTGGCGAAGATTTTGACTCTATATTAATAAACTTTTTCATTGATGAGTTTAAAAAAGAATCTGGGTTTGATCTAAATAAAGATCCTATGGCTTTACAAAGATTAAAAGAAGCTGCAGAAAAAGCAAAAATAGAACTTTCTACTACAGATCAGACTGAAGTTAACCTACCTTACATCACAGCTGATGCAAGCGGACCAAAACACTTTGTACAAAAAATTACTAAAGCTAAGCTTGAATCTCTAGTTGGAGAATTAGTTACCAGAAGTCTTGATCCAGTCAAAACTGCTCTAAAAGATGCAAAACTTGCACCAAAAGATATTGATGACGTAATTCTTGTTGGTGGACAAACTAGAATGCCAATGGTTCAAAAAACTGTTGCTGACTTTTTTGGTAAAGAAGCGAGAAAAGATATTAATCCCGACGAAGCTGTAGCTTTAGGAGCTGCTACTCAAGGAGCAGTACTAAGTGGAGAAAGATCAGATGTATTACTATTGGATGTAACACCTTTAACATTAGGTATCGAGACTTTAGGAGGTGTAATGACACCACTAATAGAAAAGAATACAACTATTCCTACAAATAAATCACAAGTCTTTTCAACGGCAGAAGATAATCAAACAGCTGTGACAGTGCATGTATTGCAAGGAGAAAGAAAGAAAGCCTCCGATAATAAATCGCTAGGACAATTTAACTTAACAGATATACCTGCAGCACCAAGAGGCACCCCTCAAATAGAAGTTACATTTGATATTGATGCGAACGGCAAGATAGATGTTTCAGCAAAGGATAAATCATCAAATAAAGAACAATCTATTGCTATTCAAGGTGGCAGTGGTCTAACTGATGAAGAAATTGAAAAAATGGTAAAAGATGCTGAATTAAATGCTGAAGAAGATAAAAAGTTTGAAGAATTAATTGCATCAAGAAATATGGCAGATAGTGTCGCAAGCTCAACAAAAAAAGCAATGGAAGATAATAAAGAAAATCTTTCCGAAGATGAAATTAAATCTTTAGAAGAAGCTGTTGCAACAGTTGAGTTGGCTTGCAAGGAAGAAAGTAAAGAAGATATTGATAAAGCTGTTGAGGAGTTATCAAAAATTGTTCAACCACTTTCAGATAAGCTTTTCAAAAAGGAAGAAGCTCAAGAAGCTGAGAAAGATTCAACTGATAAAAGTGACGATGCTGTCGATGCAGAGTTCAAAGAGGTTGATGATGAAAAAGATAAATAATCGTGAAAAGAGATTATTATGAAATTCTTGGTGTTGATAGAAATGTCTCACAAAGCGATCTAAAAAAGGCCTTCAAAAGACTAGCCATAAAATATCATCCTGATAAGAATCCTGGAAACAAAGAGGCTGAAGAAAAATTTAAAGAAGCTGCTGAAGCTTATGAGGTTTTAAGTGACGCTTCTAAAAGAACAACTTATGATCAATTTGGCCATCAAGGAGTAAATAGTAGTTTTGGCCAGTCAGGTTTTCGTAATGTAGATATCAATGACATCTTCAATAATATTTTTGGAGGAGATGAGATATTCGGAGATATTTTTGGAGATATTTTTGGTGGCGGTATGAGAAGAGGCCCTAGAAGAGGCCGAAATATCCAGATGTCATTAGATTTATCATTGGAAGATGCTGTCTTTGGTAAGAATATAGAGATTACATTACCAAATACTAGAAAAAAGGTTTCAGTAAATATTCCGCCTGGAGTAGATACAGGTAATAAGATTAGATTGTCTGGAGAAGGAGAACAAAGCCAACATGGAGGAGGAAATGGAGATCTTTTTATTGTCGTAAATGTCGTAGGTCATGATTTCTTTGAAAGAGAGGCTAATCATCTATATTGCGAAATTCCACTACGAATTGATCAAGCCGTCCTTGGCGATGAAATTGAAGTACCTACCTTAACTAAAAAAGTTTTACTTAAGATTCCTCCAGAGACGCAGACAGGAAAAGTTTTTAAATTAAGAGATTTGGGGGCAGGATCTTTGCATGGAAATAGTAAAGGAGATCTTTTTATTAGAGTAGTTGTAGAGACTCCATCAAAAATCACTGCAGATCAAAAGAAAAATATTGCTAATGCTTTTTCTGGTTTGGAGAAAAATTTTTCTGAGTCAAAAAATTTTACAGATAAACTAAACAAAAAATTTAAATGATAAATATTTGTCTTTATGGAGCATCAGGGAAAATGGGCAAGGCTGTTATATCAGCAGCTGAAGTTAATAATTCTGTAAATATAAATAATTTTATAGTTAGAGAAACATCAGATAATTTAAATAAAGATGTTGGTGACTTTCATTTTGGCATTTCGAGTGAAAATAAGTTCGAATCTTACCCAAGCAAGGATTTTGACTTAATTATAGATTTTGCAACAAGAGATGATGTTGAAAAAAGAGTAGAAGCATACAAAACTATAAAAAAACCATTAATTTTTTGTTCATCAGGTTTAGATGAATCGCAAATGATGAATGTAAAGAAATTATCTAATGATTTCCCAGTGTTTATTGCCGAAAATACATCCATTCTTATGTCTTTAATGAAAGAAGCTGCCATTAAAACAAAAAAAATATTAGATAAAAGAAATTATTCATTATCCATTAATGAGGGACATCATAAAGATAAGTTAGACATACCCTCAGGCACTGCTTTAATGCTTTGTAATGCACTAAAAATAAACCCTGAAACAGTAAATAGTATTCGAGAAGGTGATAATGAAAGCTTTCATGAGGTAACTTTTTCTACAGATTATGGAGATCAGCTTCAAATAAAGCATTCAGGAGAGAGAAAGGTATATGCAGTTGAAGTACTTAATATTGCAAAATGGTTTTACCAAAAGCCCAAAAACCTTTATTATATGCAGACCTTAATAGAAGACTTACATGAGTAAATTAGACATTAGTATAGAAAAATTATTTGAACTGGGTGCTCATTTTGGGCACAGAAAGAGATTCTGGAATCCTCATATGGAGGACTATATCTTTTGTGAAAAAAATAATATCCATATTATCGATCTTTATAAAACCCAAGAAAAAATAGCTGAGTTATACGAAGCATTTAGGAATCAGTCTTCAGTTGGAAACAAAATCATGATTGTGGGAACAAAAAGAGTAGCATCTAGCTATGTTACTGAGTTCGGGGAGAAAACTGGAATGCCTTATATTTCACATAGATGGTTGGGTGGAATGCTAACAAATTGGAAAACCATCAAAGTTCCTATAAATAAGTTACTTGAATACGAAGAGAATAAAGCTTCAGGCGAACTTGATAGCATGATCAAAAAAGAAGCTGTGATGCTAGAAAAAGAAATGAAAAAACTTGCATTAAATTTTGATGGTGTAAAGGACATGAAAGGTCTTCCTGATGCTATTTTTGTAATTGATGTTGAAAATGAAAAAATAGCAGTACAAGAAGCACTTAAAATGGGAATTCCTGTTTATGGATTGGTCGATACTAATAGTAACCCAAAAAATTTAACTAATTTTATACCTGTAAATGATGATTCATCTCGAACAATTAAATTTATATTAGATCTTTTATCTCAAGCAATACTTGAGGGTCAAGATTCAGCAAGACAACAAGGATTAGTTCAGAAGCTCGATGGCGATAAGGGTCCTAAAGTATTTTCACTAAACACCTCAACAAAGAAAGTTTCAATAAAAGAAACTAAAGAAGAAGTAAAAGAAACTAAAGAAGAAGTAAAAGAAACTAAAGAAGAAGTAAAAGAAACTAAAGAAGAAGTAAAAGAAACTAAAGACGCTACTCATTCTGAAGCAGATTTATCAAAACTCACTAAAGTACAGCTTGTAGAATTTGCAGAAAAAAATGATCTCAAGATTAAGAAGAGCGCTAAGAAAGCTTCAATTGTCGAAGAGATACTCTCCCAACTTAAATAATGATCACAGCACAACTTGTTAAAGAATTACGAGATAGAACAGGTATATCTATGATGGACTGTAAGTCAGCTCTAGTTGAGGCCGATGGCGATATTGATAAAGCAATAGAAGTTTTAAGAAAGAAAAGCATAATAAAAGCTGAAAAAAAATCTAGCAGAGAGACTAATGAGGGAGTAATCGTGCTTGGAAAAACAAATGATGGCGATTTTATTTTAGAAGTAAATACTGAAACGGATTTTGCTGCAAAAGATGCAGATTTTCAGGTCTTCTTATCAGATTTATCTGCCTTCTGTTCAGATAAAAACCCTAAAGATCTAAATGAACTAGAGGCATTATATAAAGATCAACTTTTAGAAATAATTCAGAAGATAGGTGAGAACATAAAAATTTCATATTTTGAGAAAATATCCAGTGATGGAGCATTTATCTATTCATACTTACATACAGATAAGAAACTAGCAGCCTTGGTTAAGTTAGATAAAGATCAACCAGAATTAGGTAGAGATATAGCAATGCAGGTCTCAGCTAATAGTCCTTTAGCAATTTCAGCTGAGGATATTGACCAAGATATTATTGATAAAGAGAAAGAAATAGCAATTGCAACTTTAGAAGGCGAGAATAAGCCAGATGACATTAAAGAAAAGATCGTAATGGGTAAGTTAAATAAATTTAAACAAGAAAATTCCCTAGTTGAACAACCATTTATAAAGGATCCAGATCAAAAAATAAAAGATATTCTCAATGGAGCCATAATACTTGCTTTTGCAAGAAAAAAAGTTGGTCAATAAACTTCTAGTTCTATAACAGAGCTCTTTTATAATAAAATAATAGAAAACTATAAGAGGTAAATTGCATCATGGATAAATATCAACAAATTCTTGATTCTTGCGAAGAGAGGATGTCCTCTTCATTTAAAAATTTTACTGACAACTTAAAAAAGATAAGAACTGGAAGAGCAAATCCAGCAATGCTCGATGGAATAAATGTTGATTACTATGGGACTATGACCCCATTAAATCAATGCTGCTCTATTACAGTTGAAGATTCAAAGACTTTGAGTTTATCACCTTGGGATAAAGGTCTAGTTCAAGAGATAGATAAAGCAATTCAAAAATCTGATATTGGAATAAACCCTACCGTTGCTGGAGATGTTATTAGAATAATTATGCCTCCATTAACAGAAGAATCTCGAATAGATTTAACAAAAAAGGCTAAAGCTGAAGCCGAGAATGGAAGAATAGCTGTTAGAAATATAAGAAGAGATGCTTTAGCAGCAATGAAGAACCTAGAAAAAGATGGAGAGCTAACTGAAGATGACATTTCAGATTCCGAAAAAGATATTCAAGAAATTACTTCTAAATTCATAAAGTCTGTTGATGACTCTCTTGAATCTAAGGAGAAGGATCTGCTTACAATCTGATGCCTGAACCTAAAACAGTGGCCATCATTATGGATGGAAACAGGAGATGGGCAAAAAAAAATAATCTACCAATACCGTCAGGCCATAGAAAGGGTATTGAATCACTTATTGAAATTGTTAAAACTGCAAAAAAATCTAAGATTGAAAGACTTATAGTCTATGCATTTTCAACAGAAAATTGGTCTAGAGATAATTTCGAAGTAAATGCCTTAATGAATCTTATTAACTTTGGTGTTGACGTTAAATTAAACGAGATAAAAGAAAATGGGATAAAGTTGGATTTCATTGGTAATCTTGATGATCTACCAGAGAAAGCTCAAAAAGGTATCGGTAAATGCATTAAAGAGACAAAAGATTTAACAGAACTTACATTAACAGTAGCTTTAAACTATGGAGCTATTTCTGATATTTTGAAAGCTGCAAAAACTATTAATGAAAAGAATATCGAGTTAAATGAAGAAAATTTTTTAAAAGCAACACAGATTGGAGAGCAAGAAGTTGATATTTTTATTAGAACTGGAGGCGATAAAAGGCTAAGCAACTTTTTATTAGCTAACATTGGATATAGTGAACTTTTCTTTTCTGATAAATTATGGCCAGAATTTTCAAGAAATGATTTCATTCAGATATTAGATGAATTCAAGGAAAGACAAAGGAGATTTGGCAAATGAAAAGTATATCTATATTTGGATGCACTGGCTCCATTGGTACTCAAGCATTAGAGATAATTAGACAAAATAAGGAGCAATTCTCTTTTGATGTTTTCGTATGCAACTCGAATACAGATAAAGCATTAGAAATTGTGAATGAGTTTAATCCTAAGCATATATTTATGTCAGATGCAGTTGCTTCAAATAAACTTAAAGAATCATTGTCTTCGGGGACTAATGTACTTGAAAATATCAGCGATGTTATAGACCATCTTAAGGCAAGACAAAGCGATATATATCTTTCAGCCATATCTTCTTTTGATTGTATCGAATTGACTATTCTTGCCGCTGAATCTGGAAATAAGCTTTTATTAGCGAATAAAGAAAGCTTAGTTGTTTACGGGGAGCACTTAGTAAATATATCTAATAGATCTGGAACTAAAATAGTTCCTATCGATTCAGAACATTATTCATTAATGAACTCGTTAAATAATATCCCAAAGAATGATATCGACAGAATCTTCATTACAGCATCAGGCGGGCCTTTTATTGGTCAGTCACTTAATGAAATAGCGAATAAAGAACCCAAGGAAGCTTTAGATCATCCAAATTGGAGTATGGGAGATAAAATTACTATTGATTCAGCAACACTTGTTAATAAATGTTTTGAATTAATTGAAGCAAAATATTTATTTGATCTTGATCCAGGCAAACTAAAAGTATTGATTCAACCACAAAGTATTATTCACTCAATGGTAGAACTAAAAGATGGTTCAGTTGAAGCTCAAATGTCTCTACCAAGCATGATAATACCTTTATCTTTTGGCTTATTAGGTGAATATTCTGCTAAAGCAAAAAATAATTTTTCTTTAGACATGTTCAAAGAAGATATTAAGCTGACTATTTTAGATTTCCCAAAAGATAGAGATAAATTAATAGAAATTTCACAAGATGTTATGAGAAATGGAGGTAATAGAGGGCTAATATTTGCTTCGATCAATGATTTTGCAGTTAAAAAATATCTTCAAGGAGAAATCAAGTTTGGAGAAATATATAATTTAATTTTCAAGCATTATTCTGTAATGGAAAAGAAAGAAATTTTAAATTTAGAGGACTTAAAACATAATCAAAGTGAAATATTGGAATATTTAGAAAGTATTTAAAATGACATATTTAATTGGAACATTAATTCTTTTCTTAATCTTAGTAACTTTCCATGAATATGGACATTATTCAGTTGCAAGATTCTTTAAGATAAAAATACTTAAATTCAGTATTGGTTTTGGTCGAGATCTATTTAATTGGACCAATAAAGATGGAGTTAAATTTTCATTATCAATGATACCGTTTGGGGGTTATGTAGCCTTTCACGATCCTAATGATGTTGAAAATTATAATAAATTAACTACAGAAGACAAAAAATATGTGCTTGCTAATAGACCTTCTTTCGAGAAAGTATTAGTTATTTTAGCTGGGCCTGTATTTAATTTTATCTTAGCTTTATTTACTTTTAGTCTGGTTGGTTTATTTCTGCCTAAAGAGTCTGATCTAGTATCGGCAAAAATAAATAAATTTGATGATGAGAAACTATATAGGGTTGTATCTGTAAATAATAATACAATTAATAATGCACAAGATTTAGAAATAAAACTGCTAGATCTGACTGGTTTAACCGGCGAAGTCAGGATAGGGCTATTTGATTATGAGAGTCAGGAATCCATTGAGCTTATTGAAACTGTTGAGAATCTGAAGTTTGATCAAGAGCAAGCACCATCTTCCTATTTTTCTTTATCACCAGCCACAGATTACCCACCTAGAATTGGAGTTGTAGATGAGGGGAGTATTGCAGATTTAGCTGGATTAAAAGAAGGAGATCTTATTTTAGAAGTTAATTCAATAAATACTTTTTCAATATACCAAACCAATGATTTATTGAATGAATATGGCAAACAACTATCTTTGCTAGTAAGTAGAAATGACAATACAGTTACAGTTAATCTACCATCTAAAAGTGAAGGAATGTCATATGGTATAAGGCTAGCACCTGAAAGAAATGATTTTCTTTCCTCATTAAGTTTTGGCGTTAATCAGACAATCTTCTGGATAGTTAATACATTTAAGTTTTTATATAAGACTTTTACCGGAAGCATGGGTCTAGACAGTCTTAGTGGGCCTGTTGGTATTACAAAAGTTGCGGGAGAAACTCTTAGTCAGGGCTTAATACCTTTCCTTCTTTTATTAGCAATATTGAATATTAGTCTGGGAGCATTTAATCTTTTACCATTACCAATGCTTGACGGGGGCCAATTATTGTTTATCTTAGTTGAGGAAGTAAAAGGATCACCTATAAGTTTGAAACTAAAAGTACTGTTATTCAATCTAAGTTATTTACTAATAATGACTTTATTTGTTTTTGTGGTCATTAATGATGTGATGAGGCTATTTTGAAGAA
>AACY020563451.1_pt1 | contig 10870 bp, 8 predicted proteins | sample 267378 | NCBI WGS metagenome assembly AACY02 (sample SAMN02954345, study PRJNA13694) | marine metagenome | biome: aquatic; feature: ocean; material: water; isolation source: isolated as part of a large dataset composed predominantly from surface... | reverse complement strand
GTATGCAGGGCACTCCCAAGCGCGTCGCTAAAATGTTTGTCAACGAACTTTTTGCTGGTCTACACCCGGACAACAAACCCAGTACTTCAACCTTTGATAACAAATATAAATACGGTGAAATGCTGGTCGAGAAAAACATTACCCTCTACTCTACTTGCGAGCACCATTTACTACCTATAGTTGGAAAAGCACACGTAGCCTATATTTCAAACGGTACTGTAGTGGGTTTATCAAAAATGAACCGCCTTGTGGACTACTTTGCCAAGCGTCCGCAAGTACAAGAACGCCTAACGCTGCAAGTTGTTAAATCCCTACAAGAGGTATTAAACACCGACGACGTTGCCTGTGTGATTGATGCAAAACACCTGTGCGTGAATGCGCGTGGAATACGCGATGTTGACAGCAGCACGGTAACAGCTGAATTTGGTGGCGCCTTTAAAAAACCAGACGTAAAGAAAGAATTTTTAGGCTATCTAAATCTTGACACCTCCTTTTAACGCATGAGCGAAACAACATCATCGCTGCATATTTTCAATTCCTTAAGTGGAAAGAAAGAGCCATTCGTGCCTATTGAAGACAAACATGTGGGCATGTATGTTTGCGGACCAACCGTTTACAGCAATGTGCACCTTGGCAATTGCCGCACCTTTATTTCTTTCGATTTGGTCTTTCGTTACCTCAAGCATTTGGGTTATTCGGTACGTTATGTGCGCAACATAACCGATGCAGGGCACTTAGAGCACGACGCAGATGAAGGGGAAGATCGCATATCTAAAAAGGCGCGTTTGGAGCAAATAGAGCCCATGGAAGTGGTTCAACGCTACACCGTCGATTTTCACAAAACACTTGCGGCCTTTAATACGCTTGCGCCAAACATAGAACCCACAGCAACGGGGCACATTATTGAGCAAATTGAAATTGTCAAAGAAATTATCGCATCTGGATACGCTTACGAAGTCGGTGGTTCGGTCTATTTTGATGTTGAAAAATTCAATACCACCAATACCTATGGAGCCTTGAGTGGTCGTAAACTTGAGGACATGATTCACAACACCCGTGCACTTTCTGGTCAAAGCGAGAAAAAAGCACCGCAAGATTTTGCCTTGTGGAAAAAAGCGGAGCCCCAGCACATCATGCGATGGCCTTCCCCTTGGGGAGACGGTTTTCCAGGCTGGCATTTGGAATGTACGGCCATGAGTACAAAGTATTTGGGAGATCAGTTTGATATTCACGGAGGCGGTATGGACTTAAAGTTTCCGCATCACGAATGTGAAATAGCACAAGCCAAAGCAGTGAACAAAAAGAATCCGGTAAACACATGGATGCACGCCAACATGCTTACCCTTAACGGTAAGAAAATGGCAAAATCCACTGGAAACAACATATTGCCAAACGAACTTTTTGATGGATCAAATGCATTGCTATCGAAACCTTTCTCGCCTGATGTGACCAAGTTTTTTATGCTGCAAGCGCATTATAGAAGTGTGTTGGATTTGAGTAGCGACGCCCTTGAAGCCGCTGAAAAAGGGTACAACCGCCTTATCAATGGCATTAAGTTGCTGTCGCAGCTACCACAAAGCAATGAGAGTAGTGTAGATATAACTAAGTCTATTCAAGCTTTTTACGACGCCATGAACGATGATTTCAACAGTCCTGTATTGATTGCCGAGTTGTTTGAAACGGTTAAGCTCATCCATCGTGTTAGTGAAGGGGAGGATAAATTAACGGCTTCCGATTTAGAAACATTGCAAAAAACCATTGATGCCTTTGTTTTTGACGTTTTGGGGCTAACACTAGACGCCTCGTCAAAAGAAGACAATGCTTTTTTGGACAAAGCGTTAGATGTGCTTATTGAAATGCGTAATCAAGCCCGAGCGTCCAAAGATTTTGCAACTTCAGATCGCATTCGCGATGCCCTATTGGAAAAAGGAATTCAACTCAAAGACGGTAAAGACGGCACCAGCTATAGCCTAATGTCATGAAAAAGGTACTCATTTTTCCTTTTCTGCTTCTCATTCGTATTTATCAAACCCTTCTTTCGCCGCTATTGCCTTCCAGCTGTCGGTTTCACCCCACTTGTTCACATTATAGTCTTGAAGCTTTAAAGAAACACGGCCTCTGGAAAGGAACCCTACTGGCCATCAAACGCATCAGCCAATGCCATCCTTGGGGCGGGCAAGGACACGACCCCGTTCCCGATTAGGATAATATTTGCATTATATTTAACCAAAATTAAAATTCATGCTAGCACTCAAATTTTTATGGGCACCTGACCCAGTAGCCATCAGCCTTGGAAGCATCAGTATTTACTATTACAGCCTCATGTTTGTTATTGCATTTGCAGGTGGATTATACCTCATGAAGTACATGTATAAAAAGGAAGGGGTTTCGGTCACACATCTAGACCCCTTATTGCTTTATATGGTTGTGGGAACGCTGTTAGGCGCACGACTTGGAGAGGTATTTTTCTACAATTGGGGTTATTTCCAAAACAACTTATTGGAAATCATTTTGCCTTTTAAAATTTCTGAAGAAGGTTGGAAGTTTGTTGGCTTTAGAGGCCTAGCCAGTCATGGCGCCGTTATTGGCATAACAACAGCCCTTTATTTATATATGCGGAAATTCAAATATGCCTCGCTATTGTGGCTGTTAGACCGTATTGCCATTACCGTTGCTTTAGGGGGTATATTTATTCGAATCGGGAACTTCTTTAATTCCGAGATTGTCGGGAAATATACGGGCAGCAATTTTGGTGTTGTTTTTAAAAACAACGGCGAAACACTACCCCGACACCCTGTTCAGCTGTATGAATCTTTGGGGTATTTTATCGTATTTATCATCCTCTTTATGGTTTATAAAAACACCCAAAAAAGCAAACAAGAAGGATTTTTGTTGGGCCTATTCTTTGCCCTACTCTTTGGCGTACGCTTTTTAGCTGAATTCGTAAAGGAAAGTCAGGGCGGCTTCGGGGAACAGCTTGGCTATTTATCCACTGGACAATGGCTCAGCATACCGCTAATCCTTTTGGGAATAGGCTTGGTTGTATTTTCTGCTAGAAAAAAAGGGTAATTACGTTTACTTTTTCTTGCGTGTGGTATCAAACATTACAGGTGTCGCAATAAACAGCGAGGAATAGGTTCCTACCAGTACACCAACAATAAGGGCAAACATAAATCCGCGAATTGCCTCTCCGCCAAAAATAAAGATGGCCAACAACACCACTAACGTTGTTAATGAGGTATTAATGGTTCTACTCAATGTGCTGTTAAGTGCGCTATTTACTGTTTTGTGACCTTCCCATGAAGTGTGCAGACGCGTAAACTCACGAATACGGTCAAACACCACCACAGTATCATTAAGCGAATATCCAATTACCGTAAGCACCGCAGCGATAAACGCCTGGTTAATCTCCATGCTAAACGGCATAAAGGTGTAGGTAATAGAGAATACTCCCAATACGAGCAGTACGTCGTGGAAAACTGCTGCTACGGCTCCCAAAGAGTATTGCCACTTGCGGAAGCGGAGTAAGATATACAAGAACACCACGATCAATGACCCAAATACAGCCAAAAACGAGTTTTTCTTAATATCATCGGCAATGGTTGGTCCAACTTTAATAGAGGACATAATACCTACCTGTTTGTCTTCAGCACCATTAACAAAATCGTCATAGGTGAGGTTTTCTGGTAAGAAAGACGAAAGACCGCTAAATAACGCTTGTTGAATTTCATCATCAACTTCTGTTCCTTCCACATCTACCTTGTAGTTGGTCGTAATTTTTAACTGGTTGTCCTCACCAAATGTTTTGGCTTCGGCACTACCGAGAAGGCTTACCAGCTGTGATTGCGCGTCTGTTGGATTAACCGCTTGTTCGAAACGAACTGTATAAGAACGTCCACCCACAAAATCAACCCCTTGGTTGAGTCCTTGTGTAAATAAGGAAGCAACACCAGCAGCGATAAGCAAACCTGAAACAACATAAGCAAAGCCACGTTTTTTAAGGAACGTAATATCTAGGTTTCGGAATAAGTTTTTGGTTGCGCCGGTAGCAAATGCTAAAGCCTTTCCATTAGCCAAACGTCCATCAACAAGTAATCTTGTGACAAAAATAGCTGTTGATAAGGAGGTTGCAATACCTATAAGTAGCGTTGTTGCAAATCCTTTAATTGGACCTGTTCCAAACACAAACAGGATAAATGCAGTAAGACCAGTGGTAATGTTGGCATCTAAAATAGAAGACAAGGCGTTTCTAAATCCATCCGATACTGCTTGTTTCTGTCCTTTACCTTTGGCCAATTCCTCGCGAATACGCTCAAAAATAAGTACGTTCGCATCAACCGACATACCAATGGTAAGTACAATACCTGCAATACCAGGCAGTGTAAGTACAGCCCCTAACCCAGCGAGAATACCGAAGATAAGAATGATGTTTAAACTCAAAGCAATGTCTGCGTAAAGACCAGCACGACCGTAATAGAAAATCATCCATGCAAGTACGAGCAACAGCGCAATTACGAATGAGTTAACACCACTTTCAATGGCCTCTTGCCCAAGCGATGGACCCACGATTTCAGATTGAATAATTTCAGCAGCAGCTGGTAGCTTACCAGCTCTAAGTACGTTAGCCAAGTCAATGGCTTCATTGAGTGAAAATTGCCCGGATATCTCCGAGCGACCGCCTGAAATAGCGCCCTTAGAAACTCCTGGTGCAGAATAGACTACATCGTCCAAGACAATGGCAATATTGCTCTTTTCTTGGTATGCTTTACCAGTCATTTCTTCCCAGATACGTGCGCCCTTGCCATTCATTTGCATGGAAACTGCAGCAGCGCCCAATTGGTCATAGGTTTGTGCAGCATCTACAATAACGCTTCCACTCAAGGGTGGTTCGTTGGATCGGTTTGCCTTAATGAGGTATAGGTCAACTAAATTTGTTGTTTCGTCAGGGATTCCCCACAAAAACTTGGTGTAACGCAAGTCTGCTGGTAGCAATGCGCGTACGTCTGAACGGTTTAGATAAGAATCAACTGTTGGTTGGTCTTTAACGTCAACTTGAATCAATACAGGACCACCGGCATAACCGGCGCCTTTTACGTAGTCATAAATGGGATTAACGACGGTTGTAATGGAATCTTGTGCAGCAGCTACGTCAGACAGTAAATCGTCAATTTCTGAAACTTCTGTTTCGGCTTCTTCTTTTTCAGCCTCCACTACGGTTTTAAGCAATTCGTTTGCTTGCCCTAGAAAAGTACCAAACAACTGGTTAGAAGCAGTTTCCCAAAATTCAAGTTGGGCGGTACTTTGCAAGAGATTTTTAACACGTTCAACATCTCTAGCGCCTGGTAATTCGACCAGAATACGTCCTGAAGTACCCAAGCGCTGGATGTTCGGTTGGGTCACGCCAAACTTATCAATACGCTTACGCAATACTTCAAATGCAGAAACAATAGAGGCATCAATTTTTCTACGGATAACGGGCTTGACCTCGTCATCTGCCATGTTAAAGTTGATGTCATCGCTTAAGGTACGGTTCCCAAAAATATCAGGGTTGGACAGGCTTTCATCACCTTTTAATTCTTCAAAAGCCAAGAAAAAACTCTCCACATAGGTATCATCAGATGATTTCTGCAGCACATCAGCTCTTGCAAGCGACTGATTGAACAATGGGTTTCGGCTATTTTCAGCCAAGCCTTTTAAGATGTCCTTAACGGAAACTTGTAGGATAACGTTTATACCCCCTTTGAGGTCTAAGCCTTTGTTTAGCTCGCGGTCTTTTGCTGTAGCGTAGTTAAAAACGCCAAATACCTTTTGTTCTGAAATAGAATCAAGGTAGTTGCGCTCGGCAATGTCTACGAGGGTGTAATAGTCTGCGTCATCTGTGTTGATGGAAGCTTGGGCATATGTCTTGGCGTCTGATTCAACTTTTGACGTAACAAAAGTGAATGATAGTTGGTAGAGGCTGACAAGGCCAAACAAAACGGTGAAAAATTTGATAAGTCCGTTATTCTGCATGATAAATTTTTTTGTGTCGTAATTGAGACGAGCAAATATAGCGCATCCGTACTGATTAACAAATTGCTAAAATTAGCTGTGTGATTTTACGAAAGTATGCTATCTAAAGCTGCATTCATATTACGTACTGCAGCAGCGCTTTTATCAAAGGTTGCTTGCTCTTCGGCTGTTAAATTTACATCTACAATGGATTCAAATCCTGAACGTCCAATTACGCAGGGAACGCCAATGCAAATATCTTCTTGGTTGTACTCACCCGCTAAATAAACAGAGCAAGGAATAATACGCTTTTGATCGTTGAGGATGCTGTCGACCAAATAGGCTACAGCTGCACCCGGGGCATACCACGCTGATGTTCCCAATAGCTTGGTTAATGTTGCACCACCAACCATGGTATCAGCAGCAACTTGCTTCAGTGCGTCCGCTTCGAGCAAGGTTGAAACAGGGATGCCATTATAGGAAGCCAAGCGCGTCAATGGAATCATGGTGGTGTCGCCGTGTCCGCCTATTACCATTCCGTGAATATCGTTGGCTGGCTTACCTAGAGCTTGAGACAAATAGGTTTTAAACCTAGAGCTATCCAAAGCACCACCCATTCCAATGATGCGGTTTTTTGGCAAGCCCGTTTTTTTCAGTGTCAAATAGGTCATGGTATCCATGGGGTTTGAAACCACTACAATAATGGCATCTGGGGAGTGCGCTAAGATATTTTCAGCAACAGACTGTACTATACCGGCGTTGATGCCAATTAACTCCTCTCGTGTCATGCCTGGTTTGCGTGGAATACCAGATGTAATTATAACTACATTGCTGTTTGCCGTTTTGGTGTAATCGTTGGTCGTACCTACAATTTTGGTGTTAAACCCAAGGGTGGTAGCGGTTTGCATCATATCAAGGGCTTTACCCTCAGCAAATCCTTCCTTAATATCGAGCAATACGACTTCGCTCGCAATGCGTTGAGTAGCAATAGCATCTGCACAAGTAGCGCCAACGTTTCCGGCGCCGACTATGGTAACTTTCATGTGTTTGTTATTTTGGTTTTGTAAAAGTAAGACTTGAACGCAAATACAAAAAGCTTATGCATCAATATTCGCATAAATTGCATTCTTTTCAATAAACTCACGTCTTGGCGGCACTTCGTCGCCCATGAGCATAGAGAAAACACGGTCTGCCTCTCCCCCGTTATCTATGGTTACTTGGCGTAGTGTTCTAAATGCTGGGTTCATGGTGGTATCCCAAAGTTGCTCAGCATTCATTTCACCCAAACCTTTGTAACGCTGTACAGAAGTTCCTTGACCAAAATCTTGCATCAAACGATCACGTTGATCATCGTCCCAGGCATATTGCTTCTTTTGACCTTTTTTAACCAAATAAAGCGGCGGAGTTGCAATATAGATATAACCGTTTTCAATGAGCTCACGCATGTAGCGGAAAAAGAAGGTTAGTATAAGTGTTGAAATGTGACTGCCATCGACATCGGCATCACACATAATAACCACCTTGTGGTAGCGTAACTTATCTAAATTCAACGCCTTGGCATCTTCTTCTGTTCCTATGGTTACCCCTAAGGCAGTGTAAATATTTCGTATTTCTTCATTTTCAAAAACCTTGTGTTGCATGGCTTTTTCAACGTTTAAGATTTTACCACGAAGCGGCAGAATCGCTTGGAAGTTTCGATCGCGTCCTTGCTTGGCAGTACCACCCGCCGAGTCACCCTCAACAAGGAATACTTCACAAAACTTCGGATCTTGCTCCGAGCAATCTGACAATTTACCGGGCAATCCACCTCCGCTCATCACGGTTTTACGCTGTACCATTTCACGTGCTTTGCGTGCAGCGTGACGGGCTTGAGCAGCTAAAATCACCTTTTTGAACAATCGCCTTGGCATCGTTGGGGTGCTCCTCCAAATAATTCTCTAGCATTTCAGAAACAGACTGTGAAACAGCTGCACTTACTTCTCTGTTACCCAATTTGGTTTTCGTCTGCCCCTCAAATTGTGGCTCTGCTACCTTAACAGAAACAATAGCAGTCAGCCCCTCACGGAAGTCGTCTCCCGAGATTTCAAACTTAAGCTTGTCCAACATACCAGATGCATCGGCATATTTCTTTAGCGTTGTTGTAAGGCCGCGTCTAAATCCAGAGAGGTGCGTACCGCCCTCATGCGTATTAATATTGTTTACATAGGAATGGAGGTTCTCAGTAAACGACGTGTTGTATATCATGGCAACTTCGACAGGGATGTTGTTTTTTTCTCCCTCCATTGAAATCACGTCTGTTGTAATGGGTTCTCTGTTTGCATCCAGGAAGCGAATAAACTCCTTTAGTCCTTCTTCGGAATGGAATAATTCCGTAACTGAATCCCCGTTGTCATCTTTGCTCCGGTGGTCTGTCAGCTGTATTTTTATTCCTTTGTTCAAATAGGCAAGCTCACGCATACGACTTGCGAGTGTGTCGTAATTGTATTCGCGTGTTTGCGCAAAAATCGTTGGGTCTGGTGAAAAGGTCACCAAGGTTCCCGTCTTGTCTGTGTCGCCTACCTGCTTTACAGGATACTGTGCCTTACCTTTTGAATATTCTTGCTCCCACACCTTCCCATCTCGGTAAACAGTAGCTTTAAGCATATCAGAAAGTGCGTTAACACAAGACACCCCTACGCCGTGAAAACCTCCAGAAACTTTGTAAGAATCTTTGTCGAATTTACCTCCGGCACCAATTTTGGTCATTACAACCTCAAGTGCAGAAACGCCTTCTTTTTTGTGCATTCCTACGGGGATACCACGTCCGTTGTCTTCAACAGTAATGGAGTTGTCCTCGTTTATCTGCACGGAGATTAAATCACAATGACCGGCCAAAGCCTCATCAATGGAATTATCTACGACTTCGTAAACAAGGTGGTGGAGTCCGCGTACGCCTACATCCCCAATGTACATGGACGGGCGCATACGCACGTGCTCCATGCCTTCTAATGCCTGTATGCTGTCTGCTGAATAATTCTGGTTCGGTTGGTCACTCATATGATTAAATTATGAATAAAAGCTATTCTCACAAATTTACGGGAAAAGCCCCACTTTAATGGTAAAAGTGCGGCCTTTCCTTAGTCAAGTTATCAACACAATGTGTGTAAAAATTACTCGTAAGCATCCATGTGTACGCTGCCTATGGCGCGTCCCGAAGGTTCGTTCATATTTTGGAAGGATGCATCCCATGCCAATGCGGTTGGTGTACTGCATGCTATCGAAGGAACAGAGGGCACTGTAAGTGCTGCTGCCTGTGATGGGAAATGGTCTTCAAAAATACTGCGGTAGAAATATTCCTCCTTAGTTCTTGGCGGTTGTATTGGAAATCGATGGCTTACTTGCTCCATTTGTGCGTCCGTTACAGACGATTCTACCAGTTCTTTGAGGGAATCTATCCAATTGTAGCCAACCCCGTCGCTAAACTGCTCCTTTTGACGCCAAGCAACAGACTCGGGCAATTCATCTTCAAAGGCTTTGCGGAGGACCCATTTTTCCATCCGCTCGGGGGTAATCATCTTGTCCTTTGGATTGATGCGCATGGCAACGTCCATAAATTCTTTATCCAAAAACGGTACACGGCCCTCGATACCCCACGCTGCCAGCGATTTGTTGGCTCTTAAGCAATCGTATTGATAGAGTTTTTCGAGCTTTCTGACGGTTTCTTTGTGAAATTCTTCTGGGCTGGGTGCTTTGTGGAAATACAAATAACCACCAAAGACCTCGTCTGCACCCTCTCCTGAAAGCACCATTTTAATGCCCATAGATTTGATTACACGCGCCAATAAGTACATGGGCGTTGATGCACGAACAGTAGTAATGTCGTAAGTTTCCAAGTGGTAGATAACATCTCGTATGGCATCTAAACCTTCTTGTACGGTAAAAGTAACTTCGTGATGAATTGTACCTATGCGGTCTGCAACGACTTTTGCGGCTGCCAAATCCGGCGAACCTGCTAAACCAATAGAAAAAGAGTGGAGTTGTGGCCACCAAGCTTCTTGTTTGTCATCTGCCTCAACACGGTTCTTGGCAAATTTTTTAGCCAATGCCGAAGTAATGGACGAATCCAAGCCTCCTGAAAGCAAAACACCATAAGGCACATCACTCATAAGCTGACGGTGAACTGCATCTTCTAGTGCCTTGCCCAAATCTTCAATACTGGTTGTGTTGTCTTTAACAGCTTCGTAGTCTTCCCAATCACGTGAATACCATTTTTGAGGAGCGTCGTCTTTTGAAGTCATGTAGTGTCCCGGAGGAAAAACCTCAATGGTATGACACACACCTTCTAATGCTTTTAGCTCGGAAGCCACATAGCGCGTACCTGCCTGGTCAAAACCGAAATAGAGTGGGATAATACCCATGTGATCTCTAGCAATTAAAAAGTCTTTGTTAGCAGCGTCGTAGAGTGCAAAACCAAAAATACCATTCAAGTCGTCGATAAAGTCAATGCCTTTTTGCTGGTATAAAGCCAAGATAACTTCACAATCAGAACCTGTTTGGAAGTCATAATCAGGCGTGGTAGTACGAAGCTCACGGTGGTTGTATATTTCGCCATTTGCCGCCAGTACAAGCTGTTTGTCGGGACTAAACAAAGGTTGTTTTCCGGATGCTGGATCAACAATAGCCAAACGCTCGTGCGCAAATATGGCATAATCATCGGCATAGATACCACTCCAATCTGGTCCGCGATGGCGAATTTTTTTGGACATCTCCAGCAATTGCGGTCGAAGTTCTTCGGTTGATTGCTTTACATCTAAAGCGCATACAATTCCACACATGATTTTAATTTTGAAGCAAATTTGTCAAAATTATTTTTATTATTAAGCATAATATCACTATTTAA
>AACY020417121.1_pt1 | contig 10870 bp, 11 predicted proteins | sample 267378 | NCBI WGS metagenome assembly AACY02 (sample SAMN02954345, study PRJNA13694) | marine metagenome | biome: aquatic; feature: ocean; material: water; isolation source: isolated as part of a large dataset composed predominantly from surface... | reverse complement strand
CATTATCAAAAAACAGATCGCAGTAAATAATATTCCCTTAAAATAAGGATCTAGAAACGCTCTTCGGATCTCAAGAATGACCTTGGCCTTAAATTGGCTCAAAAGTGTGGATCGATCAAATATGGGCTTGTAAGCAACTGGTACTATGTTGCTTGGCTCATTAACTACTTTATCTAAGTCTTTCTTTGTCTTTGCTTTTCCTACAACATGAGCGAAATCAAATCTCTTGGTTCCGATAAAAAGGAATAAAACCCCCATGGATATCCAGATAATACGATTTAGTAGCAACCATTTATTTACCGGTAGGAGAAGCGTGTTCTTTTCTGCAGGTGTCCAATAGCGTGTTGCGTCTGAGACCGCATTATCACCAAATGGGTCTAATAATGCGGCTAGCCAGCGGGTATCAATATCAGAGATAAGAGATCCAGCAATTGTATATCCAAAAAATAAAATAATTGTTCCTAAGTATGTTGGTAACATTCTTCTCGTAAGAATTGCAAGCGCAAAAATAATACTACCTATAAAGAATAGATTAGGAATGACGAATACCATAAATGGTTGGATGTATGCATCAAGTCTGAATGGACCAATCCCCTCCTGATCTAGATATGGCATTAAAAAACCAATCAATAATGCAAGTGAGACCGTCACTTGGATCAAGATATTCAAAATAAGAGCACCACCAAACCTTCCAAGGTAATATGAAGAAGGATTAATTGGTTTCGTGAAAAACAATGGATGCATATTGGTTTCAAAGTCTCTGTATGCAGCATTACCAAAAATGGCAGAACAGACAATGGTACCAACAATAGTGAAAAATGTCTGGAAACCAGCTATTATAGATGGGGAGTTCCAATTGGTGTTATCCATGACCCCGCTCATACCAACAATTACTCCCCCCAATATGTTTACGATCAAGAAAGCAATACTGGAGAATATGATGCAGTAGACCCAAAATGACATTTTTTTAAGACCCAACTTGACCTCAAATCGTAGTATGTTCAATAACATTTATCTAACCCTTAGATTCTAAAATCATTTATGGTTGCAAAGTAGAGATCCTCTATCTCTGGCTCATTCAGTTTGAATCCATTCATGGGTTCACCATCTGATAAAAGACGAACTTTTACCTTGCCCATATAGAGCCTTTTGGATATAAGTCTTTCATCATCTTCCAAGGTTTCAGCAACATCTTTTTCAATCAATCCTTGCCAAACCCTTACCCTCGATCTTCTTGATTAGCTCTAAGGGTTTGCCAGAGAGTTTTAATTCACCATTCAATATTATTGCCATGTCATTACACAGGTCACTTACATCGTCAACGATGTGTGTAGATAATATTACGATGACATTCTCTCCGATCTCGCTTAATAGATTGTGAAATCGATTGCGTTGCATTGGATCTAGACCAGCGGTAGGCTCATCAACTATAATTAGTTTAGGGTCTCCTAGCAGTGCTTGGGCAATGCCAAAACGTTGCTTCATGCCACCTGAAAACGTTCCCAATTTTTGTTCCTTGGATTCCCAGAGATTCACTTGATAAAGAAGAGATTCTACTTGTTCCTTTCTTATCTGGGCATCCGCGATACCTTTCATTATCGCCATATGGTCTAGTAGGTCAATTGCAGAGACCTTTGGATAGACACCAAACTCTTGAGGCAAGTATCCCAGCATTTCTCTTAGAGCCTGCTTATCTTTTGCTACATCTATATCACCAAGCATTATAGAACCATCATCTGCTTCCTGCAAAGCTGCTATTGTCCTCATAAGAGTGGATTTACCTGCACCATTTGGACCCAGTAATCCAAAAATACCATTGGTGATCTCTAGAGATACATTTTTTAGCGCTTCTACACCGTTGGGATATGTCTTAGAAATATTTTCAACCGTTAGTTTCATATGATTTCCACTTTTTAATTTTATAATTTTTAATTGAAACCGATTAACGCCTAATCGGTTTTATTTTATTTGGATTCGTTTTGATTTGACCAGGATCTGTTAGGTTCTTCCACTCTTTCATAGTCTTCTGGAATTGCAAAGGACGAAGCATCAAATGGTATAGTATAAAGCTCTCTTATTTCAAATTCCATTGATTTCACCCATGCATTATCAGACTCTACTACTAATTTAGCCTTTACTATATCACCATCTATATTATTAATAGATGAAGTAGAGTCTATATCTTTTATAAAATCATTTGAGGATATTGATGGAATTTCTTTATCACCTAATTCATCTGATCCAATATAATAGGAATAGAATGTATCTTTAAGAAGAAGATTGTCTACCATCCACTCCTCAATGATCATCTTAGTTTCATTGGTAGAGATCGTTGTTGTCCATTTTTTTGCTCTAAATCCATTAACATCCTCTAAAGAATCGCTCATTAACCTATTTATCAGAGGCTTACTTTCATCAGCATCAAAAATACTCTCATTGAAAGAAGTAAGTAAATTATTAATAAAAGGCTGCTCACGCTTCTTTTTATTTTCTTCAAGCTCACTTGTTGTTGCTTCTTCTTTGATTGACTCATGATTTTTTGGTGGCTCTATCCAGTATTCCTTACTCTTTGCATTATAACCTAACCTATTATCCGTACCAGCAATTTCTATAGATCCTTCCTCAGTATAATACCAACGAAATATCCATTTTTTAGGACTGAATTTTTCGTTTGATCTGTAATAACCTGGTGCTCGTATCTGATCCATAACAATTTCAAATTCTCCAGCCCATTTTGCATCAAATGAGTACGCTGAAACATATCTCACCTGCATTTCCTGGGCCATTGAAAAGGAAATTAAAAAGGGAAAATATAGTGATCTCATGAATTATATAATTTTGAAAGACAGCTCTATCTTATTAACAATGCTTGCCTCAATAATATCCCCAGTATTTATTTTACCTACACCTTCAGGAGTGCCGGTGAATATGAGATCTCCTTGTTTCAATGGGACATCTGCTGCCATCTCACATAGTAATTCTTGTGGTGGCCAGATCATGTCCGCACAAGAGCCAGACTGTCTTAACTCACCATTCACCTTCAACCTCAGCTCCAAATCAGATAGTTCTTCGAATCCTTTGATAGGAAGAATTCTAGAGATCGGAGCACTACCAACAAAACTTTTTCCACGAAACCAGGGCTTCCCATCCTTTTTGAGCCTGACCCTGTAGATCTCTTCTTGTAAGATCTACCCCCAATAGTAAAACCAAATATAGACATATCTTCACCAACTGCCAGTACGAGCTCAACCTCATGTTGAAGGTCTTGAGTATTTGGAGGATATTTGACATCGCCTGTAGTAATAGAATAAATGGGTTTAGTAAAAAAGAATGGTGGTTTTCTATCATCCACACCCATCTCTCTTGCATGAGCAGCATAATTCCTACCAACACAATAAACTTGATTTACTGGAAATAGTTCATCTGCACCATGAATTGGTAGTAACAATTTTTCTACAGGCTGAAAAGGAAAATCCACTATACAGTAAACAGCATAAAACGCATTATTTCATCATAATTATCAGTATCAAATTGTACAGTCTTTGCATCGATCAAAGTAGCACCATTGTATTGGGATGCTCTATATGCAGATTGTTGCTTGATATAGCGTATGCGAAGAACAAAAGATCCAGGATGCTTCCAAATGCAAGACTTTGTATCACCTTTAAGTGTATCTGCAACCTTCTTTTGAATCATATTTCTTGATTCCTCAGGCTGAATACTTATGGTAGAATCGCCAACACCGACCATGGTAGCATGGGTGGTTGTATTGGGGCTGACCTCCTTGACCTCTTCACATAATCCAGCATCACCAGATACAAACACAAGGGGGACACCATGCTTTCCTGCTACATTCCCATGGAGAAAAAATTCTGATGTTTGTTGGTCATTGATATATACAGAATCAAGTTTAGATGATGACATAGTATGTGCAAGTGGATTACCACCCTGCCCAGCCATTGAATGGTATCCCACCATCATTAATGCATCGAAACTACTATCCAATTCCTGAACCATAGAATATGGGTGACCGCTCCATCCACGAATTAGTTTTACATTCTTTGGCAAGTATTCTGAAAGGATATTCCTGCCTGAATAATGCGCATCCTTTACCCATATCTCAGTTGCACCAGCGTCATTTGCACCATTACATGCGGCTAAGACCTCTTTGGTCATACGCTCTTGGAATTGAGTATACTGTGATGGTTTATTATGCTCGACCTCATTCCAATGCGTAACCCCTGTAATACCCTCCATATCTGCACTGATATATATTTTCATTTGATTAGACCCATATTATTTACTGAAGTAGATCAACCATATAACGCCCCAGGTATCTATAATACTATAGATACCTGGGGTTAAAACTATTCTATGATATGATCAAGAAAGATCGAAACGGTCGAGGTTCATGACCTTGGTCCATGCTGCAATGAAATCGCTAACAAACTTATCATGTGAATCACTAGATGCATAGACCTCTGCAAGGGCTCTTAACTGTGAGTTAGATCCAAAAACAAGATCTGCACGAGTTGCTGTGCTTACTTTTTCACCTGAAACTCGATCTGTTCCTTCATAAGAGTTTCTACCAGTTGGTTTCCATTCTACTGACATATCTAATAATTTGGAGAACCAATCATTTGTCAATTTATCAGATGAATCTGTTAAGAGTCCATGTCCATTAGCACTAATACCCATTGATCGCATCCCACCCACAAGAACTGTCATCTCAGGAGCGGTTAATCCTAGAAGCTGTGCTTTATCAAGTAGCATATGCTCAGCACCGATCTCAAAATCACTTTTATGGTAATTCCTAAACCCATCAGAAAATGGTTCAAGGACTTCAAATGAATGTTCATCTGTATTTTCTTGAGTTGCGTCACCCCGACCTGGTGTAAATGGTACGGTAGAGCCTGATGCTTTCTCTACACCAACATTACCAGCAAGAACGATCACATCTGCTACTGATGCACCTGTATCAGAGGCAATACCTTCTAGTACGCTTAGAACGCGAGATAACTGTTCTGGTTTATTTGCTTCCCAATTTTTTTGTGGAGCAAGGCGTATCCTAGCCCCATTTGCACCACCACGAAGATCTGAACCTCGAAATGTTGAAGCGCTTGCCCAAGCAGTTTCTACCATTTCCTGAATAGTTAGACCACTATCAGCGATCTTTGATTTAACAGCCTCTACGTCATAGCTCGTACTACCAGCTGACACAGGGTCTTGCCATATCAATTCTTCTTGGGGTACTTCTGGACCTAGGTACCTGACCTTAGGCCCCATATCCCTATGAAGTAATTTGAACCAAGCACGTGCAAAAGCATCAGCAAATTCATCAGGGTTCTCATGAAAATGTTTTGAGATTTCCCTGTAGACTGGGTCCTCTCTCATTGCCATATCTGCAGTTGTCATTATAGTTGTCACTTTGATTGAGCTATCTTCAACATCAGGTGCCATATCTTCATCTTTTGGAGATACAGGGTGCCATTGATGCGCTCCTGCAGGACTTTTTACGAGCTCCCATTCATACCCAAACAACATATCAAAATATCCGTTATCCCACTGTGTCGGATTTGGTGTCCAGGCTCCTTCAATACCACTGGTAATACTATCCCGGCCCATTCCTTTGCCATGACCACTTTTCCAACCAAAGCCCATTTCTTCTAGAGGCGCTCCTTCAGGATCAGCCCCTTTAAAATCCTCACTTGCTGCGCCATGTGCTTTTCCAAATGTGTGTCCACCAGCTGTTAGAGCAACTGTTTCATAATCGTTCATTGCCATACGCCCAAATGTTTCGCGTATATCTTTTGCACTAGCGAGAGGATCAGGATTCCCATCTGGACCTTGAGGATTGACATAGATCAACCCCATCTGGACCGCACCAAGGGGGGTATCTAATACACGTTCTCCAGTATAGCGTTCGTTACCAAGCCACTCTACTTCCTTACCCCAAAATATATCATCTTCAGGCGCCCATATATCAGCCCTTCCGCCACCAAAACCAAAGGTCTTGCCACCCATAGACTCAATAGCAACATTTCCTGTCAAGATGATCAGATCTGCCCAACTTATTTTATTTCCATATTTCTGCTTGATCGGCCATAAGAGTCTACGTGCCTTATCTAAATTAGTATTATCAGGCCAACTGTTAGTTGGAGCGAATCTTTGAGATCCAGTTCCTCCACCCCCGCGACCATCCGCAGTTCGATATGTACCCGCAGCATGCCATGTCATTCGAATGAAAAAGGGACCATAATGACCATAGTCTGCAGGCCACCAATCTTGTGAGTCTGTCATTAGGTCATTTAGATCTTTCTTTAGTGCATCATAATCAAGTTTTTTAAACTCTTCTCTATAATCAAAGCCTTCATTCATTGGGTCAGACTTTTGATCATGCTGATGTAGGATACTCAGGTTTATTTGTTCTGGCCACCAATCCCTATTTGATCTAGCACTATTTGTATGTTGCTCGCTTGATCCGTGAGCAACGGGACACCCGCTTCCCTCATTTGAAAGATTTGGGCTCTGTGTTCTTGCTTCTTCTATAGACATTTTTTACTCCCTAATTATGTTTATTACATTTTCCTAATAATGTTATTTCTACATCTGATACTTCAAAATCAAATTCTTTTCTTATGCTTTTTGTCATATCTTCATTTGATAATTGGATATCAATTAGATCACCACATTCCATACATTTAAGATGATGGTGTGAATTTATATTCCAATCATATCTAGCCACATTCCCATCATAGATCGTCCGAATAAAACCTTCTTCAGTCAACTGTTTTAAATTTCTATAAATGGTGCCTAGGCTAATTTTTGGTGAGGCACTTCTAACTTGAGCATATATCCAATCCGCGGTGGGATGTGAATTAGTTGAATGAACAACTTTTTTTATCAGCTCCCTTTGGTGACTAAATCTCACCCACAAGATTAAAAATAAACAGTAATTATTCCTATTACTAGTTAAAGTATTATACTATTTATATGAACTTCTTTAAGTTTTTGGATAACTATTTAATCATTTTTAAAAAGGAATGAACAATTATGCTAAGTGTAAATGATACAGCGCCTGACTTCACTCTGAAGAATACGAATAAAGAAGATGTGTCCCTCTCAGATTATAGCAATAAAACAGTTGTTTTAGCATTCTATCCTGGGGCATTCACGGGAGTGTGTGATACAGAAATGTGCACTCTACAGGATAACCTGAATGCCTTTAATGAACTAGATGCTGTAGTACTAGGAATAAGCGTTGATTCTCCATGGGCAAATGGAGGATTCTCTAAACAGTATAAATTAGAATTTGAACTCTTATCTGACCTAGATAGAAAGGTAATAAAAGATTATGATGTTCTTTTTACAGGTTTAGGTGGAATAGATGGGTATACATGTGCCAATCGAGCAGTATTTATTATCAAAGATGGATCGATCAAATACAATTGGGAAGCAGAACCAAATCCAGGTGTGGAACCCAATTACGATGAGATCAAAAGTACTCTCAAAAACCTTTAAACTACTTTTCTAAACCCCCTCTAGCCAGAGGGGGTTTTTTATCCAAACGATATTCCTTTAAAACCCCTCGCCCAATAACGCCTAATAGAACCAAAAATCCTCCCAACTGAGCAGTACTACTCATTGCCTCACCTACAAAAATAAAAGCAAGCATCGGATTAAATATAGGCTCAATGACTGGATAAATAATTGCATCGAGCGCCGATACATGTTTTATGGCAGTACTGTATAAGATGTACGCAAGTCCAAGTTGTATTGTGCCAAGAAAAATGATCAATAGCCAATGGTTAGGTTCATATGTTATACCTTCAAAGTAGAAGGGAACACAAAATAAAAAGGTTAAAAGATTACCGATCAATACTGAATCTATAGGCCTCGCATTTTTTTGTTTACGCATAAATAAGGTTAAGCCTGCAAAGCCAAACCCAGATAATAATGCTAATGTATTACCCCACAATTCATTAAAAGTAAGCTCATCCAAAAAGAAACAGCCTAGTCCGATCAATATTATGATGATAGCTATCCAATCTATTTTGGTAGAGCGCTCTCCTAGAAACGAGAACCCAAATAATGCGACATAAACTGGCGCTGCATATTGTATTAATATTACATTACCAGCTGTGGTCATTTTATTCCCCATAACAAAACAAATGACCATTAGAGCATAACATAAAGCACCAGCCCAAGTATTAACGCCAAACTTGAATGTATTAGGTTTACTATATAACAGTATTACGATCAAAGTGAACCCACTCCTCAATCCGGCAATGGCTAATGGTGGCCATGGAATTAATTTGATTATAAAACCGCCTGAACTCCAAATGACCCCAGTAAGAATTAGGAGGCATATGGCAGAATTACGATTCAAATAAGATCCTTTAAAAAAGGTTTTACAATATGGCCTATCACAGCAAGACACAGTACACTAATCAGAATTGCTGTAGCAGATGTACTACTATAAGCTATCAATGTCATACCCAATGCAGTACCTGCAGCAGGAGGATGTTCAACATCTAATACAACCATTAAAAGTATGGTAATGCCAACGGATAAAGAGAACCATATCGCTTTAAAGATCACAATGTGCATAAATGGAAAAACCGCAAAACAAGAACCGATAAAAAAGCCCAAAAAGTGTCCACCAATAATCCTTTTGGGGTCAGCTGCAATATTATTTGGCATTGCAAAAACAATAAACGCAGTTGCTCCTATGCTAGCAATTATGACTGGATTATCATACAATATGAGCGTGATGATGAAAACTGTGAAAGCAGCAAAAGAACTTTGAATAATATACTGTTTCCAGTATGAAGGAAAATTAGGATCTATTTTCATTTAAATTTTCACTTAGATCCCTAAAAATAAAAAGCCCCCTATAAAGAGTAGGGGGCTTTTTTATTATTATAATAAGAGACAGCTAAAAACCTTTTATTTTTGCAGATTTTTTATAGAGCTGAAAAACAATATGCCATCCTAGAATAACTATACCCATTAGCAACATCCATGAGAATTCTGATGGTATTCCTAGTGCTGTTGGTGCTGTCACATGATGTTGATTATGCATTGTCCAAATAAGTGGTACAGACATATAAGTGTTATGTTTTGACCTTAACCCTGCAAGTGCGAGTAGGTCTCCATCGGGTGCCTCACCATTTTTTATCGCTGTAATTATCTTTTGTTGTGCAGGCCAAATTCGAAACCAAACATTAAACGCCATATTTGTTCCAAATAGCGCACCCAAATGCATATTGTAAGACCTGTAACTAAAACCAGCCCAATCTTTCATCACTATTATAATTAGGGTCAATAAAACAAAACTTACAACTGTAGCAGCTCTTACATTGGATGCTAGAGGGGACTTATATAGCGCATCATAAGCAAAAACACCAAGAAATGTTACAGCTACCATTGAAAAGAATTCTAGGCCATATCCACTTGTATCTGGGTTTTCGAATGTTAAACCTCCATGATAATATACAACCCCCAAAAGTATTGTACCGGTTGCCCAAGTCCATGCAGCCCCCCATCGAAACCAGTAAAGAGTTCTTGGCATTAGCTCTGGTACAACTTTCTGTTTTGTATCACCATCCATCGTTGGTGCAAATGCAGTATTGACAAAGTTGAAAAAGTACAATAGTCCTATCCACATAATTCCAGCAATTACATGTAGCCATTTAAAAATTGGATGAATTAATTCCATAATTATATTATTACTCCCTTAAGATTATTAGTTAACTGATTATCCTTCTCGAAGGTTATATGCACTGTGAACCCTGTCAATTGCGACCATAAAAGATGCTATGCGCATCGGAACGCTTTTCTCTTTTTTAATCGAGTAGACCTCATTAAATGCATGAACCATTTTTTCTTCTAGTTTTTTGTTGACCTCATCTTCGGTCCACTTAAATTGTTGCAAATTTTGAACCCATTCAAAATAAGAAACTGTCACGCCACCAGCATTTGTTAATATATCTGGAATAATAGCAATTTTCTTATCCCAAAGCTTATTCGCAGCATCGCCAGTGACAGGACCATTCGCAGCCTCAACGATCACTTTACAATTTAGTGAATCAACATTGGAATCATTGATCGCGCTGCCCAAAGCTGCTGGAATTAGAAAGTCGCACTCCAATGCAAGTAATTCCTCATTCGTGATTTTCTTTCCCTGGTCAAAGCCATCAATGGTTCTATTCCTATAATTATGTTCAAATAGCGATGGAATATCGAGTCCATCTGAATCATATAACCCACCTGTAACATCACTTACAGCAATAATCTTACAACCGTATTCATCTAAAAATTTTGCTGCATATGATCCAACATTTCCAAAGCCTTGAATAACAACTTTACAATTTTTTAGATCTATACCCCACTTATCTGCTGTTTCACGGGTAATGACTGCTGTACCTTTACCGGTAGCGGCCTCTCTCCCAGCAGACCCGCCTAATTCTAAGGGTTTACCTGTAACAATTGCAGGGGAATAACCATGGATCTGACTGTATTCATCCATGAACCAACTCATAACTTGTGCATTAGTATTCACATCTGGTGCTGGAATGTCGACATTAACACCGATCACAGGATCGATTGCACGAAAAAATCTGCGGGACATTCTTTCTAATTCAGTTTTACTATATTGGCTTGGATCAACTCCTATACCGCCCTTTCCTCCACCATAAGGAATATCTAATAGAGATGTTTTCCAGGTCATCAGGGTCGCAAGAGATCGTACTTCATCGATGTCCACATGCTGGTGATACCTGATACCTCCCTTGAAAGGACCTCTCGTATTATTATGTTGAACTCGGAAGCCAACAACACTTTCTAGTTCACCATTATCTCTTCTAAA
>AACY020320961.1_pt1 | contig 10874 bp, 9 predicted proteins | sample 267378 | NCBI WGS metagenome assembly AACY02 (sample SAMN02954345, study PRJNA13694) | marine metagenome | biome: aquatic; feature: ocean; material: water; isolation source: isolated as part of a large dataset composed predominantly from surface... | reverse complement strand
TTTATGAAAGGTTTATTGGAGCTGTAAACAGCAGGGCAATGTTGATAAATGTTGCAACTCAACTTTCTGTAAATAATGTTATGCCTAATAAAGATGATATGGATCATAGTCACCTAGATAACCATGTAAATAATATTATTCTCATGGACCCAAATGGTGATTTTGCTGGAGTTTTTAGGCCGCCTTTCGATATTTCAAGACTTTCGTTAACCTATCAGTCAGTTACGCAATAAAAAATTAGCTTATATTCCTATAGCTTCTTAAACAAAAGAGTCATTCTGTCACTCTCTCCAATATTTAGATAGGTCTCCTTGTCTTGTTCTTTAAGTCTAAGAACTGGAGGCAATGTCCAAACTCCCCTTGTATAGTTTTTTGTATCCTTAGGATTCGCATTAATCTCTGACTTAGCAACCAACATAAAGCCATGCTTTTTAGCAGTCTCTATCGCATATTCCTCTGTCACATAGCCAGTTTTTTTCATCTCCTCTAGACTCGTTCCTGGATCAGCTCTATGTTCAACAATTCCAAGTACTCCTCCTTTTTTTAATGCTTTATGTGAATTAGCAAATATTATATCGATTTGAGGCCCAATCCAATTATGTAAGTTTCTGAAAGTTAAAACGGCATCTATGCTTCCAGGGTCGGCAAGTTTTGAGCTTAAATCAACTACGGAAACATCTTTATACATAGGATTTTTATTAATTTTGTCCTCAAAATTATTTCGCATCCTTATATAAAAATCTCTTTTTGAATCCCTATCAAAATGGGCAGCAATTAACTTTCCAGGACTATGTATATAATTTGCAAGAATCTCTGTATACCATCCACCACCTGGCGACAATTCTACAACACTCATTTCTTTTTTAATTCCAAAAAAACTTAAAGTTTCATATGGATTTCTGTATTGATCTCTTGCAACATTTTTTGCGCTTCTGTCTGTGCTTTTGATAGCATCCTCTAATGAATGAGCTGACACAAAGGGAGTTAAAATGAATATTAAATTTAAAAATATTACATACGTATAAGCTTTACAATTTTTCATCTTGATTCTCTATATTAGATTTTTATAATTACTTTGCCTCTAGCCTTTCTGTCTTTTAGATGAGCTATTGCATTAGCGCCATCTTCTAAGCTAAAAGAGTCTGATACTTCTGGATTAATTTTACCCTCTGCATGAAGTTTAAATAGTTCTTCAAAATTTTTCTTATTTTCTTCTGGAAACATGCCTACCCATGCACCCCAAAAAACACCAACAATTTTCATTCCTTTTAATAGGGCTAGGTTTATAGGAATTTTTGGAATCTGTCCTGCAGCAAAACCTATAACTAGATATCTGCCATCCCATGCAGTAGCTCTAATACAAGGTTCAGAATAAGCATCACCAACAGGATCATAAACAACATTTGCACCAGCACCTCCAGTTAATTCTTTAATTTTTGAAGAGAGCTCTTTTTGCTGATCTTTGTCGAGATTCCCTGTTGGGTAAACAAACGCTTCGTCAGCGCCATGCTCAAGACATAAATCAATTTTCTCTTGAGTAGAGGCAGCAGCTATAACTTTAGCTCCCATTGCTTTTCCAAGCTCAACAGTGGCGAGCCCTACACCACCGGCAGCTCCAAGCACTAGTAGAGTTTCCCCTTCTTTAAGTTCAGCTCTTTGTTTAAGGGCATATAATGATGTTCCATAAGTCATAGGAAGTGCCGCAGCAGTGTCATAATCCATAGACTCAGGAATTTTTACAACAGCATGTTGTGGTGCAAGTATTTTTTCCGCAAATGCACCCAAACCAGTCATTGCAAAGACACGATCTCCAATATTAACTCCCTCAACTCCTTCGCCAACAGCACAAACTACTCCAGCAGATTCTCCACCAGGAATAAAGGGTAGTTCTGGTTGAAATTGATATAACCCTTGAATCATTAAGACATCAGGGAAGTTAATACTACACGCTTTATTTTCAATTAAGACATGACCAGGTAGCATCTCTGGCTCTGGCACATCATTAACTTGAAGTTTATCTGGCAGCCCTAATTCAACACATTGCAACGCTTTCATAATTTCTCCTCAAAGATCATTGTTGTAGTTCTTAACATAATTATTCATTTCATCATCAGAATTTTTTGGTATGTTTTTTAGTTTTTGTAATGATAACTCTGCTTCTTTTTTTATACTATCAAAATTATTATTTTCAATGTTTTTGAGCTGTGTTGTCATCTCGCGCGCTTTAATAATTCCATATTTTTGATAAGAGACTGATGGAACAGAACCCTTTTCGTAATTATCGACGTAATCTATTGAATCAATCATCTCTTCGCTATTTTTCATAAATCTAGCTAACATTTTTAAATCATTAAAAATCTTTTCTCTTTGATCACGTAAAAGAATTTTTGATTCATTTAGATGCAACATAGCGTCCTTACTTCTTCCCCTGTAAACAGATTCATTATCATTTTTATCTATGTTTAATTTTTCTTCGTCTGATATTTTTGGACTTGGTGAAACTAGACAGTAAAGAAGTATTAAGTCTAGAAATTGAACATGATGTTTTGAAATACCAACTAATTCATTTGGATCTATGTCCACTCCTCGCACTTCTAGATATTCAATACCATATTCTTTAAGTTGATCATAAGGCCTGAGATTTTCTTTAGAGGCCCTTTTAGGCCTTATTGAATCATAGTACTCATTTTCTATTTGAATAATGCCATCAGATATTTGTTGATAGTTTCCAGAGGTATCCAATAACCCTTTCTCTTGAAAATCCTTAAAAGGAACTTTTATTGCCTTATTAATTTTTTCTAAAAATTCTTCAAGAGAGTCATATTTAACATTAAGACTTTTCTGCGCATCACTTACATAGCCAATATCACTCATTCTTAGTGATGTCGCATGTTCTAAATACATATCATTTTTATTAAGTTCATCTAACCGATGTTCTCTGTTTGTAACAAATGATTTATCTACAACATTAGTTTGCCCAAATTCGCTCAAGACGAACCAAAACAACCTTTTAAAATTTCTTATAAGTCCTAAATAAGCCTCATTAAAACTCTCTTGAGATGACTGCTGTGTTATTTTTGATAATGAAGAAGAATCCAAAGAAAAGTTATAGTGCATGCCGGATACACATTGCATGGTTGAGCCGTATCTTACTTTTAAACCTCTTCTATAAACATGTTTAAGAAGCCCAACATTACTTTGATGATAGTAACCTAGATTTATATCAGACTCATTTTCTATGTGTGGCGGCATAGAAAAAGGCCAGAGCATCTCGTCCTCATCAATATTCTGGGCTACAAAACCATGAAGCTTGGTGAGGAAATCAAATAAATCATCAATTTCATTAAATACTGGTGTTACTAATTCTAATTGTGCTTCTGCAAAATCAGTTGTTATATATCTATTAGTGAGAGCTGAACCTAGAGACGGCGGATGAGGCTTTTTTGATATTTGGGCAGCTTTATTGACTCTAAAAAATTCTTTTTCAATCCCTCTACTGATAATTAATTCATCAAAGAATTTTTTATCTTTTAAATCTTGTAGCCTCCTTTCTAAGTCATTATTCATTAAACCCAGGGCCAGCAGATACTATTTCAGGATTAACATCAAACTTCTCAAAATTTTGTTGGAATTTACTAATAAGGTCATTTAGATATTTACGATATTCATCTTTGTCTTCCCAAGTATTAATAGGATTGAGTAAATCTGTCTCAACTCCATCAACTGCTAAAGGCACTTCAAGATTTAACCCGGGTATTTTTGTTGTCTCTACATTATCCAATTCACCGTCCTGAATTGCATTAACAATTCTTCTTGTAGTTGGAATTTTAAATCTGGACCCGACTCCGTAGGGGCCGCCTGTCCATCCAGTATTCACTAAAAACACTTTTGAATTAAAATTACTTACTCTTTTCATAAGCAAATCTGCATACACGTTAGCTGGTCTTGGAAAGAAGGGTGCACCAAAACACGTTGAAAAGGTCGATGCTATGTCTGAACTTGAACCCATTTCAGTTGATCCAACTTTTGCAGTATAACCACTTAGAAAATGATAGGCAGCTGACTCCTTTGATAAAATTGATACAGGAGGTATAACACCAGTTAAATCACATGTCAGAAATATAACAGTCTTTGGCTCTCCGGCCGAGTTACTGCCCACAGCATTATCTATGTGTGATCTTGGATAGCAACATCTGCCATTCTCAGAAAGTGACGTATTTGAATAATCAGGCTCATTATTCTCTAAGAAAACATTCTCAATAACACTACCATGCTTAATAGCCTTATAAATTACTGGTTCATTTTCTTCAGTAAGATCTATAGTTTTAGCATAACAACCACCTTCAAAGTTAAAGACAGAACCAGGACTCCAACCATGCTCATCATCACCAATTAATGAGCATTTAGGATCTGCAGAAAGCGTTGTTTTACCAGTTCCAGACAAACCAAAAAATAGTGCAACATCTCCATGCTTATTAACATTTGCAGAACAGTGCATTGGCAATACATCTTTTTCAGGAAGTAAGAAGTTTTGGACTGAGAACATAGATTTTTTCATTTCGCCTGCATACTTCATGCCTGCAAGAATAACTTTTCTTTGAGCAAAATTAATAATTACACAACTTTCTGAGTTTGTTCCATCCTTTTCCGGAACACATTCAAAATTCGCAGCAGAGAGTATTTGCCATACTTGTTTATTAAGAGGATTAAAATTGTTTGTACAGACAAATATCAATCTAGCAAAAAATGAATGCCACGCTGTTTCAGTTGTAACCTTAACTGGTAGATAGTGTTCATCATGAGAGCCAACGTGAACATAAGAAATATACCTGTCATTTTCAGAAAGATAATCTTCGACTTTGTCCCAAAGAGAATCAAACTTATTTTCATCAAAAGGTTTGTTAACTTCACCCCAATCTATTGAATCTGATGTTCCGGGCTCATCTACGATAAATCTATCATTAGGACTTCTTCCAGTTCTTTTGCCAGTAGTCGTCGAAAAAGCTCCATTACTTGCTATAACACCTTCGCCATTTTTTACAGCTGACGCTATTAGCTCTTCATTGGTAAGTTCGAGCTCGTTTGATGTATTGGGCTTTATGTTCATTTTTTACTAACAAATATTATAGGTACTTGGGGGGAATAATTATATATGTAGAGGAAATAATTATGTACCTATAATATCAGTCTTGTTAGCAATAACTAGAGTTACTATGTAGCGTAGTAAAATATATCGTGTAAAAAATGTCAATTTATTGATTAAATGCTTTTAAATCAATGTTAATAGAGCGTATTGTTTGTAGTTTTACTACAGTTTTAGCAAAATTTAACTTTTAAAAATTTTTTTTAAAGTTAAGAAAAAGTATACCAAGAAGAATATCAGACCCCATTCAGCGAAGTTAAATATAAAACGCATTCCGTCTTCTGCACAGCTTGGACCGCCATTCAAAGTTTTTTTGATTCCTTCAATGACTCCAAAATACTCAACTATTGTATGAAACGGCATACCGCATCCTCCAAGTTGTGATAATTCATCAACGGATAAATTCTGAATATAGATTTGCCTGGAAGTAATAAAAACACCAGCTAATGATGCAAGCATAATTGCAAAATAACTTAGTTTGTTTTTAAAAAAATGACTAATTAAGGATGTTAAAAAAACTAACCCAAAAGCATATCTTGTAAGAATACACATAGCACAAGCCTGCAAAAATAAAATCTGATCTAAGGCGTATGCAATGGCTATAATCAATACTGCTGATATAGCAGAGGCTATTTCAAAATAGTTTTGATAAACTTCCTTAATGAGTTTCAACATTTTAAATTATTATAAAAAACAAGAACCAATAATACACTAAATTATATTTAACCATGAAAGACAGAATTTTCATTATAGATGGGTCATCATACTTATATAGAGCATTCCATGCTATGCCTCCTTTAACAACTTCTGATGGTAAGCCAACAGGCGCAGTTAAAGGTGTGACAAACATGCTAATGAATTTAAAGAAAGATAGTGAGGGGTCGCCTATTATTGTTGTTTTTGATGCAAAAGGTAAAACTTTTAGGAACGACATTTATTCTAAATATAAAGCTAACAGACCTCCTATGCCAGATGAATTAAGGGAGCAACTTAGTCCTGTAAAATCAATCTGCCGAGCAATAGGATTTCCTTTAATTGAAATAGAAGGAGTTGAAGCTGATGATGTTATTGCAACAATTTCAAAAATGGCGCAAGAGGCTAAATATAAATGTGTAATATCATCCTTAGACAAAGATTTAATGCAACTTGTTAAAGATCCTCATACAACAATCATGGATACCATGAAGCACAAGATTTTCAATGAGCAAAGTGTATTTGAAAAGTTTGGAGTTAAACCAAATCAAATAAGAGACATGCTTGCACTAGTTGGAGATGCTTCAGATAACATCCCAGGCATACCTAAAGTTGGACAAAAAACAGCAGCAAAATGGTTGAATGAATATGGAGATATAAAAAAGATTAAAGAAAACGCTGATTTAATAAAAGGAGTTGTTGGAGAAAATCTTAGAAATTTTATTGGTAATTTAGACAGAAACATTGATTTGGTCTCATTAAAAACCGATGTTGAGCTTAATCAAAAATTTGAAGACTTATTAGCATTTAATCCAGATGAAGAAGAACTAAAAAAGATTTTTGCAGAATTAGAGTTTAAGCCCATCGAGAATAACAACCAAAAAGATATTCCAAAAGAAGATACTAACTATGAAACAGTATTAGACGAAAAAAGTCTTAAAAGCTGGATTACGAAAATTAATAATTCAAAAGCCTTCGCAGTTGACACAGAAACTGACTCAGTAGATACGGTTTCAGCAAATTTAATAGGAATATCTCTGTCAGTTTCTGAAAATGAAGGATGCTACATTCCAATAGCTCATGCATATGATGGCTGTCCAAAACAACTTAGCATGGATTATGTAATAAAGAATTTAGGGCCTGTGATTGAAAAAAATCAGAATAAGGTCGTGGGACAAAATTTAAAATTTGATATACCCATATTGGCTAGACATGGAATCAAGGTAACAAATTTTCTGGCCGATACTATGCTGATGTCATATGTTCTGAATAGCACCGCCACTCGTCATGGAATGGATAGACTTGCAGACTATTACCTAAATTACACAACTACTAAATATACTGATGTAACTGGAACAGCATCAAAACAAATAAGTTTTGCTGAGGTAAATCTTGATATTGCTTCTGATTATGCAGCCGAAGATGCTGATATAACCCTCAGACTATACAACCATCTAATGCCAATGCTTAAAGAGAAACCTACACAGGAAAAACTTTTAAAAGATATTGAGTATCCTCTTGTGCATGTTCTTTCAAGAGTTGAGCAAAATGGCGCAAAAATAGATAAGAAAAAATTAGCCAATCATTCAAAAGAATTAGGTCAAAAGATAGACGACCTTTCAGCTCAAGCTTTCAAAATTGCAGGAGAAGAATTTAATCTCGACTCTCCAAAGCAACTACTTGAAATTCTATATGAAAAACAAGGTCTACCTGTGCTTAAAAAGACACCAAAAGGACAACCTTCAACCAATGAGGACACCCTAAAAAGGCTTTCTGAAGAATACGAATTACCAAGGATTATTTTGCAATATAGAACACTGGCAAAGTTAAAATCTACATACACTGACAGCCTTATAAACATTGAAAATCCAAAAACTGAAAGAATTCATACTTCATATCAACAAGCTGTAACTTCAACCGGGAGGCTTTCATCTACCGAGCCTAATCTTCAAAATATTCCAATTAAAACTGCTGAAGGAAGAAGAATCAGAGAGGCTTTTGTGCCTGATAAAGGAAATATTTTAATATCTGCTGACTATTCCCAAATCGAACTAAGAATAATGGCACATCTGTCCGAAGATAAAAATTTAACACATGCATTTAATAATGATATCGATGTTCATTCATCTACTGCGTCAGAAGTATTTGGCGTTTCAATTGAAGATGTTTCTAAAGATCAAAGACGAAGCGCAAAAGCAATTAATTTTGGTTTGATGTATGGCATGTCAGCCTTTGGTCTTACTAGACAGCTTGGAATTGCTAGAGGAGAAGCTCAAGAATATCTAGATGCATATTTTGCAAGATATACAGGCGTAAGGGACTATATGGATAATATTAAAGCTCAAGCCAAAGAAGATAAGTTCGTAGAAACCATTATGGGCAGACGTTTATATTTAAATGAAATAAATGCAGCAAATGGCTTAAGAAGACAGGCCGCAGAAAGAGCAGCTATTAATGCACCTCTTCAAGGATCAGCAGCGGACATTATTAAAAAAGCTATGTTAGATATAGATATGCTTATTAATGAAGAAATTAAAGACGTAAAAATGATTATGCAAGTTCATGACGAGCTGGTATTTGAATGTCCTAAAGAAGCTGCTGTTGAAGCAATGGATAAGATTAAATTAAAAATGGAAAATACTGTGAAGCTAAAAATACCTTTAATAGCTGAAGCAGAGATTGGAGATAATTGGAATGAAGCGCATTAAGCAAAAATATCTAATAATATCTTTATCGCTATCTTGTTTTCTCCAGGCTAATGAGCTTGAGAATTATTTTAATATTATTTTTGATAATGAAAAAACAAACTTAAATCAATGCATAAGCGAAGAAGGACTTTTATCAGACAAAAAGATTGAAACAACATGTAAAGTATCAGAAAAGGCTAAAAGAGCATTTTATATTTTAGAAGATAAAAAAAATTTCACTTTGTACGACATGCTGCCGGAATTTTCTAAATATGAAAAGGTCTCAAATAGAAAATTACAATATCCCTCAACAATGCAAAGACAAAACAAAATGGGATATGTCATTTTAAATTTTGACATTGATAAGGACGGCAATACAAATAATATAAGCGTGGTTGAAAGCATGTGTGGAAACATGCATTCTCCTTTTGCGCTATATAAGCCCTGCTCTGGGTTTAACAAAGTTGCAATAGGCTTTCTCAAAAGATCAGAATATAAACCAGCAACTTTTAACGGAAAAAGCATAGTTACAAAAAATGCAAAACACAGGATGCGCTTCATTCTCGATGGTTCTGAATTAAAAATTAAAAACTCTAACCATATTAAAAAATATAAAAGAGTTTTAAATCTGATTGAAGAGAGAGATTTTAATTCAGCTTCGGAGATAGCACTAGAAAATAAAAAATATGAAAACGAGTTTTTGTTCGAGCTTGCAAGAATGCATTTCATGCAGGCAAACTATCCGGAAGCTATATCTTACTTAGATGAATTTTTATTAAATATTGAAAATAATCAAGACGAAATTCCCGAATCAATGTTAATAGGTGCTGTTTCAATAATGATTGAATCTCTTTATAACCTTCAAAACTATGAAAAAATTATCAAATTATCAAAGAGCACAGATGAATACCTAAAAAATAATGAAGCTTTTGAAGAAATCCTTGCTATTTCTTATCTTTACATAGGAGCCTCATATGTAAGTTTAAATAACTTAGAAACTGGATTATTCTATTTAACTAAATCAAAAAGAATGTCAAAGAATGAGGGGCAAATTAAATATATTGAGAATTTTATAAATAATGTAACTAACTATTTATAGCATTCATTCTTTTTACAGGAACATAACTCATTTCTTCAGGAAGAAGTATTTTAATGCCATGTTCTTTTCTTAAGTCAGATATTTTTAATTCAAGGTATTCTTCAGGCATTTTAAAAGGCCACTTTTTCTTCATTTTTAATGCTCTAAACATCACTTTTCTTTTAATACCGCCAAGCTTCCATAAAATTTTTACAAAGCCTAAAATGCCGAATTCTTTAAATAAATCTTTATAAAGTTGTTTTATTTGAGGAAGGCTTTGATATCCCCATAAGTACTTTAATTCCCACTTACTTCCCCAAACAACCCAGCTATCAAGAATAGATTCTTGTTCAATAGATATATCCAAACCAAATATGACATGAGTGCAATCATGATCTCTCAAAAGCGTTCCGGAGCTTTCAGTATCTTCAAAAATTTGAGTTGTATCTGGAAAAGAATTGTAATAACAGTCTAAACCTTGTTGAAGTGTTAAATCACAATCTTGTTTTTGATATTCCAGCATCACTCCACAAATTTTAGTATTAGTTTAGAAAGCTTGTCAAAGCCATTAATATCTTTTGACGAGACGGCTAGCGGAACTGAGCCTGGAATTTTATCTTTAACAAAATTTATAGCCTTAGCTATATTGTTATTGGATAATTTATCGCTTTTTGTAAGAACCGGAATACATGGAACATTAAAATTGCTACATAAATGAACCATTTCCCAATCACTTTCTTTTAAGGGATGACGAATGTCCATAAAAATAATCACAGCAGCCAAAGCTTCCCTCTTTTGAAAGTATTCTCCTAATAATGGACCCCAATCTTTCTTTTTTGCTTTGCTAGATTTTGCAAATCCATAGCCAGGCAAATCTAATAACATTAAGTCGTCATTAACTTTAAAAAAGTTTATTTCTGTAGTCCTTCCTGGAGTTTTACTTATTCTTGCCAATTTTTTATTTTCAGTAAGAGCATTCAGCGCACTTGATTTGCCTGCGTTAGATCTGCCCGCAAGCAAAATTTCGTATCCAGTATCTTCTGGGAGCTTTTTATAGTCTGTTACTCCAAAAACAAACTCAGTATTTTTAAAAAGGTTTTTCATTTAAACGTTTATATCATATCAACCTATGTTTATAATACATATCAACAAGACACACTTATATTTTCTATGAAATATTTTTTAATATTTTTTGTTTTTTTAGCTCCATTAAGCAGCATAGAAGCTGCCGAAGCCGGCTCTAAAAAGATTGTAATTCCTGAAAATTCAATTC
>AACY020564997.1_pt1 | contig 10903 bp, 11 predicted proteins | sample 267378 | NCBI WGS metagenome assembly AACY02 (sample SAMN02954345, study PRJNA13694) | marine metagenome | biome: aquatic; feature: ocean; material: water; isolation source: isolated as part of a large dataset composed predominantly from surface... | reverse complement strand
TTTTGGATTTGTTTTTCAAGTGGTGGCAGACCATCAAAAAACCCAATTTAAAGCCAATCCTGCAAATGAAGGCAACTTTATAACAGAGGGCCTATGGAGTATTTCAAGGCATCCAAATTATTTTGGTGAAATAGTTCTTTGGACAGGAATAGCTGTTATGGCATTGCCAGTAATGTCGGGACTACAGTATGTTTCATTGGTGTCTCCTGTATTTGGATTCTTGTTAATTTATTTTGTGAGTGGCGTGAGACTTTTGGAAAACAAAGCTGATAAGAAATGGGGCAATAATCCTGAATATCAGGAATATAAAAGAAATACGCCTGTATTTCTGCCTAAATTCCTTAAATAAAGGGTTTAAAGCAAAAATTAGGTATAAATTTATTACCTAATTTAAGATACATTTAACGCTCAAGTAGGTGTAAAATTACACTAATTTGATATATTTAACCGATCAAGTTTAGAAAGGGGTAATACTAATATGAGAACATATATTTATTTATTGTCTTTATTGGCATTTTTTGCTTTTTCAGAAAATACCGATATTGAAGAAATCTTATCTGAGAATGAAAACAATTTTTCCCTCTCAGAAAAATCACAAAGCCAAGTAAATGATCTATCAACAGAGAAAGATTCATTGCTTGCAGAATGGAAGGTAGTAGTTAAGCAAGTTGAAGGCTTAAAAATCTATAACGAACAAAAAAGACGTCAAATTAAAGCTCAGGAAGAAAGAATGGTTACACTTGCAGAGCAAACTAGACAAGTTGTTGTTATTCAAAGACAAATACCACCTCTAATGGAAAGAATGGCAGACAGTCTTGAGCAATTTGTTAGTTTAGATGCTCCATTTTCACTAGATGAAAGAGTCAAGAGAATAAACCAAGTAAGAGCCACCCTTTCAGATCCAAAAGTTACAGCATCAGAACAGGTTAGACAGGTTTTAGAGGCTTATAACATTGAAAGAGAATATGGCAGAACAATCGAAACTTATGAGGACGCCATAGTAATAGATGGAGAAGAAAAAGTTGTTAATATTTTAAGAATTGGTCGTCTTGCTCTTATGTATCAGCTTAAAGATCAAAGTCAGGCAGGCATTTGGGATTCAGAACAAAATGATTGGGTTGAAGTTAGCGGCTACAGGCTTCCTGTAAGAGATGGAATTAGAATGGCAAATAAAACAGCCCCACTTGATCTATTAGCAGTCCCTGTAAAATTTCAAGGAGGTGAGTAATGAGATACTTAAAGATACTTTTACTTACTTCATTAATTGCTTCTTCTTATGCATTCGCACAAGAAGCTGAAACCCCTCCTCCAACAAATCTAGATAAATTATTAGAGCTTGTAAAAGAAGGTAAAACTAAAGAGCAAGCTGCAAATAGAAAGAGAGAGGCAGAATTTAGAGCATCACGCGATAAACAAGACCAGATTCTTAAAGCTGAGCAAAGAGAATTGGCAAGACAAGAAAGAATCGCTGATCAATTAGAAGCAGAGTTTAAGAAAAACCAAGAAAAATTAAGAATTGCTGAGGAAGCGTATCTTAAACAGCTTGGATCTTTAAACGAGCTTTTTGGCCACATGCAAAGTATTAGTACTGATTCAAGAGTTACTTTTGAGTCTTCATTAACTGCTGCAGAATTTGGCAAAGATAGAGAAGAATTCTTAAAAAATCTAACCAAGAAAATGGGAGAATCAACTCAGCTACCAACAATTTCTGAGATTGAAAGAGTTTGGTATGAAATTATGAGAGAGATGAAAGCGACTGGCGAAGTTAGCCGTTTTTCAGCTACTGTTATAAATGTTGATGGCACTCAAACTGAGTGTGATGTTGTTCGAGTTGGTGTATACAATGCCGTTTGTGGTTCTAAGTATTTAGAATATGTCCCTGCTAAAGGACAATATCAATTCTTAGCAAGACAACCTGCTGGAAGATATACAAGTTCAGCTGGTAGAGTTTCTGGTGCAGATGCTTCAAGCGGTTACGTAAGCTTTTCTGTAGATCCAAGTGGTCCTTCAGGAGGAGCTTTGTTAGCTAATCTTGTACAGAATCCATCTCTTTGGGAAAGAATTCAGCAAGGTGGAATTATTGGTTACATCATCTTAGCGATTGGTGGTATTACATTAATCTATGCAATATATAAATACACAATGCTTTGGGTAATGAGTAGAGCAGTTCATTCACAATTATCTACTGATACACCTAGTGATTCTAATCCGCTTGGAAGAGTGCTTAAAGTTGGTAAAGCTCATATGAAAGATGAGATTGACAGACTCGAATTGAAATTGGCTGAAGCAATTATGGGCGAAAGGCCTGCAATTGAGAGAGGCATAAGTTTCGTTAAGATTGTTTCTGTTGTCGCGCCATTGGCAGGTTTGCTAGGTACGGTTACAGGTATGATTATCACTTTCCAACAAATTACATTGTTTGGAACAGGTGATCCAAAAATCATGGCTGGAGGTATATCTCAAGCCCTAGTTACAACAGTGCTGGGTCTTGTTGTTGCTATACCAACAACATTAGCTCATTCTTTCTTACAATCTTCAGCTAGATCAGTTGTTGATGTACTTGAAGAACAAGCGACAGGAATTGTTGCTGAAAAAGCTAAATAATTATGTACTGGCTAACTGAGCTCTACATATCTCTTAGAGACTTTATGGAGTCTGGTGGGCCAGTATTATGGTATATCGCTATTTTAGTTACATTTATGTGGGCTTTAATCTTTGAAAGAGTTTATTACTTTCTTTTTATTCATGATGATTTTGCATCAAATATTAAAGATAGATATCTATCAATGAAATTTAAAAGCCCTTGGCATAAAAATCAGACAAAAACTCGATTTATCTCAGAAGGCAAGATTTCCATTAATAAAAACATTCAGCTTATACAAGTTTGTATAGCTCTATGTCCTTTATTTGGATTAATGGGAACTGTTACTGGAATGATAGAAGTATTCCAGGTAATGGCTTTTACTGGTGGTGGTGATGCTAGATCAATGGCAGGAGGTGTTTCTAAGGCAACACTTCCAACAATGGCAGGTATGGTGTCTTCACTTTCAGGTGTATTAGCTATGATCTGGGTAAAAAATCAAGTTGAATCAAATGAACTTTTAATGGTGGATTACGTAACAGGATCAAATAAACAAGCCCAAGGAGGTAAGAAATGAGAAGAACTGCTATAAGCGCAGCCGCAAGAGACGAAGAAAGTGAAATCAACTTAACACCCATGCTTGATGTGGTGTTTATAATGCTTATCTTCTTTATTGTTACTGCAAACTTTATTAAAGAACCAGGTCTAGAAGTAAATAGACCAGATTCTGATACTTCAGAAATACAAGAGAACGCCGCAATACTAATAGCTATTGGTAGTAATGACGAGATCTATATGGACGGAAGAAGAATAGATGTCAGACAAGTAAAGGCAAATGTCTTAAAACTGCTTGCAGACAATCCTCAAGGAACAGTCGTTGTGCAAGCTGATGAGACAGCAAGTGCAGATGCCATAATTCAAGTTATGGATGGAGCTAGAGATGCAGGAGTTTATGATATCTCTCTTGCAGCTGAACCAAATTAAAGATTTATGGCGAAGAACAAAGAGTTAGATTTTAATCTTGAAGATCTAAAAAACTTCTTACCTGAAGGTGCTGAAGAACAAAAACGCTGGGGCTTTATTGCGCTAGCACCGTTTGTTGGCTTTTTACTCTTTGTTTTTATGGTTTTATTGGTTAGCACTGGAGATGCTGGTGATATTGTCAAAGGCAGAAAAATTGGCGATGTCATTATGCCAGACAGAGAAATAGAAACTCTTTTTGATGATGATGTTGAGCCTCCAGAAGAACCAGAGGTAGCGCCACCAGATATAGCGCCTCCACAACTAGATGTACAACCTATAGCTGTTTCAGCATCTAAAGCAGCACCAGACATTAACTTTAATCAAGGCAGCGGTTCTTTATTTAGAGATGGAGAATATATTCCTTTGTTTAAAGTGCAACCTGTGTACCCACGAAGAGCTCAAGAAAGAGGTATGGAAGGCTATGTTATAGTCGCTTTTACAATTACTGAATCAGGAACAATAGAAGAACCATATGTCATAGAAGGCAAATGCAGAAACGCAAAAAACAGAGATGGAGCATATAATGATTGTTCAATGTTTAATTCAGCAACTCTAAGAGCAGCAAAGAAATTAAAGTACAAACCTACCGTTAGAGACGGTAGAGCAGTAGCTGTTGAAGATGTGCCACATAAGTTTACTTATGAAATAGAGGAGAACTCATGATAAGAATATTATTAACTCTAATTTTGGCTCTATCTTTTCCTACATTGCCTGGACTATATGCACAAGCTAAAAGTGTAGATGACCTAGATCTTGAGTATGGTCTTCCAAGATTAATTTCTGAAGCAGAAAAAAAGAAAGCCTTACAAAAGAAAAGATCAAAAGTACTAACACAGTCTGTAGCCAGAAAAGTTACAAGAATAGTTGAAGCATTTGATGAAGCTGGAACAGCAGAAGATGAAAAGGCTTTGATATTAAAAAGTGAAACATACACCAAGGCAGAGAAAGAGAAAGAATCTAGAATAAAGGATAGAGAAATAAAGGTTGCTGTTGCCAAGGCTCAGAAAGAACTTGATGACCTTAAAGAGAAGATAGATTCATTAAAAAGCTATGACAGATCGATGGTTTGGTATTATCAAGGCTATATAAATCTTGTTTATGCTGATGACCTACCAGGAGCAAGACAAAATTACCTTAATCTAATACAAGAAGAAGACGCTACACCACAAATAAAATTAGGTTCTTACTATACAGTTTCACAATTATATTTAGCAGATGAAGATTTCACTAATGGCATTAAGTATCTATTGTTATGGTTTCAAAAATCTCCAGAAGTAACAGCTCAAGCTTATGTTTTACTAGGCCAAGCCTATTTTCTTTTAGATGAACATAAAAAAGCATTTAGCAATTTAAAAAGAGCTAAAAGCATTACGGAAGAAGATGGCGCGCTTTTTCGAGAGAATTGGTACTCTCTTTTAATAGCTACTATGTCAGAATTGGGACTTAAAGAAGATCAGGTGCCATTATATGAAGAAGTTTTAGAGCTTTTCCCTAAGAAAAAATACTTTGTAAATCTTGCAGGTTTATATAATGAGCTTGAAAGACCACTAGACTATACAGCTCTATTAAAAACAGCATATACAAAACAATTGCTTGATAAGAAGAGCGAATTCCAATCTTTATCACAAAGCTTACTAGCTGCTGGCAATCCTTATTGGGCAGCTGAAGTAATGATCACTGGCATGACTTCTGTTCCAGGATTACAGATTGTTGATCAACAATGCGAGCTAAGTAAGGTGTTAGATGATAGGGGCAACATAAAAACCAATAGACAAGGAGAAGCAGTAGAAGAAGAAGTTTGCTTAGATGTATATGGCCCAGCTTTTGTAAAGCCTGGATCTGAAGCTGCGTTAGATAAAGATGCTAAGCCAGTGCTTGAAGAAGATAAGCAGAATTTAACAATATTGGCAGAAGCTTTGAGATCAGCAAGAGAAAGAACAGCAGCGATAGATATTTTTAAGAAATTAGTAAAGATTACAGATGATGGTGAAGCCTATATCGCTATGGGCAATTTGTATTACCAAGAAGATGATATAGCAAAAGCTGTGGAGGCAATTGATAAAGGTCTTAAGAAAGGCAAACTTAAGAACCCAGGCTATGCACAACTAACATTAGGTCAAGCCTATTTTGAATTAGGCAGATTCGATGATGCTAGAAAAGTTTTCACTAAAGCAAGTCAGAGCAAAAGAGATTCTGTGAAGAAGTCAGCTAGAGCTTGGCTTAAATATACAGATGCAGAACAAGAAAGAGTCAGGAATCTGCAGCTAAGAAAAGAATCTATTTCTTAATTAATTAATTATTTATATTGCTACTTTCGCTGGAATATGTGGATGAAATTGATAATTCACTATTTCAAAATCCTCAAATTCATAATCGTCTATTGATTCTTTATCTTTAACTATTATTTGAGGCGGATCTAAAGGTTTTCTTGATAGCTGTTCTTCTGCTTGCTCAAGGTGATTAGTGTAAAGATGAGCATCTCCTAAAGTATGCACAAATTCTCCTACCTTAAGATCACATATATTGGCAATCATATGCGTAAGCAGGGAATACGAAGCAATATTGAATGGGACTCCAAGAAATATATCAGCACTTCTTTGATAAAGTTGGCATGATAATTTTCCATCTTGCACATAAAACTGAAATAGTATGTGGCAAGGCGCTAAAGCCATGCTTGGTATATCAGCTACATTCCAAGCACTTACGATATGACGCCTACTATCAGGATTATCTTTAATCTGTTTAATGACTTCTGTTACTTGATCATGAATATTGTTTTTGCCCTCCCATTTGCGCCATTGTTTTCCATAGACAGGACCAAGATCTCCATTTTCATCAGCCCATTCATCCCAAATGGAGACCCCATTCTCTTTTAAGTAATTGATATTAGTGTCTCCTTTCAGAAACCAGAGCAATTCATAAGCAACAGATTTGAAATGAATCTTTTTTGTGGTCAATAAAGGAAAAGAATCCTCAAGATTAAATCTCATTTGATGACCAAAAACTGAGATTGTCCCTGTTCCAGTTCTATCCCCTTTTGGCTTTCCAGAATTCTTAACTTTTTCTAATAAATCTAGGTACTCTTGCATTTATTTTCGTAAAAGAATAATTAGTCCTAATACTATCATAGGAACAGACAATAACTGCCCCTGTGTAATAAAACTAAATAGTAAAAAATCATTTCCCCATACTAAATCTGGAGTTCTGAATATTTCAGCAATTGATCTTGCTATGCCATAGCCTATTAAGAAATAAGCAGAGTGTCTGCCTACTTTCTCTGTTGATTTGATGATGAGATTTAAAAAGACAAATAATAGCAATCCTTCTAATAATGCTTCATAAATTTGTGAAGGATGTCTTATGAGAGCATCTGGATCTGTTGGAAATATCATGCCCCAAGCAACATCCGTTTCTCTGCCATAGAGTTCAGCATTTATAAAATTAGCTATTCTGCCCAAGAATAATGCAATTGGAATCTGAGGAGCTATCCAATCAGTGATTTGAAAGAATTGATATCCTTTATTCTTTGCATAAACAAACATAGCCACCATTACGCCAATCAAGCCGCCATGAAAGGACATACCGCCTTCCCATATTTTTAAGAAATACAATGGATCTTGAAATTGCAGATGCAGATCGTAGAACAAGACACTTCCGAGTCGACCACCAATAATTGCTCCAAAGAATAAGCCATAAGTAAACACAACATCACTAACTTCTTCTTTTGATGCTTCTATTCCAAATTTATCTCTTGTTGCAACCATACGCAGATAAATTAAGTAAGCTCCAACTACATATGCAAGACCATACCAGTGAATATTAAGCGCATCTCCCCAGAACCCTGGAATAGGAATAGAAATAGCAACAGGATCAATATTCGGGTAATTAATCATTTTAGAAACCAATATATAGCCACTGGCACTAGATGGGCTGCAAATATAAATTGTAAAAACTTATCATTTAATTTGTGCGCTAACTGAGCTCCTATTTTTGCAAAGAAATAGCTAAAAATAGTTATGCCAATTAAGCCAGGTATATATACATAGCCTATAGAGTATTCTGGTAAGTTTGGATTAGACCAGCCAAGAAATAAATAAGATGCAGTTGACAATAAAGCAATTGGAAATGCACATGCTGCACCGGTACCTACAGCTTTCTTCATCTCCATTCCAGATATCTTAAGCAAAGGCACACTAAATATACCTCCTCCAATACCAAATATTGAAGAAAGATAACCTATTACAGCACCTGACACATTGAAGTATAGAAAATGAGGCTCTGTCTTGGCTCTAGGCATTTTTATATTTATAAAGAGTCTTAAAGACATTATGGTCACAAAGACGGCAAGCATTTTCTTTAATATCTCTCCATCAACACTTATTACAAATGAAGCCCCAAAACCAGCGCCTATCAATATACCTGCACTAAGTTGCAAGAATCTTTTTACTGATAGTGAGTTTTTCTTGTAGTGAGAGTATGCAGCAGAGGAAGATGTAACTATTATGCAGGCTAGAGCAGTCCCAATAGAAAGAGGTATTGCAATATCTTCACTTACCCCGTTAGAAGTTAGAATAAAATGCATAACAGGCACAATAATTAGACCTCCACCTACACCAAATAGGCCTGCCATTGTTCCAGTTATTATGCCCACGAGAGCAAAAATTAGAAATTCAATCATCATTATCTAATTTCTCTACTTCTTTGCTTCCAAGTTTAACCATTTTCTGAACTCTTGATTTTATTGAACCAGAACCATCTATTAGTTTATTCTTTGCATCTCCAAATTTCTTTTGTGATTGTGCAATAGAATTCTCAAGCCCATCCATTGTATCTGCAAAACCATCAAATTTATGAGCTAGTTTTTGTGCTTCTTCATAAATTACTGATATTTGTTTTGATTGTGTGTCTAATCTCCATAATTCTTCAACCATTTTTATAGATATGTGCAAAGAAGTAGGACTTAATAACGCTATTTTCTTTTTGTTAGCAAATGTCGTCAGTTCCCGATCATATTTAAGAGCAACACTCAAAGTATCGTCAATTCCAACAAACATGAAAGTCATGTCAGGAGTATTCAATTCGTCAATTTCTGAATATTTAGTTTCGCTTAATTCAGTTATTCGAGCTTTTAAGTTCTTTACAATTTCTTTACCACATCTATCTCTTTCTTCATCTAAATCTGCAGCACAATATTCGTTGTATGAACCAAATGAAAACTTAGAATCAATCACTATTTGTCTATTTTGAGGAAGTTCTATTATTGCATCTGGCCTTTGTCTTTTGGTTTTTGTGCCATCATCGTCATCCACCATAAAATTCTTTTGTAATTTATAGTGCACATCTTTTTCTAATCCAGAATTCTCTAAAAGCATCTCAAGTTTCATCTCTCCATAATCACCTTGAGTTTTACTATCGCCCTTTAACGCTTTAGTTAATTCATTTGCATCATTTGTAATCTGGTTAGTTTTTTCTATCAATCCTTCAATAGATTGTTTTGTCGTGGCATGAAATACATTCTGTTGTTCAGTATTTTTTCTTACCTCTTCTTCAAATTCTTTAATTCTTTTTTTAAATGGTTCAATAACATTTTCTATGCTTTCCTTGGAAGTTGTTTTAAAGTCTTCCTCTGTTTTTTTGTATATCTTTTCAATTGTTTCTGTTATTTGTTGGTTAATTTCATGCCCATGACTATCTTCTGACTGCGATTTTTTATTCTGCATAAATAAAAAGATTGAAAACCCTAAAGAAATAACGAGAAAAATTGATAAAATTATGACTAACGAATCCATTAAGTGAATATTTTAGAACAAATTAGAAAAGAACACTCCTGGTTAGAGGCTAATACATCCTATGATTTAAGAAGAGGCAAACCTTCCACTCTACAATTAGACATCACACAGAGCATTTTAGAGTCAATAGAAGTTCCATTTCATATGGATGGCATAGACCTAAGAAATTATGGAGAACCTGAAGGCATACCCTCAGCTAGAGCTTTAGGTGCTGAGATTTTGGGTACAGATCAGAATCAAACAATAGCCCTAGATAATGCCTCTTTAACTATAATGCATCAGCTATTAGCTTGTTCTTATTTCCTTGGCCTCAAATCATCAAAAATGGGATCTAACAGTAAAATATTGTGCCCTTCTCCTGGATACGATAGACATTTTAAACTTATTGAAAACTTTGGCATTGAAATGATAACAGTACCATTTCAGGAAGATGGACCGGATCTAAATGTTATAGAAGCAATACTAAAAAAAGAGAAGGACATTCATGGCATCGTCTGTGTGCCAAGGCATTCAAATCCCACTGGACATACTTATTCAGATGAGAATGTAAGGTCAATGTTTCAAATATTCTCAGAATTTAACAAGAATTTTATGATTATTTGGGATAATGCTTATGCTTGTCATGATTTAAAGAAAACGATATCACAAACAAGCGCTACTTCTTTAGCTAAAGAATTTGATTTAGAACATAATCTTTTTCAGCTTGGTTCTACATCAAAAATGACGTTAGCTGGAGCTGGAATATCATTTCTTGCAAGCTCTAAAGAGAATTTAGCATCATTTGTAGAATACAGAAACGGTTTAACAGTAGGCCCAAATAAAATGAATCAAGGGCTGCATGTTGAATATTTCAAAAAATTGCCAATTAAAGAGCAAATGCAGAAGATGAAAGAAATATTATTGCCAAAATTTGAAATAACAGAGCAATATTTGAACACTCTTAAAGAAGCTGATCTTGGTAATTTTAGTGATCCAACTGGAGGCTATTTCTTCTCATATGATTCAAGTAAATCTAATTGCGATGAAATTATTAGCACTTGCCAACAATTAAACTTAAAATTACTGCCAGCAGGCTCTTCGTTCCCTTATAACAAGGATCCAGACAATAAAAACATAAGAATAGCTCCATCTTTTCCCGATTTGGATGAATTAGAAAACAGCATGAAAATTCTCACAAGTGTTGTAAAACATTTGAACTAATTCTTTAATAAAGAGTCAAACTAAATAGGGGAACACTATGAAAAAGTTAACATTATTACTCTCTTTGTTGATTCTAATTCCATTTTTATCGGCAGATCATCATAAAGGTGATAGAGGAGAGATGCGCATGAAAATGTGGCAAGCAAAACTAAAAGTTGATCTTGCAGAATTAAAAGGCCCTCCTTCTTTAGCAATGCTTGAGAAGAAAAAAGCTAATAGATTAGCAGATTTAGATCTTCTGATTAATTCAGGAAAGTATAAAGAAGGCGAGCTTAAGCGTATTAAAGCGATGAGAGAGAAGCTAATGAAA